>ERZ1026858.126-NODE-126-length-40410-cov-16.202651_pt1 | contig 40410 bp, 34 predicted proteins | sample MGYA00380159_ERZ1026858 | MGnify/ENA primary metagenome ERZ1026858 (study PRJEB33269, sample SAMEA4719795) | human gut metagenome | biome: human-associated habitat; feature: organic feature; material: feces | place: Cameroon | collected 2013-10 ...
GACCTTCCAGTGCACCGCCAGGGGTTCGAACCCTGGACACCCTGATTAAGAGTCAGGTGCTCTACCAACTGAGCTAGCGGTGCTTAACTTATTTTGTTCTGTGCTTTCGTGTTGTCTCAAGCACAAGTGATATTCTATAGCAAGGTTTAATAAAATGCAAGCACTTTTTTGTATTTATTTAAGAACAATTTAACTTTTTTTATATTTTTCTTGTTTTTTCATCATTTTACCATGTTTTTTTTATTGATATGTGCCTTTATACCCCTTATAATTCTATTATATTCCCAATTTTAAGAGAAAATATTTATATTTAATATACATTTTTTAAGAAAAGAGAGTTGATATGAAGTTAAAAAAATTCGAACAACAGCCAAAACACGTTGACAACATCCCAATTGAGGCTATTAATCTTGATTCTGAACAGGAACAGCCACCAAAACCTGACAAAGCTGTTGGCAAGAATGTATTCCAGCCTAACAGCAAATACTTTACAATTGTTATATATGGTCTGCTTTTTGTGCTAGGTTCAATTCTTATATATAAGTTCATTGGAAACTGGCCTGAAACCGTCAAGTCATTGGGTAATATATTCCATATACTGTCACCATTTCTTATTGGTGCCATGATTGCGCTTGTTCTTTATCCGTTTATCAAGACCCTTTATAACAGGTTCTTCATGGGGGTATGCCATATCAAGTCCAAGAAAGCTGCCAAAATGCTTTCAATTCTTGTTGCTTACCTGATTGCAGTTGGCGCATTTTCAGTATTAATAGGCTTTGTTGTGCCTCAGATATACAAAAGCATTACAGAGATTGCCAATCAGGCTCCTGTATGGTACGAGAATATCCGCAACTGGTTCACTGAGTTTGAGGATAAGCACGCCAATTCTTCTATTGATTACAATTTCATTAATCAGAAGATTGAAGACGCTCTTCCTAAACTTGTTGACTACCTGACTGGTGCACTTACCAATATGGTTCCTTACATTCTTAATACATCCATGGCTATTCTTTCGGGTGTGTTAAATCTTATTATTGCAATTATCGTGTCCATCTACATGATTTCCGATAATAAGAATATTTTTTATCATTTCAAGAGATTTTTATATGCCGTGCTTCCTAAGAAAACAGCAGACAATACTCGCATCATCTGTAAGAATTGTGCAAGCATTTTTATTAATTATATTATCGGCAAATCATTCGACTCAATTATTGTCATGATTATATGCTTTATTATCATGCTGATTCTCAAGCTGCCATATGCAGTTCTTATAAGCGTGATTGTTGGCATAACGAATATGATTCCGTATTTCGGACCATATATTGGTGGCGTAATTGGCGGTGTGATTATTGTTATCGCAAGCCCTATCAAACTTATCATATTTGTAATCATGATTGTCTGCATCCAGCAGGTTGACGGTCTGCTTATCGGACCTCGTATCATCGGCAGCACTACAGGTCTTAAGCCTGTATGGGTTGTATTTTCAATAACCGTAGGTGGTGCGCTGTTTGGCGTAATCGGAATGTTCCTCGGAGTTCCTGTATTTGCCGTATTAAGCTATCTGTTAAACATCACAGTGCAGCATTTCCTGGACAAAAGAAAAGTCACCGTGCCGCCTTATGACTCGCCCGATGACCTCTAGATTATATATAGATTATTTCTTGGTATTAAGAATTCTCACGACATCGTCGAGGGAATTCTTAAACCTTACTACTCTGTAATTCGCTCCTTTATGCACATACATCACTTCTGATACTTTCCTTGCAAATGCTTTATTCTTCACAATGTCTCTCCCAAAGCCTTTATATAGTATATGCATTTATTATTAATGATTTCTTACCGCAACAAGTTTACATATAGGATTGCCCATCTGTGAAAATCTTGTCTCATACTCTGTCATTACATTACCCTCGTTAAGAACAGAGTCATTATGTAAGTCAAATGTGACAACAGGAAGCTCCCATCCTGCCTCTTTAATCTCTTCTAATGAAAAATCGAATAAATCTTTATTATCTGTTTTGAATTCCACCTGTCCATCTGGCTTTAATATCACATCATATCTCGCCATGAACTGTCTTGATGTAAGTCTTCTCTTCGCATGTCTGTCTTTTGGCCATGGATCTGAAAAATTAAGGTATATTCTGTCTACCTCTCCCTCTCCAAACACCTCACATATAGCCTCTGCATCCATTCTGATGAATCTTAAATTAGGAAGCTGAAGCTCGTCCTGCTTCTCAACAGCTCTTAAAAGCACGCTTGAATACTTCTCGATACCCACATAATTAATATCAGGGTTATTCGCTGCCAGTGTTGTTATAAATGTGCCTTTACCCATACCAATCTCAATACGGATTGGATTATCATTACCGAAAACCTGTGACCATGTGCCTTTCATCCCCTCTGGCTCTGTAAACACATATTCATTCTCTATCATTACTTCCCTTGCTCCGGGTACATTTCTAAGTCTCATACGTTACTCCTATCTTATATATTAGCTCAGATTTCGGCTATGTCCGTGTGCGGCATATTCTTGAATATGACAAGCTGTGCAGGAGTTAATGCCGCTATCTGCATAAGTTCAGTGCGTGAAAGCACGTCCAAACGAAGTGCGTTTGATTTCACGCACTGTAATAGACTTTGCAGATGGCGGCATTTACTCCTGCTAAGCGAAGTCATCCTGAAAGAATATGCCGCACACAGACATAGCCGAAATCTGAGTTTCCTATATATTATTTACCATAAATATCACTTTTTGCCAAGCGGGGTTTACTTATGGACAATCCTAGGCTACAATGTATTTGTATATTTTATTAATCGGAGGAATTATCTCTATAATGAAAAAGCAATTTTTAAAAGGATTACTTATAAAGATAGCCAGCGCGGCATCTGCTACTGTTTTAGTGTTCTCAGCTTTTGCAACAGATACCCAGGCTGCAGCATATAACAAAGTCTACAGCGAGACAGACACAACAAGCACAGATGCTGTATGGCCGGATGCACCTGATGTTAACTCAAGCAGCTGCATCCTTATTGATGCTGATACAGGATCCATTCTTTTCGAGAGGAACTCTCATGAAAAATGTTATCCAGCCAGCACAACTAAGATTTTAACAGGACTCCTTACTATTGAGAACTGTAATATGGACGATATTGTAACATTTTCACAGTCAGCTGCTAACTCAATTAATGTATATGAGGATGCCAACTTAAGTTCAAAAGCAGGCGAGCAATTTACTGTCAACCAGCTTCTTCACGGACTTCTGCTGTATTCTGCCAACGAGATGGCTTATGCTCTTGGTGAACATGTGGCTGGCTCTATAGACGCATTTGTCGATATGATGAATGCCAAGGCAAAAGAACTTGGTGCTTTGAATACACATTTTGCCAATGCAAGCGGATTATATAATACCAACCACTACACAACGGCATATGATATGGCAATGATTGCGAGAGGGTGCTATAACAATGCTTCTTTTGTCAGCATTGATTCAACTGCCGATGCATATGTAATTCCTGCAACTAACATGTCTGCACAGCGTACAATAAGACACCGACACAAGATGTTAAAGGGCCGTGCCTACTATTATGAATACTGCAAGGGTGGCAAAACAGGATATACTGATGAATCACAGAATACACTTGTTACATTTGCAGAAAAAGACGGTATGCGTCTTATATGCGTTGTATTTAAGGAAGCCACAGATGAGATAAGATATGTTGATACAAAAACCCTTTTTGACTGGGGATTTGCGAATTTCCAGAAATCAACAACAACCGGAAGCCAGCTCGGAGCAATGTTCTCTAATGACAACTATTATAACTCAGCTGTTTTCTCAACGCTTTCACTAAACTTTGGGTTAAATGCTTCATTTATCACAATACCTAATAAAAGTTCATTGTCAAATGTATCAATGACGGTTGATGATAATTATGACATGACCAATGAGAATGGTGTTATGACAACACATCTTAAGTTCCTGTACAATGATAATACGGTAGGAACTACAACACTTAATATCTGTGCAGCCGGCACGGACACAGGCAGCCAACTCCCATATATTAATAATGATGTGACATCAACTTATACACCTAAGACATGCATTAAGATTAATATCTGGATACTCGTTGGAATCGGAGCTGTTATCCTATTCGTTATCTATATTATTGAAGAGCATGCAAGAAGAAAGCGCCAGAGAAGACACTATAACAAAAGAAGACGTAGATTATAAAAGAATGCGCCCCAGTAAAGTAATCTGGTGGCGCATTTTTATTAAATGTATCTTCTTATTCATATCTATAATTATATACGAAACATTTTCCTGAAAATTTACATTCAGTCAAAAAAAGTCCCCGCAAATATACGGGGACTTCAATACCATATTATTATATCTTACTTGGCTGAACCTTAGAAACATCACCATTAAACTCATAAACAGCTATTCCATACTTATGTAAGTCAATGAGCAATGACTGCGGATATCCATCACAATCTCCCTTAACAGCTGTAAGAGTCTTCTTCTGGTCAGCTTCATTATCTCCAAGGACCAGCTTATACTTAGTCTTGAATGGAACTCCTATTCTGAAACTGTCTCTTTCAACTGGTGTAAAATTAAGTACAAAGAGAAGATTCTTCTTTCCATTCGGACTGATTCTCATAAATGATAAAACGCTATTATCTTTATCATTGGCATTAATCCATCTGAATCCTTCACTGCTGTAATCAGTAGCATACAGACATGGATAATTCTTATTAAGCTTAAGACACTTCTTCGTAAAATCCTTAAGTTCTGTATGACTTTCATCCTCTAACAGATACCAGTCAAGAGCACGCTTCTCACTCCACTCATTCCACTGACCAAATTCCTGTCCCATGAACAAAAGCTTCTTGCCAGGATGTCCACACATATATGCATATGCCAGCTTAAGATTCTTGAACTTGTCCTCCCTGTCACCAGGCATTTTACCAAGCATAGAACACTTAAGATGTACAACCTCATCATGTGAAAGCACAAGAATGAAATTCTCGCTGTAAGCATACATCAATGAAAATGTCATCTTGCTATGATTAAACTTTCTGAAATATGGATCAAGCTTCATATATTCAAGGAAATCATGCATCCAGCCCATATTCCACTTAAATGTAAAGCCAAGACATTCCCCATTGTCAGGATCACCACTTACCATAGGCCATGCTGTTGACTCCTCAGCTATAGTTATTGCCTGTGGGAATCTTTTCTTTAACATGCTGTTAAAATGCTTTAAAAAGCTGATTGCTTCGAGATTGCCGTTGTCACCATATTTGTTAGGAACCCAGTTTCCTTCTGTCCTTCCGTAATCCAGATACAGCATTGAAGCAACAGCATCAACTCTTAAACCATCAATATGGAACTTGTCCACCCAGAACATTCCATTAGCAATAAGGAAGTTAGCCACTTCATTCTTAGAATAATCAAACACCTTAGTTCCCCAGTCAGGATGCTCTCCCTTTCTAGGGTCTGCATACTCATATACACAGCTTCCATCGAAATTAGCAAGTCCATGCGCATCCTTTGGAAAATGTGCCGGTACCCAGTCAAGAATTACACCAATTCCTTTTTCATGCATATAATCTACAAAATACATGAAATCCTTAGGTGTTCCGTATCTTGCTGTAGGTGCGTAATAACCAGTTACCTGATATCCCCATGAGCCATCATATGGATACTCTGCAATTCCCATAAGTTCAATATGTGTATATCCCATATCTGTTACATATTTTGCAAGCTCAGGTGCCAATTCTTTATATGTATAGAATCCGTCCTCTGTTCCATCATCTTTCTTCTTCCATGAGCCAAGATGACATTCATATATAGAAAGAGGTGCTTTAAGATGATTCTCTGTCTTCTTCTTCTCAACCCATTCAGAATCTTTCCATTCATAACCTGAAAGATCAGTAACTATTGATGCTGTCTCTGGTCTTAACTGTGCCTGATTAGCATATGGATCTGCCTTGTAAAGTGCCTCTCCACTCTGTGAAATAATAAGGTACTTATACATATCTCCTGCTTTAACTCCTGGTACGAACAAATCATATATTCCACCATCTGAAATCTTCTTCATATCATAACCATATGCATTCCAGTTATTAAACTCACCTATAACATAGACTTCTCGTGCTGCAGGTGCCCACACAGCAAAATACACACCTTCTTTTCCGTCTTTTACTCCAACATGTGCGCCCATTTTGTTATATATCTCATAATGAGTTCCCTGTCCAAAAAGATATGCATCCACCTCTGTGATTGCCAGCTGCTCGTATTTTTGCATATTCTTCATAAAACCCTCCATTATATTATTATTATCCTACACGACACTTATGGGTCCCCTCAGATTATCCCACTAATTAATAGTATATTACCACATTAGCAAATTAATTACTACATTTCATTAGCAAAAAAAATGTTCATTTCACATATATTATGTTATACTGTAAATCGCATTGAAATAAATGCTATATATAATTTAGAAAGATGAAAAGGAGTATTAAATTCTTATGATATACTATATTGTCAACGAAAGTTTCACCAACATCATAGCATTTGTAAGCATTTTATTTGCCTTCGCATTTACAATAGTTGCAATTGCTCTTGGCAAGAATCTTCTTCCAAGAGATGCCGGAAGAGCTTATGCTATTAACGGAAGTAAATCAGTTGGAAAGCCAAGAGGTGCCGGCATGATTTTCATTCTTACATTCACAGTCACATGCGCATTATTTGTAAACTTAAGTGCTGAGCTTATCATTTATCTTATACTTGTGCTTGCCGCAATGCTCAGCGGATACCTTGATGATAGTGCTTCATCACCATGGGGTAATTTAAAAAAAGGTCTTATTGACCTTGCAATATCAGTTATGGCGGCAGTTACTTACCTGCATTACAACCCTAACACATTTGACCTTGCATTCTTTGGAAAGACAGTAACTCTCAATCCAATCATCTATGCAATACTTATTATTATACTTATATGGGTAAGCATTAATGTTACTAACTGTTCAGATGGTGTTGACGGCTTATGCGGTACACTTTCAGTTGTAACACTTGCCTCAGCATATATACTCTTTAAGGCATTTAATATTGAATCAGCTTACAGACATACCGTTCTTATTATGGTTGTGTGTATCCTCGGCTACCTGTGGTTCAACGCATCACCAAGCAAGCTGCTTATGGGTGACGCTGGTTCAAGAGCAATAGGAATATTTATAGCATTTACATTCCTCAAGCTCCATGCACCACTGCTTTATATTCCAATGGCACTTGTAATTATTCTTGATGGCGGACTTGGTCTTATTAAGGTTTCATTCATGAGATTTCTTCACATTAACCTCATGAAGAACCTTCGTACACCAATCCACGACCATATGAGAAAGAATAAAGACTGGTCAGATACACAAGTTGTTTTCAGATTCACAATTGTCCAGATAATACTTGGTCTGGCTGTAATATATGGTCTTATGTTCTAACACATATCGATTCACTAAAAAAGGCATGTCAGTTTATTTTCTGACATGCCTTTATTGCTGCTCTGAAAGTTTCTCAGCCTGACGACGTCTGCGTCTGTGTTCCCTCTCTTTTATCTGCTTTTCATATATCTTAAGTGCCCCCTTCTCATCAGTGCACTTCATTATTCTTATAGCATAGAATCTGCCGCTTTCACTCTGCTTAATTTTGAATCTGCCTTTTATAAGACCATGTTCATCACATGTAAAAAGACCATAATAACTCTTTGAATTAGTGGAAAACCATTTTACCGTTCTTTCCATAGCCCTGCCGCATAAGAAACACTTGCAGGAACGTACAGTTCTGTCGCTTGCAGCCTTGTCCCTCGTAGCGAATCCCTTAGAAATATACTTCTCATATGTCCCGAAGTTAAGATATATCTCGTCTTTTCTTGATTCTGGAATTGTAAATGTATCTATGCTGCAGAACTTCTTAACCCTGTCAAAGTCAAGTGTCTTCATTATCTTGGCTGTATATCTTGCATCACTCATTGCTGAATGATAATGCTCATCCCCCATAATTCCCTGCTCATCAATCGCAGACTTAAGATTCATGCGTGTCTTACCATCTGAGAAATTAATGCTGTAAAGCTTCTGGAGGTCAAGGTACAGAAGTGGCATAGAAAAGTTCTCCGGCACATCATAGTACTTCATGTTACGTCTTAATTCTGTAATATCCATGCTTCCCCATGTAACAAATGTATAATCCTCACCACACCATTTAAGAAATTCAGTCACACCTGACACAAAATCCGTTCCATTATCAAGGTCTTTTTCCGTAATTCCAAGAATCTTCTTAATATTATTCTGAAGCTTGGTATACACATGTGGCTTAATAATACACTGCCACTCATCTACAATATCAAGCTGCTCATTAACTTTTGCCGCACCTATCTGTATAATCTCAAAAGGAAAATGTTCCTCAGAAAATTGTTTTCCCTTGGCACTCTGATTCCACTCAAGATCCATAACAATATAATTCATAAACATTTTCCTCTGTTACTTATTCTTAATTAGATTGTTTCTAATAATAATGTTCCCACCCAGAGTCGAACTGGGGATTGAGACTTAGGAGGTCCCCGTTATATCCACTTAACTATGAGAACAGCTTGGCTAAACACCATGAAAAATTCTACCACATTTGAATCTTGTGGTCAATGCTGGCATTCTAATCTGTGAATCTTACATTACCCTGAAGCCATATCTGCCCTTTGAATCTTCTTCCAACAGCAGGCTCACCAAGCAGATGCTGCTTATTAATTGCAGTTGTAATTATGAGGCTGTTACACTCAAGCACCATAATATATATGCTTTCGCCTGTGTACCTGTTCTTCTCCTCGTAAAGTTCCAATATCTCACCTATTACCGAATACTGGTCACACTCCACTCCACATGGCATAAATGTCGAATCTACTATTGTAAATATATCCTCTTTCATGACTCTGTTAGAAAGCTCATTATATGTATCAATATCCTCTATAGTAAGACTCTCTATGGCATCCTCATCACCGTTCTTGGCAGCCTGGATAAGTCTCTTTCTGGCGAGTTCTTCCTTCTTATTACGTGGAGTCTTTTTCTCTTTTCTTATAGGAAGCATAATGATTCCGCCAAGAGACAGTCCTGTAAGAGTAACCTTTTTATTCTTAATCGGTAACTTTGCTATATCATTCTTTCTGTCAGGATTGAATTCAGGAGCTTTAAAGTCTTTTCCACTATATATATATTCAAAATAATCCATAACATTCTGAAGATAAAATATAAGAGTAACCCCTGTCTTTAATTCATCACATATTACAGCGAATGATTCTTTATCCAAATGTCTCTCAATCGTCATCTCTTCATTGTCACTTGCAACTTTTCCAACAACAAATGGGAAATAATATTCATATATAAATGTATCTTTCTCGTATCTTCCATATATATATAATCCTGTTGAACTACTGATACGCACGATAATAACGCCACGATTTAATTTCTCGTGACGTATAACAAATCCATTGGCAACATTATCTTCTATTTCTAATTTAATAAATTTCTCTTCAGCCTCTGATGTAAGTTTATCAAATCCAAGGGCTCTTATATAGAGGTTCATAAGCCGCTCCATCCTTAATCTAACTAATAATTATTCCCCATTTACTAGGTAAAAGATATCATATTTTAATTAATATTACAATGAATATTGACTTATAATTATATTAGTGTTATATTGACATTGTTAAATTATTATCAATCAATATTACACGAATCAAGTTATGGAGGAAATGTTATGTCAAAGAATTTAACTGAGAATTACCCAATTGTTGACACAGTCGAAGCTCTTGAAGAAAGACTTGCCGGTGTACGTGAGGCACAGCGCATCTTCGCAGCTTATACACAGGAACAGGTAGATAAGATATTTACTGCTGCTGCACTTGCTGCCAATAAAGCAAGAATCCCTCTTGCCAAGCTTGCAGTTGAAGAAACTGGTATGGGAATTGTGGAAGATAAGGTTATCAAGAATCATTATGCCTCTGAATACATTTATAATGCTTACAGAGATACTAAGACATGTGGTGTTATTGAAGAGGATAAGGCATATGGAATTAAAAAGGTTGCTGAACCTATTGGCGTAGTTGCAGCCGTAATACCAACAACTAATCCAACTTCAACAGCTATTTTCAAAACTCTTATTTCACTTAAGACTAGAAATGGTATTATCATCAGCCCACATCCACGAGCTAAGAAATCAACAATTGCAGCAGCTAAGGTTGTTCTTGAAGCTGCTGTTGCAGCAGGTGCCCCTGAGGGAATCATTGGCTGGATAGATGTTCCTTCACTTGAGCTTACAGATACACTTATGAAAGAAGCAGATATTATCTTAGCTACCGGAGGACCTGGAATGGTTAAGGCTGCTTACTCTTCTGGAAAGCCTGCACTTGGTGTAGGTGCCGGTAATACTCCTGCTATCATTGATGAATCGGCAGATGTAATACTTGCTGTTAACTCAATTATTCATTCTAAGACATTTGACAATGGTATGATATGTGCTTCTGAACAGTCTGTAATTGTTGACAAGAAGGTTTACAAGGCTGTTAAAGAAGAATTTGCATACAGAGGCTGCTACTTCCTTAATAAGAGCGAGACAGAAAAGGTAAGAAAGACCATTATTATCAATGGTGCCCTTAATGCGAAGATTGTTGGTCAGAAGGCTCACACTATCGCAGCTTTAGCAGGCGTTACTGTTCCTGAAGAAACTAAGATTCTTATCGGTGAGGTAACATCTGTAGACCTTTCAGAAGAATTTGCTCATGAAAAGTTATCACCTGTCCTTGCAATGTACAAGGCAGAGGATTTTGAAGATGCTCTTTCGAAAGCTGAACACCTGATTGCAGACGGTGGATTCGGTCATACATCATCTCTTTATATTAATGTTGAAACACAGGCAGACAAGATTGCTGAATTCTCTGAAAGAATGAAGACATGCCGCTGCCTTATCAATACACCTTCATCTCACGGTGGAATCGGTGACCTCTACAACTTTAAGATGGCTCCTTCTCTTACACTTGGATGCGGCTCATGGGGCGGCAACTCAGTATCTGAGAACGTTGGAGTAAAACATCTGCTTAATGTAAAGACTGTCGCTGAGAGGAGAGAGAATATGCTTTGGTTTAGAGCACCTGAGAAGGTTTACTTTAAGAAGGGCTGCTTGCCTGTTGCCCTTGATGAACTTGGAACTGTAATGGGTAAGAAGAAAGCATTTATCGTTACTGACCAGTTCCTTTATAAGAATGGTTATACCAAATGTGTCACAGATAAGTTAGATTCTTTAGGAATCATGCATACTACTTTCTATAATGTAGCACCAGATCCAACACTTGCATGTGCTAAAGAAGGTACAGCAGCCATGAGACTTTTCGAGCCTGATGTAATCATTGCAATCGGCGGTGGTTCTGCAATGGATGCTGCCAAGATCATGTGGGTTATGTACGAACATCCAGAGGCAGACTTCCTTGATATGGCTATGCGTTTCATGGATATCAGAAAGAGAATATACACATTCCCTAAGATGGGTGAGAAAGCTTACTTTGTCGCTATCTCAACATCTTCTGGAACAGGTTCAGAGGTAACTCCTTTTGCAGTTATTACTGATGAAACAACTGGTCAGAAATATCCACTTGCTGACTACGAATTACTTCCTAAGATGGCTATTATTGATGCTGATATGCATATGAATCAGCCTAAGGGACTTACAGCAGCTTCTGGTATTGATGCACTTACACATGCGCTTGAAGCATACGCTTCCATTATGGCAACAGAATATACAGATGGTCTTGCATTACAGGCTATGAAGAATATATTTGATTATCTTCCAGCAGCTTATGAATTAGGTGCACATGATGCAGTTGCAAGAGAAAAGATGGCAACAGCTTCTACTATGGCTGGTATGGCTTTTGCTAATGCTTTCCTTGGAGTATGCCACTCACTCGCACATAAGCTTGGTGCATATCACCACCTTCCACACGGAATTGCTAATGCCCTTCTTATCACTGATGTAATGAGATTCAATGCTGCAGAGGTTCCAACCAAGATGGGAACATTCTCACAGTATCAATATCCACATTGCAAAGCACGTTATGTTGAGTGTGCTGACTTCCTTGGAATTCAGGGTAAAGATGATGATGAGAAATTTGAGAATCTCATCCAGGCTATTGAAGAATTAAAGGCAAAGGTAGGAATTAAGAAAACCATTGCAGATTATGGTGTTAAAGAGGAAGACTTCCTTGCAACTCTTGATGAGATGACAGAAGCCGCATTTGATGACCAGTGTACTGGTGCTAACCCAAGATATCCTCTTATGAGTGAAATGAAAGCCATGTACTTAAAGGCTTACTATGGTAAATAATCATCATTAATGTTTTAAGAAAGGAAGACATGTCATATGAAAAAATATTTAGCAAAATCTAAGTTAAAATCAGTATACGTAGAGAATGGCAAAGCTACTAAGGTCTTTGCCAAGACCTACAACAAATCAGATGTTTTATATGAGGCTCTTAATACTTCTAGAGTTGAAGACGCAGGCGTTAATATTCCAAAGCTTTTAGAGGTTGCTGTTACTGACGGTAAATGGTCTATCACAAGTGAATACGTTGAAGGTCCTACTCTTACACAGTTAATTGAAAAACACCCTGACAAAGCGGATGATTACATTAAGAAAATGGTTGAATACCAGATATCTTTCCAGAAGAAGTCTAACCCACTTCTTCTGGTATTAAAGGATAAAATGAACCGACAGATTAACTCTATTGAAGAACTTGATAACAGCGTTAAGTATGAACTTCTTACAAGACTTAATTCCATGAAGAATCATACTAAGCTTTGTCATGGAGATTATTGTCCTGATAATATTATTGTAACTGCTGATGCCAAGGGAAATATCAAAGAAATCACAGCAGTTGACTGGGTACATGCAACACAGGGTAATGCATCTGCCGATATTGCGAATACATTTTTACTTCTTAAATTACAGTTTGGTGACAAGAGTGATATTCCTGAAAAGTACATAAGTGCTTTCTGTGAATTAACTAACACAAAACGTTCATATGTTAATGAATGGCTCCCATTAGTTGCAGCAGCAAGACTTACTAAGAATAAAGAAGAAGAAAAAGAACTTCTTGAGCAGTGGATAAATGTTGTAGATTTCCAGTAAATGTTTTCCACATTCCTGTTATTATAAGGTTTTCCACAAAGAAACACCTGTATTTAACAGTATTTCAGTGGATTCCCCACAGTCTTAACACACTTATCCACAAATTTTGTGGATAACATTTAAAAAATGTGGATAAAGCATATTCATTTGATATGTTTTATCCACATTTTTAATAATATCTATTTAGTATTCATATTACTTAACTGGTACTAATTCTGTCTTTCCACCCATGTACATACGGAGTGCTTCTGGAATAAGGACTCTGCCGTCTGCCTGAAGGTTGTTCTCAAGAAATGCGATAAGCATTCTTGGAGGTGCAACACATGTGTTGTTAAGAGTATGTGCAAAGTATTTGTTCTTGTCCTTACCCTGAACTCTTATCTTAAGTCTTCTTGCCTGAGCATCTCCTAAGTTAGAACATGAACCAACCTCGAAATACTTCTTCTGTCTTGGTGACCATGCTTCAACATCAATAGACTTAACCTTAAGGTCAGCTAAATCTCCTGAACAGCACTCAAGTGTTCTTACTGGAATATCCATTGTTCTAAAGAAATCTACTGTATTCTGCCATAATTTATCAAACCACATCTTGCTTTCTTCTGGCTTGCAGACAACAATCATTTCCTGCTTCTCGAACTGGTGGATTCTATATACTCCTCTTTCCTCAATACCATGAGCACCCTTCTCTTTTCTGAAACATGGAGAATAGCTTGTAAGTGTCTTAGGAAGCTCTTCCTCTGGTGTAATTGTGTCAATAAACTTACCAATCATTGAATGTTCACTTGTTCCAATAAGGTAAAGATCTTCACCTTCTATCTTATACATCATGGCATCCATTTCATCAAAGCTCATAACACCAGTAACTACATTACTTCTTATCATATAAGGAGGAATACAGTATGTGAACCCTCTGTCAATCATGAAATCTCTTGCATATGAGATAATTGCTGAATGAAGCCTTGCAATATCTCCCATAAGGTAATAAAAACCATTACCAGCAACCTTACCAGCTGCATCCATATCGATTCCGTTGAATCTTTCCATAATATCTGTATGATATGGTACTTCAAAATCAGGAACTACAGGCTCACCAAACCTCTCGATTTCAACATTCTCGCTGTCATCCTTACCAATTGGTACACTTGGGTCAATGATGTTAGGAATAGTCATCATAATCTTAGTAACCTTCTCGTTAAGTTCCTTCTCAGCAGCCTCTAATTCAGCAAGCTTTGCTGCATCTGCACTTACCTGTGCCTTAACTGCCTCTGCTTCTTCCTTCTTTCCCTGTGCCATAAGAGCACCTATCTGCTTAGAAAGCTTGTTTCTGTTTGCTCTTAATTCATCGGCTTCTGTCTGTGTTGCACGAGCCTTAGCATCAAGCTCAATAACTTCATCTACAAGTGGAAGCTTTCTGTCCTGAAATTTATTCTTAATATTCTGTTTTACAATATCCGGATTTTCTCTGACAAATTTTAAATCTAACATTACTCCTCATTTCCGTGTCCTATCATTGACACTATTTTATCAAATTTACCAAATGCTATTATGCACCTTTTTCAGTATATTTTCAATTACATTTTATCTTTCTGCATTAAATCGTTAATTTCTTTACTTAATTCTTCATCTCCCATACGACCTGCTAAAGCCTGCTTAACAGCTTTCTCCTCTTCTTTACCAAGTTCAATATAAGACTTTCCATTAACTATTTCCTTAATATAAGCAAAACAGCCATCATTGCTGTGCATTACATTTACAACGTATCCGTTGTCTTTCTTATCAAGCATACATAGCGCAAAGCTTAACTTTCCACCCATTTCATGGAATGCATCATACTTATTAACACCAACCTTCTGGAATGTAAGCTGCATCTTTTCATATATGTCCTTAATTGCTTCTGTATTATCTTCACTTGTCTTTTGAAGATTGATAATGTCATCGGTATATTTTCTGACCATTTTCTCCATGCTCTTTCCATCAGAGCCTTCCATCATCATCTCATACTTTTTCGTCATAGCACAAGCCTTGCATATTGCAACAATTGCAAGAACTATTGCTACAATTGTTACTACAAGCATTCCTATGACTACATAAAGTGTGTCCACTTTAAATAATCCAAATACATCTAACATAATTTTTCCTTTCTGTATCTTAGCTTAAGAATATATTATTAAATTAGTCACTTCATATGATTTATGTTATATGATTATTCATTAACTTTCTTTAACATATCATATATTCTTTCAAGCTCTGCCTGTGAATAATACTGAATTTCTATCTTACCTTTGTTATTATTCTTATTTTTGATAATCACCTGTGTACCCATGATTTTTTTCAATTTTTCCTCAAAATCTCTGTATACAAAATCATTTTCTGGCTTTACCTTTTCCACAGGCTTATCTAATTTATCAATATTTTTAACAAGCTTTTCAACATCACGCACATTTAGTTTTTCATCAAATATCTTCTGTGCAACCATGTATTGTTTTTCTTTATCTTCAATACTAATAATTGCTCTTGCATGGCCACTACTTAATTTGCCTTCAATTACCATTTCCTGAACTCTCTCATCAAGCTTTAATAATCTCAATGAGTTAGTAATTGCAGTTCTTGACTTAGCTACCTTTTCTGCAACTTCATCCTGTTTTAGTCTATAATCTTTAATAAGCTGCTGGTAAGCGAGTGCTTCTTCAATAGGATTAAGGTCTTCTCTCTGTATATTTTCAATAAGTGCTATTTCCATAACTTCCTGTGAAGAATAATCTTTAATTATTACAGGTACTTCTTTAACGCCTGCAAGTCTTGCTGCTCTGAATCGTCTTTCACCAGCTATTATCTGATAATTCTTATCCATCTTTTGTACAAGAAGTGGCTGTAATACACCATACTGCTTTATTGACTCTGAAAGTTCAATAAGTGCATCCTCATCAAATGCTTTTCTGGGCTGGTTCTTATTAGGCTCAATTTGTGAAATCTTAAGTTTAGTCTCTGCTGGAACAGGAACTTCCTTAACAACCTCTTTTACCACTTCCTTAACAACTACTTTCTGATCATTAGTATCTTCTTCCTGAAACAGATTACCAATGCCTTTTCCCAATCCTCTTGATTTACTTGTTTTAGTGCTCTTTGTTGGCATACTATTACAATCCTCCATTATATTTATTCTTCTCTTCCCATTACTTCTTCTGCTAATAATCTGTAACTTTCTGCACCTGTAGATTTTGGATCATACAGATTTATTGGAAGTCCGTGGCTAGGTGCCTCTGCCAGACGGATATTTCTTGGTATTATTGTCTTATAGATATTCTGCTTAAGATTATCTTTAACATTCTCAACAACCTGTAATGAAAGATTCGTTCTTGAATCATACATTGTAAATACAACACCTTCCATCTCAAGGTCTGGATTAAGCTTTTTCTTAACAAGATTAATTGTATGTATAAGCTGTGTTAATCCTTCCAATGCATAATACTCGCACTGAATAGGAACTAATACAGTATCTGCTGCTGTCATTGCATTAACAGTAAGCATACTAAGTGATGGTGGACAGTCCAGAATTATATAATCATATCTGTCTCTTATCTCTGATATACTCTCTTTTAATGTATATTCTCTATTTTCCACATCAATTAAATCAATCTCTGCACCTGCAAGATTAACATTTGACGGCAAAATATCAAGATTTTCTATAACCTGTTCCTGAATTGCCTCTTTAATATCACATTCTCTTAATAGAACTTCATAAACTGTTTTCTCAATATCAGTCTTTGATAATCCAAACCCACTTGTTGTATTACCCTGTGGATCAATATCAATAATAAGTATCTTCTGTCCTGCTTCAGCCAGACATGCAGCAAGATTAATTGCAGTAGTTGTTTTACCAACTCCGCCTTTCTGATTTGCTATTGCTATTATTCTTCCCACATTACCCTCTTTTTCCATATAATATAATGTTTCACGTGAAACACTATCATATCATAATAGTTGTTGGTTGAATTTAATTCACCACAATATTTATTATATCACATATTATATAAATGTGTGCTACTAATTTACATTTTTTATGTATGTTTCACGTGAAACATACATAAAACAGACATACCTCATTATTATGTTTAACATAAACAATGAAATATGTCTGTTTGTTATATATTATATTAAATTGTTATTACTTAATAGATATAATGCCATTCTTGATAGCAAATACTGCCGCCTGTGTTCTATCAGACACTTCAATTTTCTTAAATATATTAGAAACATGATTTTTTACTGTTCTCTCACTTATATTTAATGTTGAAGCAATTTCTTTATTAAATGATCCGGATGCTATCATCTTAAGAACATCTATTTCTCTTCTTGTTAACTCTGATATTTTCTTTTTAACATTACTCTTTTCTTGCATATTAGCATTAAGTAATGGCATCATATTAGGTTCAATATATTTATCCCCTGAATATACCTTAAAAATTGCCTTTTTTAACGTATCAAAACTTGATTCTTTTAATATGTATCCATCGCAACCAATTTCAAGAGCTTTCATCAAATAATCAATTTCATTATGTCTTGTTAACATTATAACTTTACAGAGCATTTTCTGTTCTTTAATAATTCTTAGTGCATCTATCCCATTCATATTAGGCATATCAATATCTAACAAAACTATATTAGTTTTTGTTTTATTAACAAGGCTTATACATTCATAACCATCTGCTGCTTCCCCAACAACATTAAATTCTGGAACATTTTCTAAAAGGCATCTTATTCCCTCTCTCACCATCCTATGGTCATCAGCTAATAAAATATTAACTGCCATTTCTACCTCCTCTATATATCTTTCTTCACTTTTTCTATTAAACTTTCCATCAATATAATTGAATTATTAATTTCTAACTTAGATCTTGTAATATCTTTATCTATAATCTGTGCAATAAATTTTTGTTTAATAATTAGAGATGTTATCTGTTCTATTAACTCATTATCTGAATCATCTAAGTTCAATGTTTCACGTGAAACATTGTCCTCTGTACTTTCATCTCCATATACAGATTTTGGTGTATTACTTTCTTTATCAACCTTTAAGATATTATCCAGTTCTTCTATCTTTTTTATCAAGACTTCATGTTCATCTCTAAGAATATCTAATTGATTATTAAGTTCTGATTTACTATCATCTAATGTTGATAATTTAATATTATCTGTAGTCTTAGAAAATGAAACTGAATGAAATATGTCTTCTGTCCAATCTTTTTCTTTATTGAGCTTTGAAAGATTATTACTGACAGTTTTAAGTTCAATTTCGTAAGAGCGTATATTGTTCTCTACTTCATTTAATCTTATTTTATAATTATTCAGTTCATTTTCAACATATTTAGTACATAAATCAGACATTATAGCTCCTTTATAACAATCAGATATCATAACCTCTTGATTATTATATTATTTCTTGTTTTTATTAATTATTAATAATTATAATTGTTTTTCTTATCAAATAATAATACCTTATATATATTAACAGATAAAGTACATTTTTTCTATCAATCTTAGAATACTTTAACATAAAATTACCATTGCCACACATTGAATTATGGAATATAATTATTTTATCTATAAGTACGTTAGAACATTTTCTTTCGAAATAACCAGGAGGAATCTATTATGAATAAATGGCAGAAAATAGGACTGGCAGTTGGTATGGGAGCTGCTGTTGTTACTACTACACACCTGATTAACAGCATAATATTCAAATCATCTACTGCTAATAATTATACTGGCAAAAGAATAAGAAGCAATTATCAGTGGAAGTTCGGCAATATTGCATATGTAACTGCCGGCTCAGGTTCTCCACTTTTACTTATACACGATCTTAATTCTTACAGTTCAAGCTATGAATGGGAACAGACTATTAACAGCTTTGCTAAGAATCATAAGGTATATGCTATTGATTTATTAGGATGTGGTCATTCTGATAAACCTAATCTTACTTATACAACTTTTATGTATACACAGCTTATTAATGATTTTGTAGTCAATGTTATCCGTTCCAAGACTGATGTTGTTGCTACAGCAGCTTCAACACCAATTGTAATAATGGCTGCATTTAATAATCATGCACTGTTTAATAAGATTATTCTTGTTTCTCCTTTATCAGTTGAAGAAGCTCTTAAAGGACCTGATAACTTAAGCGGAATAAGAAGACACATTTTAAATGTGCCTGTTATCGGAACTACTGTATACAACATTCTGTTTAACAAACCATCTATTAGAAAGCTTCTTTCAAGAACTTTCAAGGATGGTAAAGTTTCAGCTGATTATATCAACGCATGCCATGAGAATGCACATCTTGGTGATACTTCAGCCAAATATCTGTTTATAAGCACAGAATGTAACTTTACAACTGTTACTATCTCAAAAGCACTTTCTGAGCTTGATAACTGTATATACATGATTAACGGTATGCACAATAATAATGATGTTATTGATGAATATATCCACATCAATCCAGCTATTGAAAATGTTATGATTCAGGATGCCAAGAAACTTCCACAGGTTGAACAGCCAGCTGAATTTGTAAGACAGGCTGAGATATTTCTTAATTAACCACTATTAGATAAATCCAGATAATCAACAACACATATAAAATTAACCCATATTATCCACAATATGATGATTTTCTAATCATATAATGTGAATAATATGGGTTTTATTTATAATAAATGTTCATAAACTATATTATATCTACGAGATTGGCTCTTTTGAAGGAAGTCCAGCCTTTCTTGGAAACTTTCCAGATGTAGGCTTAATCTTCTTGATATATACTAAAGAACGGTCAATATCAGTACCCGGAAGCTGGAATTTCTTCACTTCTTCTATTGTTCCGCCAAGAACACTTACTGCTTTCTTAGCATTTACTAATTCTTCATCAATATCTCCTGACTTATATGCCACGAAATATCCACCAACCTTGACGAATGGAAGGTTATATTCCACAAGAGTTGCTAAGTTAGCAACAGCTCGTGAAACACTTACATCAAAATGTTCTCTTAAGTCTTTATTTCTTCCACCATCCTCTGCTCTTGAATGAACCGTTTCTATTCCTGTGAGTCCAAGATCTTCTATTACCTGATTAAGAAACTTTACTCTTTTATTAAGAGAATCAAGCAGAACTACATTAAGCTGTGGATGTGCTATCTTTAACGGAAGCCCTGGAAAACCAGCACCTGTTCCAACATCAATAAGAGAAATTTCTTTCTTTTCGTGTCCGATTTTTTCAATATCTAACACAAGACTGTCAACATAATGCTTCAAAAGAACTTCATCATAATCTGTAATTCCAGTAAGATTCATAAAGCTGTTCCATTCAACCAGCAGCTTATAATACATATCAAACTGCTCGTACTGTCTGTCTGTAAGCTCAACACCTATAGAATTCAGATTGTTCTTAAATGTTTCATTTATCATACATTTCTCCTTATCAATGATTAATGTTTTCTTCGTAAAGACTCCAGGTAAACAAGAAGCACCGATATATCAGCAGGCGAAACACCTGATATTCTTGAAGCCTGTCCAATTGAACGAGGTCTGAATTTATCAAGCTTCTGCATAGCCTCTTTTCTTAATCCGCTTATTCCTAAGTAATCAAGACTATCTGGTATAAGCTTATTTTCAAGCTTTTTAAAATGTTCGACCTGTCTTAACTGTCTGTCTATATATCCCTCGTATTTCAGGTTAATATTAACCTGCTCACATACATCCCAAGGCAGCTCTGGTCTGTGCTTATCAATTGGAGCAAGAACATCATATGAAAGTTCCGGTCTTCTTATAAGTTCTGCAAGTGTAGCACCTGTTGTAAGCTCTGTACTTCCGTTATCTGTAAGTACCTTCTGTACTTCACTTCCAGTTCCTATATTAACTGACTTAACACGCTCAATTTCTTCATCTATAAGCTGAATCTTACGGGTAAGGCGGTTCATTCTTTCTTCGCTTATAAGACCAACTCTGTAACCATATTTAGTAAGTCTTATATCTGCATTATCCTGTCTTAATATAAGTCTGTACTCTGCACGGCTTGTCATCATTCTGTAAGGCTCTGCTGTTTCCTTAGTTACAAGGTCATCTATAAGAACTCCTATATAACTTTCTGAACGGTCAAGTATAAGTGGTTCCTCCTTCTTAACGAAAAGTGCCGCATTGATACCAGCAATAATTCCTTGTGCAGCAGCTTCCTCATATCCAGAGCTTCCATTAAACTGTCCGCCTGCAAACAAACCTTCAATCTTCTTAAATTCAAGAGATGACTTTAACTGAACAGCATTAATACAGTCATACTCAATAGCATAAGCATTTCTTACGATTCGGACATTTTCAAGACCAGGAACTGTTCTATACATTGCATACTGCACATCCTCAGGCATTGAACTGCTCATTCCACCAAGATACATTTCATTAGTGTACAAGCCCTCTGGCTCAATGAATACCTGATGTCTGTCTTTATCTGCAAATCTTACAACCTTATCCTCAATTGATGGACAGTATCTTGGGCCTGTTCCGTGGATATCTCCTGAATAAAGAGGTGAACGGTCAAGATTATCCATAATAATCTTGTGTGTCTCTTCATTAGTATATGTAAGCCAGCAGCTTACCTGATCTTTCTGTATACTCTCAGGGTCTGTTTCAAATGAAAATGGAACAACTCTCTTATCACCGAACTGCTCTGTCATCTTAGAAAAATCCACTGACCTTTTATCAACTCTGGCAGGTGTACCTGTCTTAAATCTTCTTACTTCAATTCCATTATCAATAAGTGACTGTGTAAGATGATTGGCAGCCTGTAATCCGTTAGGACCTGTATGATAGCTTACATCACCATATATACATCTTGCCTTAAGATATACTCCTGTACATAAAACAACTGCCTTAGCTATGTATTCTGCACACGAAACAGTCTTTACACCGCCTATTTTTCCATCATTAACTATAATCTCTGAAACCTCAGCCTGTCTTATATGCAGATGTTCAGTATTCTCAAGCACATTTCTCATTCTTCTGCTGTAATCAGACTTGTCAGCCTGTGCACGGAGTGAATGAACCGCAGGGCCTTTCGATGCATTTAACATCTTGGATTGTATAAATGTAGCATCTATATTCTTGCCCATCTCGCCACCAAGAGCATCTATTTCTCTTACAAGATGTCCCTTAGAACTTCCTCCTATATTAGGATTACAAGGCATCATTGCTATACTTTCAACGCTTACTGTAAATATAATTGTTTCAAGTCCCATTCTTGCAGCAGCAAGGGCAGCCTCACAGCCTGCGTGACCAGCACCTACTACTACTACATCATATTCTTCTCTAATATTAGGCATATTACTTCTCCTTATCAACCTGCATTACTTACCCATACAGAACTTTGAGAAAATTCTGTTGGCAAGGTCATCTTCAATCTCTTCTCCTATTATAAGACCAAGATTCTCATATGCAGCCATTAAATCAATAGTAAGAAAATCTTCACTTACCATGTTATCAATTCCATCAAGTACAAGCTTTAAGCTGTTCTCAGCCTTCTTTAAAAGTTCTTTATGTCTTGTACTTGTAATATATACATCCTCATTAAACTTAACTTCACCATTAAAGAACATATTCTTAACAGTTTCCTCAAGCTCTTCAATTCCTGTCTCCTGCTTTGCAGATATAGTAACTGTCTCACAGTTGATTATTTTCTTAATATCTTCTGCTGTTGTAACCTGTGCAAGATCAGCTTTATTAAGTATTACAAGAACCTTCTTATCCTTGATAAGTTCCATAATCTCGTAATCATTATCATCAAGTGCCCTTGAAGAATCAACCACATATATTACAAGGTCTGCAACTTCTGCAAGCTTCTTAGCCTTATTAACACCAATGCTTTCAACAACATCATCAGTTTTTCTGATTCCTGCAGTATCAATAAGATTAAGAGTAATTCCAGACAGATTAATCATTTCCTCAAGAGTATCTCTTGTAGTTCCCTCTATATCAGTAACAATTGCTCTCTCTTCTCTTGCAAGCACATTAAGCAGGCTCGACTTGCCTGCATTAGTTTTCCCCAAAATGACTGTACGCACGCCATCATGCATAATTCTGCCATTATCGCATGTTTTTAACAAGTTATCCACATTATTAAGACAGTTTTCCACATCATTTTTAAGGTTATCTACATTAGCATCTATATCAAAATGTTCTGGATCATCAAGTGCAGCTTCAATAAATGCAACATTATTCAATATTATCTCTCTTATATTCTTAATCTTTTCAGATAACTTACCATCTAACTGATTAACAGATGATTTCAATGCATAATCATTCTTTGCATTAATAATATCAATAACAGCCTCTGCCTGTGACAGGTCAATTCTTCCATTAAGAAATGCCCTCTTTGTAAATTCACCAGGCTCTGCAAGCCTTGCACCAGCGTTAAGTACCGCCTCCAGCACCTTCTTAGTAACAAGAATACCGCCATGACAGTCAATCTCAACAATATTCTCTCTAGTATAAGTGTTAGGTGCTTTCATTACAATTACAAGTGCTTCATCAATTTCATTATCGTTATCACATATATTTCCAAAATGTACTGTATGACTCTGTACATTTGCAAGCTTAATATTCTTTTTTGACTTAAAAACTTTATCTCCAATAATAATTGCATCAGAGCCGCTTATTCTTACAATACTTATTCCACCGCTCGACACTGTACTTGTAGATATAGCTGCTATTGTATCCTCCATTTCCATCCTCCATATAAAAAATGCTGTGATAATAATACCACAGCATTTAATAAAATCATATATCTAATTATCTGTTATATCTGTTATTATTCTCTCTTTCAATATAAACAACAACATGTCTGAAAGGTTCTTCACCCTCACTTCTTGTAGAAACAAACTTATCTGCCTGAAGTGCTGAATGGATAATTCTTCTTTCATATGGGTTCATAGGCTCAAGTGAAACAGGTCTTCTGCTTCTCTTAACCTTGTATGCAATGTTCTTAGCAAGAGACTCAAGAGTTTCTTTTCTTCTCTTTCTATAGTTCTCTGTATCTAATTTAACTCTTACATACTTCTCACTGTTCTTGTTGATTACAAGACTTGTAAGATACTGGATAGAATCAAGTGTCTGTCCTCTCTTACCGATAAGAACACCCATGTTATCTCCAGAAAGATCTACATTAACGCTGTTTTCTTCATCGTCAAATGTAATATCAGCCTTAACTTCCATGTTCATTGCGCCAAACATGTTGTTAAGGAATTCTTTAATATCCTTCTTAATAACTTCCTTCTGCTCAGCTGTAAAAGGTTCTGCCTTAGGCTGTTCTTCAGCCTTAGGAGCTTCTTTAACTTCTGCATTCTTGTGGTTATCAGCAGGCTTATATTCTTTCTTGAACTCTTTCTTAGGTTCCGCCTTGAATTCCTTCTTAGGCTCTGCTTTCTTGAAATTATCTGCCTTCTTTTCGAATTTCTTCTCTGTATGAACAGGTGCTTCAATGGCATTTTTAGGCTCTTGTGCCTTTACCTGTTCTACTACAGGCTCTTCCTGCTTTTCTCTTGCCTTAATCTTAGCAGGCTTGGAATTAAATATTCCTAAAAATCCTGAATTACCTTTGTCTATAACTTCATAATCAAGCTTATCACTTGGAATACCAAGCTTAGTACAGGCATTAGTTATAGCTTCTTCAACAGATTTTCCTGTAACTTCAATATATTCCATTACTTAACCCTCTCTATTTTCTTTTATCGTTGACCTCATTGTATCTTGATACCATACCAACCTTATCAGCAAGACTTCCTGGTTTAGCTGCCTTACCGCTTGCTGCTGCGGCTTCCTTTAATTCCTGTATCTTCTTATTGTTAGCTTCTTTTCTTTCCTGAAGCTTCTTAGCTCTTTCAGAATTAGCAGAATTCTTATTATTATTTACATTCTTGGTACTTACAGAAGCTCCCTTAACAATAGTTTCTGCTGGAAGTCCCTTCTTGGCTCTCTTCTTATTACGCTTTTCAACATTCTTTTCTACAATCTTATCTGTTCCAATCTTATCATAATATCTGTTAATGAAGATTGTCTGGATTGTCTGGATAACAGCAGTTGCAATCCAGTAAACACCAAGACCTGAAGGAAGACTTATTGCAAGAAATGCTGACATAAGTGGCATGAAATAAGTCATCATCTTCATAGATGCTGCTGCTGGATTATCACTGTCAGGCTGCTCCATGCCAGCCTGTGAAACCTTAACAGATATAAACTGTGTAACACCTGCAAGAATTGGAATTAATATAGCTATATGAAGACCAAAACCTGGATTCTGAGACATGTTAACGCCTAAGAAAGTGTTCATATGGTTAATCTTATCAAGATTCTGTGTAATCATATCAGAAAATGCCGGAAATGCTTCCTTTAACTTAGTCCACTGGTCTGCAGTAAATGAATTAAGTGTTGTTACAGCTGTGCTTGTATTGCTCCAGTCAACAGTCTTTCCATATATCTCATTAAGAGTATCAGCATATCCTGAAACAGATGAAATACCATCAGCACCATTAAGTCCAAGTATATTAAGGAAAAGTACCTTAATCTGTGAAATATAAAGTGGTATCTGCTGGAATACTCTGTAAAGAGCAAAAAGAATAGGCATCTGGATAAGAAGCTGCACACAGCTTCCCCACTGTGAAACACCATATTTTTCATAAACAGCCTTAGTTTCTGCCTGCATCTTCTGCATAGCTACTGTATCACTGTTCTTTCCTTTATACTTCTCCTGAATAGCCTTTATCTCTGGATTCATAACTGACTGTAACTTAGTCATCTTCTGCTGCTTAATCTGTAATGGAAGCATTAACATTTTAACAAGCAGAGTAAAAATAATGATTGCTATTGCAATATTACCAATTCCCATTGCATTAAGACCCTTAAAAAGGATGTCTAAAATGTAACCAAGTAACTGTGCAATTGGCTTAATAATACTCAAATTGTCACCTCCGCATAATATAGCACTATCCATATATTCAGTTGTTTATTGCTTTTTTCGTTTCCCATATCTGCCTATCGGCACAGGATCAAAGCCATAAGCGTTCTTATTAAATGGATTGCACCTTAATATTCTTTTAAGTGCCAACCATCCACCTAATAAAACTCCATACATTTCAATAGCTTCAATCGCATATTGCGAACATGTTGGAATAAAGCTGCAGTATTTTCCTCCTTTGTAAGGAGATATTGCGAGCTGATATAATCTTATCATCTTAAGAACTATGAACTTGCCCGCATTCTTTAACTTAATCTTTATATCCTTCATATTAACCGCCTGTTTAATCCTGCTTATAAAGCTTATGAAGTTTCAATAAATGAATCATTGATTCCTTAGTTTCGAAAAAACCCTTATCTTTCAAACCGGCTCTGGCTACGACAACATAATCATATCCATCGGGTATACAGTCTGTACTAAGGCGGAATGCCTCTCGTATCAGTCTTGCCAGTCTGTGTCGGACAATACTATTCCCGACCTTCTTACTCACAGATACACCTAATCGTTTGGTATCCGTTCCATTCTCAGAAACATACATAATAAGATTCTTGTTAGCAAAAGACTTCTTATTATTGTACACCTTTTTAAATTCCTGATTACTTCTTAATGTTTCAAAATCCTTATATTTCATACCATTCACCATTCTTATTAATTAAAATGTTACTTAAATTAAATATTATTATAATCTGAAAAAAGCAGATGAGAAACTCCCATCTGCCAACAAAATCAAGAAAATATTAATTAAGCTGAAAGTTTCTTTCTACCCTTAGCTCTTCTTGCTGATAAAACTTTTCTTCCACCTGCAGTACTCATTCTTGATCTGAATCCATGAACCTTAGATCTCTGTCTGTTCTTTGGCTGAAATGTCATCTTCATAGTCTATGCACCTCCTTCATTACCATTGTAGTTTATTATGGTAAGAATATTTTCATATAAAAAATTTCAAAACACAGAACTGATTATATTGTGTAAACATTATAAAGTCAAGAAAAACTTGATATTTACTGCATATATTTTTAAGTATACTAATTATATAAAAATGACTTTCAACAGGTTTTTCACAATGCTGTAATCCGCATAAACAGGACATTTCTTGTAATTTTCAGTAAGAATATAAAAGAGTTTTCCACAAAATGTTGATAACTTGTGGAAAACTCTTTATAATTATGTTAGTTATTAACGATACTTTTGAAAAAGTGCCTATTTTCGACCTTTTTCGCGTTTATAATATTATCCACACTGATGTTAATACATTTCTTTCCAGATAATTATCCACAGGGCTTAATCTGCCCAAATATTGAAAAAATTTTATAAATGATATATTATATAAGGGAATGTATTTTTATGATTAGACAGGCTAATTAACAAGCCAGAAAGGCCTAAATTTTATGGATGAATTACAGATATTGATTGATAAATGGGATTTAATCCTCTCTACTTTTAAAGAAGAACATGAAATTATTGATGTTTCTTTTAAAACATGGATTAAACCCCTCAAAATATATAAGCTTGATGGTGATGTTTTAACTCTTACTTTCTCATCTTTAGATGATGATTCTTCTGCTGATGAAAGAAGTATTATATACGTTGAAAAGAGATATCTTAAACATCTCACATGTACAATTTGTGAAGTAATGAATAAAGAATACTCAGTAATAATTATGTCTTCTGCTGAGAAAAAAGAAGATGAATTAAAGAAAAAGACATCATCTGTTTCTACTACTAATAACATTGCTACACAAAATCTTAATCCTAATTACACATTTGACACATTTGTAATAGGTACTAACAATAACCTGGCCCACGCTGCTTCTTTAGCGGTTGCCGAAACACCTGGACAGATATATAACCCTTTATTCATATACGGAGGTGCCGGACTTGGTAAGACTCATCTTATGCAGGCAATTGCACATTTTATTATTGCAAGTGACCCATCTAAGAAGGTTTTATATGTAACTTCGGAGACATTTACTAACGAGCTTATCGAATCGGTTAAGACTAACAAAAACACTGAATTCAGAAATAAATACCGTAACATTGACGTTCTTCTTATTGATGATATTCAATTTATAATAGGAAAGGTTTCTACTCAGGAAGAGTTCTTCAATACTTTCAACGACCTTTATATGCTTGGAAAACAGATTGTTATATCTTCTGATAGACCACCTAAAGAAATGGAAACTCTGCCAGACAGATTAAGAACACGTTTTGAGAGCGGACTTCCGGTAGATATCCAGATTCCTACATATGAAACTAAGATGGCTATTATTAATAAGAAGTCTGAGGCTTTAGGAATTGATTTTCCTTATGAAGTTAAAGATTATGTTGCAACTAATATTACTTCAAGTATCAGGGAGCTTGAAGGAGCACTTACCAAGCTTTCAGCTTATTCTAAGCTTTCCCACACACCTCTTACTGCAGAGTTTGCTGAGAATACACTTAAGGATCTAATATCTCCTTACTCTAAAAAAGAGATTACACCTGAATTAATAATCGATGTAGTTGCTGAACATTTCCATATCAAGCCTGAAGATATAATATCTCATAAACGAAGTGCAGACATAGCATTTCCACGACATATAGCTATGTATCTGTGCAGACAGATGACACAGACTCCTCTTGAAGCTATTGGTAAAGCCTTAGGAGGAAGGGATCATTCTACTATATTATATGGTTCAGAAAAGATTGCCAAAGAAACAGCTACTAACGAAACTACCAAGAGTACTATTGATATATTAATAAAGAAGCTTAATCCATCCTGAAAGTTATCCACAATGGACTTAGGATATTTTGTTAATTAATTGTTATTTTTATGTTGAATGTTCTTTATAACTTTTTTGGGGAACATTTTTATTTTAATCCTTCATTAATTTTTCACTGTGAATTAACACCATAATTTATGTTTTCTAACATGGTTATCATTGATGCTAATCCAGTATTTGTAAGGCCTTGCATGATTTTTAACATTTTAACATCCCCTAAGACTACGGCTACGACATTAATATATTTATATATAGCTCTTCTCCACTACTATTTTCTTGAAAGGAAGTTATCAACATGAAATTAGTTTTTACTAAATCCAACTTAAACAAAGCTGTAGGTATCGTAATGAAAGCTGTACCTACAAGAACTACTATGAATATTCTTGAATGTATTCTTATTGATGCTACTACTAACGAAATCAAGTTCACAGGTAACGATATGGAACTTGGAATCGAAACTATAGTAGAAGGTGAGATTATAGAAAAGGGTAAAGTTGCCATTGATGCTAAGCTTTTCTCAGAAATCGTAAGAAAGCTTCCTGATAATGATATTACTTTATCTACAGACTCCAATAATAATGCTCTTATTACATGCGAAAAGAGTAAGTTCAATATTGCTGGAAAGTCTGGAGATGATTTCTCTTACCTCCCAGCTATTATTAAAGACAAAATGATAACACTTTCACAGTTCCAGTTAAAGGAAGTTATCAACCAGACAATTTTCTCTATCGCTATTAACGATAATAACAAGATGATGACAGGTGAGCTTTTTGAGATAAGTGAAGGTACACTTAAGGTTGTTGGTCTTGACGGACATAGAATTGCTATCCGTAATATTAAGCTTGAAGGAAGAGCTGATGATGTAAGAGTAGTTATTCCTGGTAAAACTCTTCAGGAGATAAGCAAGATTCTTAATGCTGATGCAGAAAGTCTTGTTAATATATATTTTACTAATAATCATGTTTTATTTGAATTTGATCAGACTCATGTTGTTTCCAGACTTATTGAAGGTGATTACTTCAAGATTAATCAGATGCTTTCTAATGATTATGAAACTAAAGTATCTATTAATAAAAAAGAATTTCTTGACTCTATCGACAGAGCTAATCTTCTTATAAGGGAAGGAGATAAGAAGCCAATTATTATTAATATCCAGAATGGTTTATTACAGGTAAATGTTAATTCTGCAATTGGAGCTCTTAACGAAGACATTGATATTGATAAAGAAGGTAAGGATATTATGATTGGTTTTAATCCTAAGTTCCTTATGGATGCATTAAGAGTTATTGATGATGAAAATGTGACTATGTATTTAGTTAATCATAAATCACCTTGCTTTATCAGAGACAAGGAAGAAAATTATATTTATCTTATACTTCCTGTTAACTTCACAGCTTAACAAGAGAAAGGAAAGTTATGGAAGAAATAGTTTTAAGAGATGAGTTCATCAAACTTGGACAGGCAATCAAAGCAGCCGGTTTAGTAGAATCTGGTGTTGAAGCTAAAATTGTTATTCAGGATGGTGAAGTTAAAGTTAATGGCGTTGTTGAGACACAGCGTGGTAAAAAGCTTTTTGGTGGAGAAGTTGTAGAGTACAACGGCTCTAGTATTCTTATTAAAAAATAGGTGTTAATGTGATAGTCGAATCTGTTGAATTAAAGGATTACAGGAATTATGAATTTCTAGATATGAAGTTCAATGAGCATGTCAATATAATATATGGTGACAATGCACAGGGAAAGACTAACATATTAGAATCAATATATATGTGTTCAACTTCCAAGTCACATCGTGGCAGTAAAGACAGAGAAATCGTCAGGTTCGGGGAAGATGAATCTCATATTAAGCTGAATGTTTTAAAGCATGGTATGAAATACCGTATAGACATGCACCTTAAGAAGAATAAATCCAAGGGTATAGCAGTCAACGGTATTCCAATTAAGAAGGCTGTTGAGCTTTTTGGAATTATTAATATTGTTTTCTTTTCTCCGGAGGATCTTAATATTATAAAAAACGGACCTTCTGAGAGAAGAAGATTTATGGATATGGAACTTAGCCAGCTTGACAAGATATATCTTAGTAACCTTGTTAATTACAACAAAGTACTTAATCAGAGAAACAAGCTTCTCAAAGATATAGCATTTTCACCATCAGAACAGCTGATGCAGACTCTTGATATATGGGACATGCAGCTTGTTAAGTATGGAAGCCTTATAATTAAAGGCAGAAAAAGTTTCATAGAAAAGATTAACACAATAATCACTGATATTCATTCAAGACTTACTGGTGGTAATGAGAATATTAAAGTATGTTATGTTCCTGATGTTGATGTGAATGATTTTGAAGAAGAAGTAAAGAATTCAAGACAGAAGGATATTAAATACAAGGCTACAAGTAAAGGTCCTCATAAGGATGATATTATATTTTTAATTAATGACAATGATGTGAGAAAATACGGTTCACAGGGACAACAAAGAACAGCTGCACTTTCACTTAAGCTGTCTGAGATTGAACTTGTGAAAATTGTAATTAAAGATACTCCGGTACTTCTTCTTGATGATGTTTTGTCTGAGTTAGATAGTAACAGGCAGAATTTTCTGATAAACAGCATAGGAGATATACAGACGATTGTTACATGCACCGGACTTGAAGAATTTATTAATAACAGAATGAATATCAACAAAATATTTAAAGTAACAGATGGTCATGTAGTTAATGAGAATTAATTACATTTTGCTTTGTAAAACAAGGAGGAATTAAAGTGGCAGATCAGAATGCAGAGAAGAATTATGGTGGAGACCAGATTCAGGTACTCGAAGGTCTTGAAGCTGTAAGAAAAAGACCTGGTATGTATATTGGAAGTACATCAGGAAGAGGACTTCATCATCTTGTGTATGAGATAGTTGATAATGCAATTGACGAAGCTTTAGCAGGTTTTTGTACACATATTGAGGTTATGATTAATAAAGATAACTCTATCACTGTAATTGATAATGGTAGAGGTGTACCTGTTGATATTAATCATAAGACAGGAAGACCTGCCATTGAAGTTGTATATACAGTTCTTCATGCCGGAGGTAAATTTGGCGGTGGAGGATATAAGGTGTCAGGAGGACTTCACGGTGTTGGTGCATCTGTAGTTAATGCTTTGTCTGAATGGCTTGAAGTTCAGGTAAAGAGAAATGGACACATTTATCAGCAGAGATACGAAAGAGGAAAGATATGTTATGACCTTAAGATTGTAGGTGACTGCGATATTGAGGATACAGGAACTCAGGTTACTTTTCTTCCTGATTCAGAGATTTTTCAGGAAACAACTGTATTTGAATTCGATATTCTTATGCACAGATTAAGAGAAATGGCATTTCTTACCAAGGGAATCAAGATTACTCTTACAGATTTAAGAGAAGGTCTTGAGCAGCAGAAAGTATTCCATTATGAAGGTGGTATCAAGGAATTTGTCCAGTATCTTAATAAGAGTAAAGAACCTTTATACAGCCAGATTATTTATTGTGAAGGTGTGAAGGATAATGTTCAGGTTGAAGTAGCATTCCAGCATAATGATGGATACAATGAAGTTGTCGATTCATTTGTTAATAATATTAAGACACCTGAAGGTGGTACACATCTGACTGGTTTCAGAAATTCACTGACTAAGACTTTTAATGATTATGCAAGAAAGAATAAGATTCTTAAGGATAGTGATCAGGGACTTTCAGGTGATGATATAAGAGAAGGTCTTACAGCAATTGTATCTGTTAAGATTGAAGATCCACAGTTTGAAGGACAGACTAAGCAGAAGCTTGGTAATACAGTTGCAAGGGGAGCAGTTGACAGTATAGTAAGTGAACAGCTTACTTACTTCCTTGAGCAGAATCCTGCAGTTGCTAAATCTATATGTGAAAAATCGTTGCTTGCACAGCGTGCGAGAGAAGCTGCAAGAAAAGCAAGAGACTTAACAAGAAGAAAGACTGCACTTGAAAGCACTTCACTTCCTGGTAAGTTAGCTGACTGTTCAGATAAAGATCCTAAGAATTGTGAGATATATATCGTTGAGGGAGATTCAGCCGGTGGTTCAGCTAAGACTGCAAGAAGCCGTGCTACGCAGGCAATCCTTCCACTTCGTGGTAAAATTCTTAATGTTGAGAAAGCAAGACTTGACAGAATACTTGGTAATGCAGAGATTAAAGCGATGATTACTGCATTTGGTACAGGTATTCATGAAGATTTTGATATAAGCAAGCTTCGTTATCACAAGATTATTATTATGACAGATGCTGATGTAGATGGTGCACATATTGCAACACTTCTACTTACATTTCTGTACAGATTCATGCCTGATCTTATAAGAGAAGGCCATGTATATCTTGCACAGCCACCACTTTATAAGGTTGAGAAGAATAAAAAAGTCTGGTATGCCTATAATGATGATGAGCTTAATGCAATCATGACTGAGATTGGAAGAGACCAGAATAATAAAGTCCAGCGTTATAAAGGACTTGGTGAGATGGACGCAGAACAGTTATGGGAAACAACAATGGACCCACACAAGAGAGTATTATTAAGAGTTAATATGAATGAAGATGATGATTCAGAACTTGATGTAACATTCTCAACACTTATGGGTGACAAGGTAGAGCCAAGAAGAGATTTCATAGAAGCAAATGCGAAATTCGTAAAAAATTTGGATATCTAATTTGCGTTAATTAATAACTTCACGGAAAGGAATTATAATAATGGATGAACATATCTTTGATAAAGTTCAAGAAGTCGATATGCAGAAAACCATGGAAAACTATTATATAGATTATGCCATGAGTGTTATCGCTTCCAGAGCACTTCCGGATGTAAGAGATGGTCTTAAGCCGGTACAGAGAAGAATTCTATATTCAATGATAGAACTTAACAACGGTCCTGATAAGCCACATAGAAAATGTGCCCGTATCGTTGGTGATACAATGGGTAAATATCACCCACATGGTGATTCATCAATTTATGAGGCATTAGTAAAGCTGGCTCAGGATTTCAATACAAGATATCCACTTGTTGACGGACATGGTAACTTTGGTTCAGTCGATGGTGATGGAGCCGCAGCCATGCGATATACAGAGGCGAGACTCAGCAAGATATCTATGGAGATGACAAGAGATCTTAACAAAGATACTGTAGATTTCATACCTAACTTTGATGAAACAGAAAAAGAACCTACAGTACTTCCATCAAGATATCCTAACCTGTTATGTAATGGTACATCAGGTATTGCTGTAGGTATGGCTACTAATATTCCACCTCATAACTTGAGAGAAGTTATAGGTGCTGTTGTAAAGATGATTGACAATAAGGTGGAAGAAGACAGAGACACAACAATTGAGGAAATCCTTGATATAGTTAAAGGTCCTGATTTCCCTACAGGTGGTACAATCATCGGAAAGTTGGGAATTGAAGAGGCTTACCGTACAGGAAGAGCCAAGATAAAGGTAAGAGCTGTAACTAATATTGAGCCAATGAATAATGGCAAGAACAGAATTGTAGTTACAGAACTTCCATACATGGTTAATAAAGCAAAGCTTATAGAAAAGATAGCAGAGCTTGTAAGAGATAAGAAGATTGACGGAATCACTGATTTAAGAGATGAATCTGACAGAGAAGGTATGAGAATTGCCATTGAGTTAAGAAGAGATGTCAATCCTAACATAATACTTAACCAGTTATACAAACACACACAGTTACAGGATACATTTGGTGTAATCATGCTTGCATTAGTAGATAACCAGCCAAAGGTTCTTAACCTGTATGACATGTTAAAGTATTACCTTCTTCATCAGGAAGAAGTCGTTACAAGAAGAACAAAGTTTGATCTTAATAAGGCAGAAGAAAGAGCCCACATTTTAGAAGGCTTAATGATTGCTTTAGATAATATCGACAGAGTTATATCAATAATAAGAGGTTCTGCAAATGTACAGATTGCCAAGGAAAGTTTAATAGCTGAATTTGCACTTTCAGAAGCACAGGCACAGGCTATCGTTGATATGCGTCTTAGAGCTCTGACAGGTCTGGAAAGAAGCAAGCTTGAAGCTGAATTGAAAGAACTTCATGAGAAGATTAAAGAATACAAGGCAATTCTTGCAGACAAGAAGTTACTTCTTGGAGTTATTAAGACTGAGATTTCAGAGATAGCAGACAAGTATGGTGATGACAGAAGAACTTCTATCGGATATGATGAATATGATATCTCAATGGAAGACCTTATTCCAGATGAACCATGTGTTATTGCAAGAACTAACTTAGGTTATGTAAAGAGAATGACACCTGATAACTTTAAGAGCCAGCATCGTGGTGGTAAGGGAATAAAGGGAATGCAGACAATTGATGATGATTACATCAAAGATTTATTCATGACAACATCACATCATGTACTTACATTCTTTACTAACACAGGACGAGCTTATAAGTTAAAGGCTTATGAAATTCCTGAAGCATCAAGAACTTCAAGAGGAACTGCAATAATCAATCTTTTACAGTTAGCACCGGGAGAGACAATCACAGCAGTAGTTCCTGTTAAGATTGATACACTGCAGGATACAGATTACCTGTTTATGGCAACTAAGAAGGGTATCGTTAAAAAGACACCTGTTAAAGAATTTGCCAATATAAGAAAGACAGGAATCCAGGCAATTAATTTAAGAGAAGATGATGAACTTATAGAAGTTAAACTTACAGATGACCAGGCAGAGATTCTTATGGTAACAATGCTTGGACAGTGTATAAGATTTAAAGAAACAGATGTAAGACCTACAGGACGTTCAGCAATGGGTGTTATAGGTATGAGTCTTATGGATGAGGATGAAGTAGTTGGTGTTCAGGTAAGTACCCAGGGAGATACTATGCTTATAGTATCTGAGAATGGTATGGGTAAGAGAACAGACATTGACGAGTATACAGTTCAGCATCGTGGTGGTAAAGGTGTCAAATGTTACAAGATAACAGAAAAGACAGGTAATGTCGTAGGAGCTAAGGCTGTAGATGATTCAAGAGAAGTAATGCTTATTACAACAGAAGGAATTATAATCAGACTTCAGTGTTCAGATATATCTAATCTTGGAAGAATAACATCAGGTGTTAAACTTATTAACCTTGATGAAGGAATTAAAGTAGCAACAATTGCCAAAGTAAGGAAGCAGCCTGCTGATGAAGATGGTAAGGATGCAGAAGGCTTTGAAGAAGACACCAATAAAACAGTAGAATTTGAAGAGTAATCTTAAGGAAACTGCCACATTTATATATGTGACGGTTTCCTTTTTAGCAGGAGATAATATGGCTTTAATTAATATTAATTATGAATCAAAAACACTTGGTATGCCCGTTATGATTAATGCAATTATTCCTCAGGGAAGAGGAAATTATAAGACATTATATCTTCTTCATGGAATGGGAGGAGATTACACTACATGGATTACAAAATCCAGAGTGGCAGATTATGTAGATAATACAGATATAGCAGTCATAATGATTTCAGGTGATAACAAATGTTTCGTAGATAATGTACATGGAAGAAAATATTTTACATTTTTAACAGAAGAACTTATAGAAACCTGTACCAACTGGTTCGGATTATCATGTGACAGAAAAGACCGTTACATAGCAGGAATGTCAATGGGCGGATATGGAGCTGTACATGCAGCACTTATTAAACCTGATGTGTATGGCAAGGTGTTCTCATATTCAGGACTGCTTGATATAGAGAAAAGATTTGACAACCCACAGGGAATAAATACATATCAGATATTTGGAGACAGGAAAAAACTATCAGATAACCGATTTGATATAATGAATTGTTTAAAAGAGAATAATTTAAAGACAAATGTGGAAAATTACCCGGAATTTTACATAAGATGTGGATTATATGATCAGATACTTACAATGAGCAGACAGTGGAATAAATATGCATCAGATGCAGGACTTAAAGTGAATTATTATGAAACTGCTGGCAGTCATGATTTTACTTTCTGGGATAAATGCATACATGAGACAGTTAATATAATAAAAGACCAGTCGTACAGGATGGAGGATATATATGGCAACAATAATGAATGTTAATCACTTTTCTATATATCTTAAGCGTAATATGGAATGTACAGTTATTCTTCCATCACATATAAAAAATGATGAGAAGATTCCAGTATTATGGTTATATCATGGAGGCAGTGGTGATAATACCGTATGGCTGTATCATTCACCAATAGCTGAATATGTTGATGAAGGCAGGTTTGCAGCAGTACTTCCAAATGTGCAGAATTCATGCTTTGTTAATATGAATATAGGAGATAAGTATGAGTCATATGTTGGAAAAGAATTATTTAATATAATTATGAATATGTTTCCATGTCTTTCTGATAAAAGAGAGAATAACTATGTCTCAGGATTTTCTAATGGTGGATATGGCTGTCTTCATATAGCTCTCAAATATCCTGAAAAATATGGAACAGTAGGAGCATTTTCAGCAGGTGACAAAGCTGATTCAGAATTTCTTAATGATGGAAGTGAAAAGTCAATAAAAAGAATAGAGCTTTATGGTGATGGAGACCTGCATAAAACAGAATATGGAATCACATATCAGGCAGACAGATTAATAGAGCAGAAAAGTGTAAAACCTGAAATGTATCATGCCTGTGGAGAACTTGATCCATGGATAGACATGAATCATATATTGAGAGATTATTTCATGAGCCATAAAGAATACAATTATGTATACGATGAAATTGAACAAATCGGACATGAATGGAAATTCTGGCGTGAAGAATTAAAAAGGTTTTTAGTATTTACGGGATTAATTAATAATTAAAATACAAGAAGGAAATTGGGAATGAGAGAGGTTAATGTATCAATAATAACAGACAACATTAAAGAAATGTGCATAGAGGCAAATCATTTTCTTACAGATGACATGAAGAATGTTTTTGAAAATGCAGTAAAAAACGAAGAGTCTGCACTTGGAAAGCAGGTTCTTGGACAGCTTGAAGAAAATTTAAAGATTGCAGGAGAGGATATGATACCTATATGCCAGGATACAGGAATGGCAGTAGTATTCATTAATGTTGGACAGGATGTTCATCTTACAGGTGGAGATATCACAGATGCAATTAATGAAGGAGTAAGAAGAGGATATGTTGAAGGATATTTAAGAAAGTCAGTTGTAAAAGATCCTATCTTCAGAGAAAATACCAAGGACAATACTCCGGCAGTAATACATTTTAACATAGTTCCAGGCGATAAAATTGATATAACAGTTGCACCAAAAGGCTTCGGAAGCGAGAACATGAGCAGAGTATTCATGTTAAAGCCGGCAGATGGAATAGAAGGTGTAAAGGAAGCAATACTTACAGCAGTAAAGGATGCAGGTCCTAATGCCTGTCCTCCGATGGTAGTAGGTGTAGGAATAGGAGGAACATTTGAAAAATGTGCTTATCTTGCAAAGAAGGCATTAACAAGAGATTTGAATGAAGAATCTCCAGTTGAATATGTCCGTGACTTAGAAAAAGAAATGCTTGAGAAAATTAACAAGTTAGGAATAGGCCCTGGTGGACTTGGAGGAACACAGACAGCACTTGCAATCAACATAGAAACATATCCTACACATATTGCAGGACTTCCGGTTGCAGTAAACATTTGCTGCCATGTAAACAGACATTCACACAGGGTAATATAATCAGGGAGGCTAATCATGGATAAATATATTAATGCACCAATAAGTGATGAAGATGCAAAGAGTCTTCACTCAGGAGATTATGTATACATAACAGGAACAATATATACAGCAAGAGATGCAGCACATAAGAGAATGGCCGAGGCTCTGTCAGCTGGACAGCCACTTCCAATAGACATGAAGAATAACATAATATATTACATGGGACCATCTCCAGCAAGAGAAGGAAGACCAATAGGTTCAGCAGGTCCGACAACAGCAAGCCGTATGGATAAATATGCACCAGACCTTCTTGATTTAGGACTTAAGGGAATGATAGGAAAGGGAAAGCGTTCACAGGCAGTAATTGATGGAATTGTAAGAAACGGTGCGGTATACTTTGCAGCAGTAGGTGGAGCAGGAGCAATTCTTAGTAAATGTATCAAGAAATCCACAGTCATTGCTTATGATGACTTAGGAACAGAGGCTATAAGAGAACTTGAAGTGGAAAATCTTCCTGTAATTGTAGTAATTGACAGTGAGGGAAACAACCTGTATGAAACAGCCATAAAAGAATATTGCAGAGTATAAAAGATAATAAATAATATTAAATAAAAAGCCCCTTGACAATATCAGGGGGCTTTGTTAGAATAATAAATGCGTTTGACGCAGAATTTCATATTATGAGTTAAACATATATGGTTTAGGGCTCGCATTCATGGAATCTGGAGTAGTACTCAAGAGGCTGAAGAGGCGCCCCTGCTAAGGGTGTAGGTCGGGCAACCGGCGCGAGGGTTCAAATCCCTCCTGCTCCGTTGACAGAAAGAAAAAGACAGTCAGAATGTTCTGGCTGTCTTTTTTCTTTATATGTTATTATTATATGTTGGTGTCAAAGCAGACAAGTTATTCACAATATTTGCAAAGTTATAAAGGAAATGTGGAATATGACAGAGAGACAGAAAATGATTAGTGGACAATTATACAAGTCAGGAGTAAAGGAACTTGTTAATGACAGAATGTTATGTAAAGAACAGTGCTACGACTTTAATGCATTAAGACCATCACAGACAGAACAACAGTCTGCAATGATTAAGAAGATATTCGGTAAGGTGGGAGCTAATTGTTTTATTACAGCTCCTTTCTGGTGCGATTACGGATATAATATAGAAGCAGGTGACAATTTCTATGCAAATCACAATCTTGTAATACTTGACTGTGCTAAAGTAACATTTGGTAATAATGTATTCATAGCACCAGATTGTGGTTTCTATACAGCAGGACATCCTGTTGATGCAGCAAGCCGTAATGACGGATGGGAATATGCTTATCCAATAAAAGTAGGTAATGATGTCTGGATAGGTGGAGGAGTAAAAGTAATGCCTGGAGTAACAATAGGTAATAATGTTGTAATAGGTGGCGGAAGCGTAGTTGTGAAAGACATACCAGACAACAGTATTGCAGTTGGCAATCCATGCAAAGTAATAAAAAAGATAAAACCTGGCGAAGCGAAAGAGTATAATATAGAAGAAAAGCGTGTATAACTTGTATATAAATGTGGTGAAAACCCCTATATATAGTGTGTTTGAAAGAAATTACAACTTTTTTAAAAAAAATTGAAAAAAGTTGTTGACAATGTGTGGACCTGATGATATTATATACAAGTCGCCGCGGTAAGCGGTAACAAATAAGACTTAAAACACC
>ERZ1026858.135-NODE-135-length-39221-cov-70.741128_pt1 | contig 39221 bp, 33 predicted proteins | sample MGYA00380159_ERZ1026858 | MGnify/ENA primary metagenome ERZ1026858 (study PRJEB33269, sample SAMEA4719795) | human gut metagenome | biome: human-associated habitat; feature: organic feature; material: feces | place: Cameroon | collected 2013-10 ...
ACCATAGACATCAGCAGGGTCATTCCCAATAATATTTTCTTAATCATAATTGTCTTTGCTTAAAGTGATTTACAATTTAACGATGCTGAACGAACCTGTGATGTCGTTGAATGAGATGACGTACTTGCCTTCCTCCAAGCCGAGGTTAGAGTTGCCGCCGGTTCCGCACTTGCCGTACATGTTGACGGCACCGTCCGTTGCGCCATAGCCCCAGGCAGTATCCCAAGAACCTGCAATCTTAAACTTGAACTGTACTGTCTCGCCGGCAGCAACATCCATTACGTAGTACCAAGCATGGTTCTCAACGCCCTCAGTGTTGTAAGGAAGCATCGGAGTGTCTCCCCAGTCATTGAATGAACCTGCAATCTGGATGGTACCATAGTTGTTTACTGCACCCTCGTACTTCTCCATCTTGGCTGTATTGTCAGCAGTGTTGATAGTGATGGTGTAGTAACCGGCTTCCGGAGCTACGATGTGACCACCGTCGCTACCTCCGTTACGGTTGACGATTGTACCCTTTGTAGCGCCATTGGCGTTCATACTGTAATCCCAGTTGAAGTCTGAAGGCATAATCTTGAAGCCTGCTCCGTCGCACTCGGCGTTGTCGTTGTAATCGCCAGTAAGGAAGTAGTTGGTGTATTCAATCTCACCAGCACCAGTCTTCTTGTCGTAAGAGAAGTTTGGCTTAAGGAACATAGGAAGAGCGTCTTCGCCAATGCTCTTGTTGCCAGCCCACTTAGCGCCGAACATGTTACCTACAAGATACCACATTGTTGGAACAGCATCCTTCAGTTCAATATAGTAAGGATTTACGTTGAGCTTTACTGAGTTTGAAGCGACAGGGTTCAGACGGCTTGTGCCCTCCTGTACGAAAGCGTTCACGCGGACGTAAACCTCCTGCGTGGCAGGAACGTTACCTTCTGTCCATTTAAGAATCTTCACCAATGCCTTGTCGATTTCCTCGGCAGAGGCAGAGACGTTACATTTCTGTGTGGTGTTGCTAAGAGCTGCGTAGTCGGGCACCTTTTCGCCACTTTCGTCTGCCGCAGCTTCATCAGTAGAAACTGTGAAGGTGTTGGTAGGAGAAACCTGCACCTCGTAAGTGGCGTTGATCGGAGCATTGTCTGCCGTATACTTAGGCTGTGACCATGTAAGGCCGAGACCAGTGGAGTGCTCCAGGTCTATAGTGGAATTGGCATATTCTGGAGTGTTCAACGTAAACTCAGTAGGCTGTATAAGCGTAGGGTTAGAGTCGTTGTCATCCGAACATGATGCGAATAAGCTGATGATGCCGAAAAGCAGAGCACCCATCATATATTTATTCTTCATATTGCGTTTACTTTTATAGTTCTATTTTTACTTTTATACTTTAGTTCTGAACCTCATTATATCCGTCGATCTGTGTCAGGTTCTTGTTAGAACGAATCTCTGAAGATGGGATAGGATATAGATTATAGGTCTTAGCGAATGTTGTACCATTAGTGCTACCACCCTTAAGCTCCCATTTGTATGTAGCCTGAGTTCCACCAAACTGATTGAAACGAATCAAGTCGGTACGACGAAGACCTTCGCAATAAAGCTCGCGAGAACGCTCGTCAAGAACATCGTTAAGAGTGTAAGAAGCACGCACGGCAGCATGGGCACGATTGCGGAGAGCGTCGATGTACTTCTTTGCCTTAGCAGAACCCTCACCGTGAAGGTGCATCTCAGCCTCTGCAGCATTGAGGTAAGCCTCTGCTACACGGAAGAGGAAGAAGTCGATGTCTACGTTGTAGCTGTCGTGAGGAGTACCACCATTAGAATAGTTGTTATTCCATTTTGGTGTTGCAATACCCTTGACAAACTTGTCGTTATCTCCGATTTCCAAGGTACGAGCACCGTCACTGTTGCCCTTACCCCAAAGGATAGCACGGTCGTCAACGTTCATATTGCGAATTTCTTTTGACGACTTGTTCACTACTACAGAAGGATCGGTGAAGAACTTCTCTACGAATTGTGGACGAACACGCATACCTGACCATGTGTTGGCAGTAGTGGCTGCGTCCTTATCTGTAACAGTCTGCATCGTAGCATCCCAAAGAGCAGCTACAAAGAACATAGAACCACCCCATCCCTGAGTCTTGTCTCCATCTTGCATCAATGGGAGAAGAGCCTCGCAGCTTGCACCATTCGATCCATTGTCGCCCATGAAGAGCAAGTCGTATGGCTTGTAGCCATTAGCCTTTGCCTCTTCAGACATCTTGCTGTCATCGAAGAGTGCATAGCCAGTAGAAGGATCGATGATCTTCTCGGCATATTCGAGAGCCTCTTTCCAGTAAGGATTGTCCTGACCGTCGTTGTTGAGGTATGTACCTGCGTTGAGGTAAAGACGGCTTAAGAGCAACCAGCATGTGCCCTTGTCTATGCGACCATAGTCGGCGTCGCTGTCGGTCTCAGGCTTTGCCTCCAAGAGGTCAGGCTCAGCTGCGAGCAATTCGTCCTTCACCCAGTTGAACAGGAATTCACGGCCCAACTGCAGAAGCTCTGCACGAGTGTAAGACTTGCCTGACTCAAACTTAGAGTTGTAAGAGTGTGCCTGACGCGGAGTCTCAGCCGAAATCTTGTCAATGAATGTCGGATCGCCGAAGAAGTCGAGCATAAGGAAATAGCTGTAAGCGCGAAGCACGCGTACCTCAGCATACTTGGTCTTCTCAGCCTTGGCAGCGTCAAGACTTAAGAAGTGGTTCTCGTAAGAGATGTTCGACATCAGACGATAGTAGAGGTTTTTCAATGTAGCATTACCCGGATCGAACTTATTGTAGGCAACATCTGCGATACCGCCATCCGACCACCAGCAGACTGCTTCGTCAGTAGGTACCTCGTTGAAGTTGAACAGGTTACGGAGAAGAGTTGACTTACCGTTATCATCGATAGTGAAATCGGCAGTACCGTCATTACCTTCCATGATAAGACCAGCATAGCACTTGCTGTACAAGCCTGTAATGTTTGGAGTAGCGTCAACATTCGGATCAATGTTTCCCTTGTCCAAATCATCCATACAAGAGCTCAAACTTGCTGTAAGCAGAAGAGCTACTGCAGGGGCAATTGTTTTGAATTTATTGAGTTTCATATCGAAATCTGTTTTTTTAAATTGTTAGAAGTTGAGGTTCAGACCGAGCAAGAATGTGCGGCAACGTGGATACATGCTGTCGTCCTTGCCAGAGTTTACTTCAGGGTCGATACCGCTGTACTTTGTGATAGTGAATACGTTAGAGCATGAGGCGTAGATACGGCCTGATATACCCTTATAGTTGCCACCCTTCAACAGGTTGTTGAAGTTATAGCCCAATGTGATGTTGTCGCACTTCAAGAAGCTACCGTTCTGTACAAAGTAGTCGGTAAGAGGATAGTTGTAAGAAGTCCAGCCTAAAGTTGCTATCTCCTTTGTCGTGTTCTTGTAATATCCCTTAGCGCTGCAAATCTCTTTAGTGTTTATCGCACCTTCTGCGTATCCATTGTAGAGATAGTTGCCTAAGCTTACACGGAAGTTGCTACCGAGATCCCAGTTCTTGTACGAAACCTTGAAGCTGAAACCACCAGTCCAAGGAGCTACGATATTCTTATAGAAGTATCTATCGTTCTCATCGATTGTTCCATCGCCATTGCGGTCTACATAGCAGCCCATGATAGGACGACCGTTCTGGTCGTATACCTGCTGGTATACCAGGAATGAGTTGGCTGGCTTGCCTACCTTATGATAGGTTACAGCCTGATTCTGACCTACCTGCATACCTGCCTCAATCATATCGCGGCCGCCTGCAAGCTCTGTAATCTCGTTCTTGTTGTAGGCAGCGTTGACGCTAAGTTCTACGAACCAATCCTTTGTCTGGATAGGACGACCTGTGATAGCAACCTCAAAACCCTTGTTCTCCAATGTTCCTGCATTCATAAGGAGGGCATTGTCGAAGTTCTGACCTGCAGCAATGGTAGTTGTACTGAGCAAGTCAGTTGTCTTGCGGTAGTAAGCATCAAGGTTTAAGGTCAATCTCTGGTTGAACATACCATAGTCGATACCTACGTTCCATGTTGTGGTTGTCTCCCATGTCAGTTCGTCATTGTATGCCAATGGGCGATAGAGCAGACCAGTATTGTTACCGCCACCGATAGGATAGAGGAAGTGATTGCTTGTACTCTTTAAATAGGTAGCGGTGTAATACATTTTACCAGTATCCTGCTGACCTGTCTTACCCCAACCAAGGCGGAGCTTCAAGTCGCTGATAGCATTTACATCCTTAAGGAAGCTTTCTTCCTTAACGCGCCATGCGAAGGCTGCTGATGGGAAGAAGCCCCAACGGTGTCCGTCGGCAAAGCGGCTTGAACCATCATAACGTGCTGTGAAAGTAAGGAGATAACGGTCAAGCAAAGAATAGTTGGCACGACCATACCAGCTCACGAGATAAGTCTGGCCTCTCCATCTGCTTGTATCGAATGACTTTACAGTTCCTGCAAGAGGTTCGCCCTTGTCGTTCTTACCTTCGTTGGTAGAAGGATACATTGACTTGCTCCACTTGTTGCCCCAATACTTCATGTGGCTATACTCGTAACCAGCCATGATGTCGAAGTGGTTGGCCTTGTTGAAGTCCTTGGTATACTGAGCGTATGCTGTAGCCGTGAGGTTGTACTTCTTCTCCTTGTCTTCGCTATTGCCACCATAGTAGAATCCGTATGTAGATTGAGGATTATTGGTGTTGTACTCACCACCGGTTGTATATTCACCAGCTAAGTTAGCATGCAAATGAAGGTCTTCGAAGCCATGAATCTTATAGTCAGCCTCTACGTTGCCCAAGAGAACATGTGCACTCTTGTAGTTGTCGTAGTTCTCTACCTTTTCTACTGGGTTTGTAGGAGCGTCATCATTGCGATTGTATGGGAATGTTGGGTCGTATGATGTAGTAGGTAGTGCCCACTGCCAAAAACCTCCCCAGTTCTTGAACTGCTCGTCGTTGCTCTTTACAGGGCGAGTAGGATCCATGTTGATAGCTGCGCCTACAGCATCCGTTCCACCAGAAACAGTCTTTGAGTAAGAATACTTACCGTTGATGTTGAGGTTGAGGTGCTTGTCGAACAGAGAAGGATTGATGTTGAAGCCTGCGGTAACACGCTTATAGTCTGAACCCTTCAAGATACCTTCCTGACCGGTGTAGCCCACGCTGACGCGGTAAGGCATTGACCATGACTGCTTGTTGATGCCACCAGTAAGGCTGACGTTATGCTCATGGCTGATGCCGGCACGATAGATTTCGTCCTGCCAGTCAGTATCGAATGTGCCTGCAGCATAGTCAGGTGTGCCGTCTTCCTTGAATTTCTTCCATCCCAAGCCTTGGTATGCAGAAGAGTCTTCTCCGTAATAGTTCTTGATGAAATCAACGTATTCAGAAGCGTTCATCACGTCCAACTTCTTGGCAATGGTGCTTACAGAAACCGTACCATTGTAAGAAATCTGCGGCTTCTGACCGCTGCGACCCTTCTTTGTGGTGATGATGATGACACCGTTGGAACCACGCGAACCGTAGATGGCAGTGGCCGATGCGTCCTTCAGCACTGTGAAGCTCTCGATATCGTTAGGATTGACAAGAGAGAGAGGGTTGTTCACACCCTTAGTGTCATTGTTATCCATCGGCATACCGTCGATAACAATAAGCGGGTTGTTGCTGGCGGTAAGAGAAGCACCGCCACGAATACGGATTTGTGCGCCGTCACCAGGAGCACCTGATGCTGAGTTGACGTTCACACCGGCAATCTTACCCTGGATCATGTCCTGGGCAGAAGTGATGATACCATGATTCTTCTCATCCGGCTTGAGGGCAGTAACCGAACCTGTAAGGTCGTTCTTCTTAGCCACACCATAACCGATGACCACCACTTCATTAAGATTCTGAGAGTCGTCCTTTAAGGTAACGCTCATGTTGCTCGAAGCCTTTACGGTCTGCGGAGTCATACCCAAGAAAGTGAATGTAAGCTCTGTTCCGGGGGCTGCGTCTAATGAGAAGTTACCATCAATGTCGGTAACACCGAGGGCCTTACCCTTAACTGTAATGGTAGCACCCATGACTGGCTCGCCAGAAGCATCTGTTACATGTCCCTTAACGACGATGTTGTTCTGTGCGAAGGAACTTGTAGCAAGGAGAAGACCACCGGCAAGTGCCATGGTCCTCAGAGGCAATTTGATTTTCAACTGCTTCATGTTTTGCTGTTTTTAGTTATTATTATATGTTATAAGTGAAATTCAGTAGTTCAAGGGCTCATTTCATTCTGTTTGCAAAATTAGAATTTATAAACATACGTTGTTTCTTTTTTTTGTGCAAAACCGTCGTATTTTAAGTGCAATCGTTTGCACTCCGTTTTGATATTTTGTCCGAAGAAAAGCGTTACGCATTCGGGAATAATGACTAATTTTGCGGCATAACTGAAAACCATGGCAGATAACTTACCTATAACAATGCGAGATATAGCCCGTGATTTGGGCGTCTCCATAGCGACTGTCAGTCGTGCGCTCAACGACAGCCCACGCATCAGCGCGTCCCAGAAAAAGCGCATTCAGGCATACGCGAAAGAACATAACTTTTACCCGAATGTCATTGGAGGAGCGTTGCGTCACAGCCGTAGCCTTCCGATGAAGGTAATAGGCGTTATCGTTCCGGAGTTTGTGCATTATTACTTCGCGTCCATACTGTCGGGTATAGAGGAAGAAGCACGTGCACGTGGCTACCGTGTTATGGTGGCTCAGAGCAACGAACGCTATGACAAGGAAGTGGCTATATGCGACGACTTCTTTAAAAATAAGGTGTGCGGCATAATCGTGTCGCAAGCCAAGGACACCAGACGTTACGACCACTTCCAGAAACTGATGGACAATGGTGTGCCACTCGTGTTTTACGATCGCATCTGCACCGGCGTGAATGGTTCGCGAGTGGTGGTGGACGATTATAATGGAGCATATGCAGCGGTCACACACATGATTGATACAGGATGTAAGCGCATTGCCTTCTATGGTTCGCCGATGAACCTGGAAATCTCAAAGAATCGCTATAACGGTTATCATGACGCACTGACCAAGAACGGACTGAAGTTGAACGAAGCCCTTGTCCGAATATGTGACGACCGCGCGCAGGCCGAGGCCATCACTCCCGAAATACTCTCTTTGCCGGACGACGAACGTCCCGACGCTTTCTTCGCCATCAACGACGACACCGCCATCGGCATTCTCTATACTGCCAAGCGCATGGGCTTTAAAGTTCCTGAGGATATAAGCATCTGCGGATTCACCAATGGCAGCCGTTCCGTGGCTTGCGATCCGATGCTCACCACCGTGGAACAGCGTGGTGTGGTAGTGGGCGAGGAGGCAGCCAACATACTGATAAGTCAGGTGGAAGGCTCGCTGCCGCGTAATGAGGTGGCAATGCGAGTGGTAAGGACACGCCTCGTAGTGAGAGGCACCACACTTTGAGTAAAGGAAGTTGTAAGGAGTAAAGCCAAATTCTTTATTGCTATAAAAAGTAAAATAACCAAATAACAATGACCCAAAAACCTAATCTTTCATTCTGGAAACTCTGGAATTTGAGTTTCGGATTCTTTGGCGTACAGATAGCTTACGCCTTGCAAAGCGCCAACATATCGCGCATCTTTGCCACACTGGGAGCAGACCCTCACAACCTTAGCTATTTCTGGATATTGCCCCCGCTGATGGGCATCCTTGTGCAACCTATAGTCGGCACGCTTAGCGACAAGACATGGTGTCGCTTCGGACGCCGCATCCCATATCTTTTCGTCGGAGCCACGGTGGCTGTGCTCGTGATGTGTCTGTTGCCGAATGCAGGATCGTTCGGAATGGCTGTCAGCACGGCAATGGTCTTCGGTCTTGTCTCGCTGATGTTCCTCGACACGAGCATCAACATGGCTATGCAGCCTTTCAAGATGCTTGTCGGCGACATGGTGAACGAGAAGCAGAAGTCGCTCGCTTACTCCATCCAGTCGTTTCTCTGCAATTCTGGTTCGCTTATAGGCTACGTATTCCCGTTCTTCTTCACGGCTCTCGGCATTGCCAACGAAGCCCCGAAGGGCGTAATACCCGACTCTGTCATCTATTCGTTCTACGTCGGAGCAGCCATACTTATCCTCTGCGTCATCTTCACCACGGTAAAGGTAAAGGAATGGAATCCAGAGGAATATGCTATGTATAACGAGGCTCAGCCTCAGAACGAGGAGAAAAGTGCAGGTTGGATAACGCTTCTCAAGAATGCACCCTCGATGTTCTGGAAGGTAGGACTCGTACAGTTCTTCTGCTGGGCAGCCTTTATGTATATGTGGACCTACACCAACGGCTCCATTGCCGAAACCGTATGGCACACCACCGACGTGGCTTCCAAGGGTTATCAGGAAGCAGGCAACTGGGTAGGCGTGCTGTTCTTCTGGCAAGCCATCGGCTCTGTGCTGTGGGCTATGGCTCTTCCGAAGTTCAAGAACGAGAAGATGGCTTATGCTATTAGCCTTGTAATAGGCGGCATAGGCTTCGCCCTTGTTCCGTTCGTCGGCGACAAGAACCTGCTCGTGCTTCCTTTCCTGCTCGTAGGTTGTGCTTGGGCAGCCATGCTCGCCATGCCGTTTGCCTTCGTCACCAACGCCCTTGAGGGCTACAGCCATAAGGGAGCTTACCTCGGACTCTTCAACGGCACCATCTGCATACCTCAGATTGTGGCAGCCTTATGCGGTGGCGAACTGCTTCATCTTGTAGGCTCACACCAGAGCAACATGATGATAGTAGCAGGCGTACTGCTCATTTGCGGTGCCTTCTCGGTGGCTGCCATCCGTAGCAGAAAAGAGGCGTAAAAGGAAAGAAACAGTTTTCATGGTAACAAACCTAAACCCAAATACATAATGACATTACATTTTCATATAGAATACCGTACTGCATTCGGTGAGGAAATCTCGCTCTGCATCGTGGAGAATGACGAGGTGAAGACACATCGCATGACCACCGTTAACGGAGCGGAGTGGTGGTGCGACCTTTCGCAGCGCAAGTCTGACCATAGCCTTACATATTATTATAAGGTGACGGCTGATGGAGCTTACGAGCGAAGCGAATGGCAGACGGTGAAGCATGTGCTCGACTTCACGTGTACCGCTGCAACAGAATATCACGTCTACGACCGCTGGAACGACATGCCGGACGACTCGTATCTCTACAGTAGCGCCTTTACGGACTGCATCAACCATCAGCAGCCGCAGCCTCTTAAGTCCACGTCCTACGACCGTACGCTGCGTCTTATCGTACGTGCGCCGCAGCTTCGTGAAGGCGAACGTCTGGCTGTGGTGGGAGCGCAGAAGACTTTAGGCGAATGGTGTCCTGACAAAGCGCTGCCCATGACGCTCCACAACTACTGCGAATGGGCTGTCGACATCGACGCTTCGCAGCTACAAGGCGAGAGCATAGAGCTGAAGTTTGTGGTGACCAACGCTTCCGGACACGTGATGATGTGGGAATGTGGCTGTAACCGCTGCCTCACTCTGCCCGACATGAAGAAGGGCATGACGGTGATGTACAGCCTTGACCAGGCTTTCTTCGAGATATGGAACCGCAAGCTGGCAGGAACACTTGTCCCAGTATTCTCGCTCCGTACCAAGGATAGTGCTGGCATAGGCGACTTCGGCGACCTGAAGATGATGATAGACCTGATGGCGAAGACAGGACAGCGCGTGCTGCAGCTGCTTCCCATCAACGACACCACCATCACCCATACATGGACCGACTCTTATCCGTACAGCTGCATCAGCATCTTCGCCATACATCCCCAGTATGCCGATCTTCGCGCATTGCCGGAGCTGGAGGACGAGGAAGCACGTCGTGAGGCGGAAGCAGAGCGCAGCCGACTGAACGCTCTGTCACAGATTGACTATGAGAAGGTAAACGCTTTCAAATCAGGATATTTAAGGAAAGTTTTTCAACAGGAAGGTAAGAAGATTATGAAGAGCGCAGAGTTTAAGGCGTTCTTCCAGGAAACACAAAGCTGGCTGGTGCCCTATGCTCAGTATTCATGGCTGAGAGACGAGTATGGCACAGCCGATTTCACACAATGGAAAGACCATAACACATGGGACGAGAACGACCGCGCGACGCTGTCGGATTCTCGCACAAAGGAGTATCAAGAGGTGGCTTTCTACTATTTCGTGCAGTATGTACTGTCTTCGCAGATGAAGGCAGCTCACGAGTATGCCAAGCAGAAGGGCGTAATCCTGAAGGGCGACATCCCCATCGGCGTAAACAGATATAGTTGCGACGTGTGGATGGAACCCAAATACTTCAATCTTAACGGACAGGCGGGAGCGCCGCCAGACGATTTCTCTGTCAACGGACAGAACTGGGGATTCCCCACATACAACTGGGACGAGATGCTGAAGGACGGCTGTAAGTGGTGGGTGCGCCGCTTCCAGAACATGTCGAAGTTCTTCGATGCTTACCGCATTGACCACGTGTTGGGATTCTTCCGCATCTGGGAGATACCCATCGACTGCGTATACGGTCTGACAGGTCAGTTCGTTCCGTCGCAGGCAATGAGTCGTGAGGAGATAATGCAGTACGGGCTGAACTTCCAGGAGGAACGCTTCACCGAGCCTTACATCACCGATTGGGTGCTCGACCGCGTCTTCCATGAGCGTGCTGACGAGGTGCGCCGCGACTATCTGGAGCGCATCGACGGCGAGCGTTATCGCATGAAGCCCGAGGTGAACACACAGCGCAAGATAGAGGAACGCTTTGCCGGCGTGACCCGACAGGAAGACCTTTGGCTGCGCGACGGACTCTATTCGCTTGTGAGCGACGTGCTCTTCGTGCGCGACCGCAACCGTGCCGATATGTTCCATCCGCGTATCTCTGCCCAGCTCGACTTCATCTATGAGTCGCTCTACGATGTAGACAAGGAGGCTTTCAATCGTCTTTACAACGACTATTATTATCGTCGCAACAATCAGTTCTGGTATCGTGAGGCTATGAAGAAGCTGCCCAAGCTGGTACAGGCCACACGTATGCTCGTTTGTGCAGAGGACCTTGGCATGGTGCCCGACTGTGTTCCTTGGGTGATGGAAGAGCTGAAGATATTCAGCCTTGAGTTGCAGAGCATGCCAAAGTCGCCCACAACGCGCTTCGGACATCTCAGCCAGAACCCATATCGCTCGGTTTGCACCATATCCAGCCACGACATGCCTACGCTCCGCCAGTGGTGGGACGAGAACTATGAACGTACGCAGGACTACTATAACTCGATGCTTCATCGTGAGGGACCGGCTCCGCATCCGCTGCCAGGATGGCTTGCAGAGGACATCATTGCGCGTCATCTCGACTCTCCATCGATGCTCTGCGTGCTGAGTGTTCAGGACTGGCTCGCCATGGACGAGCGCTTGCGTCTGCCCGATGCTGACGCTGAACGCATCAACATCCCTGCCAACCCGAAGCACTACTGGCGTTACCGCATGCACCTCAACATAGAGGATCTCATGGCTGACGACAAGTTCACGGATGAGATTAGCACGCTCATCAGTCAGGCTGGCAGATAACTCCGTATAGCAGAAAGCAATAAAACACATATAAGACAAACGTCAGAATGAAGAAGACATACATGATACTGTCTGCGTTGCTCCCGATGATGGCGGCAGCCCAGACCGTAAAGTCACCCAACGGCAACGTGTCGCTCACCTTCTCGCTCACAGACAAGGGACAGCCCACGTACGAAATGACCTATAAGGGCAAGCAGGTGGTAAGCCCCTCTCACCTCGGACTGGAGCTTGCCAAGGACAAACACGCCTCGAAGGGCATGGAGGAGACCAATCTCATGGACGGTTTCAAGATAAAGGACACGCAGACATCCACCTTCGACGAGACTTGGCGACCCGTGTGGGGCGAGACATCAACCATCCGAAACAACTACAACGAGATGGCTGTCAACCTTCACCAGCCCTCCTCAGACCGCGACATCACCATACGTTTCCGTGTGTATGATTACGGTATGGGATTGCGATATGAGTTTCCGCAGCAGCATGAGCTCAACTATTTCGTGATAAAGGAAGAGCACACACAGTTTGCTATGACCGGCAACCATACTGCTTACTGGATTCCCGGCGACTACGACACGCAGGAGTATGAATATAACATCACTCCGCTTACCGGCATCCGTGAGGTCATTGCAAAGAACCGCGAGACATATAAGAGCAACTCGTCAACTACCGTATTCTCCGACACCGGCGTTCAGACTTCGCTGCAACTCAAGACCAAGGACGGACTCTACATTAATATACATGAGGCTGCCTGCTTGGATTATCCCACGATGCACCTCAATCTGGACGACAAGAACCTCGTGTTCGAGTCATGGCTGACACCCGACGCCGTGGGCAGAAAGGGATTCATCCAGACTCCTTTCAACACTCCTTGGCGAACCGTAATGGTGAGCGACGACGCACGCGACATGCTCTCCTGCAAGCTCACTCTTAACCTTAACGAGCCATGCAAGATAGAGGACACCTCATGGATTCATCCCACAAAGTACTGCGGCGTGTGGTGGAACATGATTGTCGGAACAAAGACATGGAGCTATACCAACGACCTGCCGTCGGTTCGTCTCGGCGTTACCGACTACGCTAAGTGCAAGCCCAACGGCACGCACGGTGCCACTAACGAGGAGGTGAAGCGCTACATCGACTTCGCCGCGAAGAACGGTTTGCAGGAAGTGCTGGTGGAAGGATGGAACGAAGGATGGGAAGACTGGTTCGGTCATCAGAAGCTTGACGTCTTCGACTTCGTCACTCCTTATCCCGACTTCGACATTAAGATGCTCAACGACTATGCCCATTCCAAGGGCGTGAAGCTGATGATGCACCACGAGACCTCCTCCGCAGCTCTCAATTACGAGCGCCACTTGGAGGATGCTTTCCGTCTGATGAACAAGTATGGCTATGACGCCGTGAAGACCGGCTACGTGGGCGACATCATTCCGCGAGGCGAATACCACTACAGTCAGCTTATGAACAATCACTATCAGCGCGTCGTTGAGACAGCTGCCAAGCACCACATCATGGTGAATGCGCACGAGGCAACACGTCCGACCGGCATCTGCCGCACATGGCCTAACCTTGTTGGCAATGAGAGTGCACGCGGAACGGAGTATGAGGCATTCGGCGGTAACGTGGCTTACCATACCGTGATGCTGCCGTTCACTCGTCTGCAGGGTGGTCCGATGGACTATACGCCCGGCATCTTCGAGACACGTCTCTCTGACTGGAGCCAGAATAAGAGCTTCGTCCACACCACACTCTGCGGACAGCTCTCGCTCTATCTTGTTATGTACAGCCCGCTTCAGATGGCTGCCGACCTGCCCGAACACTATGAGAAGTATGACGATGCTTTCCAGTTCATCCGCGATGTGGCTTGTGACTGGGACGACTCGAAGTATCTGGAGGCAGAGCCAGCCAAATACATCACCGTGGCACGCAAGGCTAAGGGAACAGACAACTGGTTCGTGGGTGGCAAGACAGGCGAAGAGGCTCGCACGGCTGTGGTACGCCTCGACTTCCTCGACAAGGGTCGCAAGTATGACTGCGCCATCTATCAGGATGCCAAGGACGCCGACTATGAGCACAATCCGAAGGCTTACCAGATTCTGCACAAGACCGTCAAGAAGGGTGATGTGCTGAAGATAAAGGAGGCACGTGGCGGTGGTTTCGCTGTGTCGCTTATTGCTAAATAACACAATACGTACGCTACTGACATGAAAAAGAAATATATGTTCTCGGCATTTCTTGCCGCAATGATTACGTTAAACGTAAATGCTCAGGGGCGCTTCGACGAGATGGAATACGGTAAGACAAAGACCGTATTCCGCCTCAACGCGGCTTCCCTCCCGAAAGTGCGCATCTATAAAGAAGGACAGGGTGGCAAACCCGTCAAGACTGTCAAGATGCGTGCCATAGGCGACAACCGCTGGGAGGCTACCGTAAAGGGCGACCTTAGTGGCATGTTCTATACTTTCGATATCGGCAAGGGCGAGTGTCCCGGCACGTTTGCCAAGGCTGTAGGCGTCAACGGAAACCGTGGCGCCATCATCAACATGGCTGACACCGACCCCGTGGGATGGGCTGACGACCGCCGTCCGGCTATTGCGTCGCCTGCCGACCTCGTGATTTACGAGCTTCACATGCGCGACTTCTCCATCAGCCCCACTTCGGGCATGCAGCATCGTGGCAAGTATCTGGCTCTGACCGAACCTCGCGCCATCGACTATCTGAAGCGTCTCGGTGTCAATGCCATCCATTTCCAGCCGCTGTTCGATTTCGCTTCGGTGGACGAGACGCAGCTACAGCGCCCGCAATTCAATTGGGGCTACGATCCTAAGAACTATAATGTGCCCGAGGGAAGCTATTCCACCGACCCTTATCGTCCTGAGGTGCGCATCCGTGAGTTCAAGGAAATGGTACAGGCGCTCCACAAGGCTGGCATCCGTGTTATCTTCGACGCCGTATATAACCATACGTTCGACATTGACGGAAGCAACTTCCAGCGCACTTATCCCGACTATTACTATCGCAAGACAGCAGACGGACGTTATTCCGACGGTTCGGGTTGCGGCAACGAGACGGCTTCAGAGCGTCCGCTGATGCGCGAATATATGATAGAGAGCGTCAAGTACTGGATAAACGAATTCCACATTGACGGATTCCGCTTCGACCTTATGGGCATCCATGATATTGAGACGATGAACCAGATACGCGCCGCCGTGGACGAGATCGACCCCTCAATATATATATATGGTGAGGGTTGGAGCGCCGGAACGTGTGCCTATCCGCAGGACCAGCTTGCCATAAAAGCCAACACACCACGTCTGAACGGCATCGGAGCTTTCAGCGACGACATGCGTGACGCACTTCGCGGACCGTTCTCCGACGACACGAAGGGCGCTTTCCTTGCCGGAATAAAGGGCGAGGAGGAGAGCCTGAAGTTCGGCATCGTGGGTGGCATCGCCCACAATCAGGTGGATATGACACGTGTCAACTACGACAAAAAGCCGTGGACCAACAATCCTACACAGCAGATCAGCTACGTTAGCTGTCACGACGACATGTGCCTTGTGGATCGTCTCAAGGCGAGCATTCCCGGTCTGAAGGATGCGTCGAGGTCAGAAGCTGACCGTATGGCAGAGCTTATCCGCCTCGACCTGCTGGCTCAGACAGCCATCTTCACGTCGCAGGGAGTGCCATTTATGCTTGCTGGCGAGGAGATGCTCCGCGACAAGAAGGGCGTGCATAACAGCTTTTCGTCGCCCGACAGCATCAACGAGTTCCACTGGGACAACCTCAAGCAGTATCCTCAGGTGTTCGAGTATTATCGAGGCTTGATAAGTCTTCGCAAGAATCATCCCGCTTTCCGCCTCGCCAATGCCGACGCTGTAAGGAATCATCTGGAGTTTATAGCCACCGACGACTGCCTTGTGGCGTTCCGTCTGAAGAATCTTGAGGGCATCGACTCATGGAAGGACATCATCGTCATTCTCAACGCCAATAAGGAAGCCAAGCTGGTCAGCGTACCCGAAGGCGAATACACGGTGGCTTGCTGCAACGGCGTCATCAATGAGGAAGGCATCGGAATGCCGTTCGAAGGTAAGGAGGTGCTGGCAGACGAGCAGTCAGCGCTGATACTATACAGAAAGTAAGAACCATAATATAAAAAGATAATGAAGAAAAAACTTGTATCATTAATAATGCTTATGGGTGCTATGAGCTTGAATGCAGCAGTAAAGGTGGACCGCATCGAACCCACCAACTGGTATGTAGGCATGAAGGACGCGTCGCTCCAGCTGATGGTTTACGGCAAAGACGTGCGTGACGCGGACGTGGAGGTCAACTATCCCGGTGTGCGCATCGACTCTATCGCACGTCTCGACTCGCCCAACTATCTCTTCCTCTATCTCAACCTTGAGGGTGCGAAGGCGGGCGAGATGACGCTCAGCTTCAAGCAGGGCAAGCAGACTAAGAAGGTGAAGTACGAGCTGAAAGACCGCGCTATGTTGGGCGACAAGCGCATGGGATTCACCAATGAGGATGTGCTTTACATGCTCATGCCCGACCGCTTCGCCAACGGCAATCCCAAGAACGACGCCTTCAAGACAATGCGCGACAAGACCTGTGACCGCACGGCTCCGAGTCTGCGTCATGGCGGCGACCTTGAGGGAATACGCCAGCACCTCGACTATTTCACAGACCTTGGCGTGACGGCGCTGTGGTTTACGCCCGTTCTGGAGAACGACAGCCCCAGCAATGGCACCAACTCGTCTTACCATGGCTACGCCACAACTGACTATTACCGCGTGGACCCGCGCTTCGGCACCAACGACGAGTATAAGCGTCTCGTGGATGAGGCTCATGCTAAGGGACTGAAGGTGGTGATGGACATGATTTTCAATCATTGCGGTTTCGACCATCCTTGGGTGGCAGACATGCCGTCGAAGGACTGGTTTAACACTTCAGAATGGCTCCTGCCCGAATATCAGACCGAGGAGCATCAGAAGAAGATGGACACGATGGACGGCAATGCCAAGGTGAACGACAAGTATCTGCAGACCAGCTATAAGCTCACTCCGGTGCTCGATCCCTATGCCAGCAAGGTGGACTTGCGTGAGACGGTGGACGGATGGTTCGTACCGACGATGCCCGACCTCAACCAGCGCAATCCGCACGTCATGAAGTATCTGATTCAGAACAGCGAGTGGTGGATTGAGACTGTCGGCATTGACGGCATCCGCATGGACACTTACCCCTACGCTGACCGCGACGGCATGGCGCTCTGGATGAAGACGCTCGACCGCGAATATCCCAACTTCAACACCGTGGGCGAGACGTGGGTGACGGAGCCTGCCTATACTGCCGCCTGGCAGAAGGACAGCAAGCTCTCCGAGAAGAACAGCTATCTGAAGACCGTCATGGACTTTGCTTTCTTCGACCGCATCAATCAGGCTAAGCATGAGGAGACAGACGACTGGTGGAACGGCATGAACCGCATATATAACGTCCTTTGCTATGACTATCTTTATCCGAACCCCAAGAGCGTGATGGCGTTCATTGAGAACCATGACACCGACCGCTTCTTAGGCGAGGGCAAGGACACGCTGGCGCTGAAGCAGGCATTGGCGCTGCTGCTGACCGTAAACCGCATCCCGCAGCTCTATTACGGCACGGAGATTCTGATGAACGGCACGAAGTTTGTCACAGACGGCTACGTGCGTAAGGACTTCCCCGGCGGATGGGCTGGCGATGCCCGTAACGCTTTCACGGCAAAGGGACGCACCAAGGCTCAGAACGATATGTTCGGCTGGATAAGCCGTCTGCTGCATTGGCGTCAGGGCAACGACGTGATAACAAAAGGCAGCCAGACCCAGTTCTGCACGCAACACGGCGTTTACGTGGTGGCGCGTCAGTATAACGGCAAGAGCGTCATGACCGTCATCAACGGCAGAAACGCTGCAGCCGAACTCGACGTAAAGCGTTATGCCGAGATAATCGGCAACGCCGAGAAAGCCGTGGATGTCACAACGGGCAAAAACGTCATAATAAGCCATAACGTAAAGCTCAGTCCGCGCCAGACAATGGTGTTGGAATTCTAACATACTGAACTATCGAAAGTTCAATAACACGATAAATATCGTAGTGCAGGTATTATGCCTCCGCTACGATATTTTTTTTGATGGTATGTCACAATTTGACATACATGCGCAGTAAGTTTGCAAAACATTAACAATAAAACAAACTTACATGAACGCAACAGAAAAGAAAATCGCCGTTTTACTGGCAGGTACAGGAGTTATTCCAATCCCGGAAGAATGTTTAAAGGAAATCTTTGTTGACAACCATTCCATGTTCACTGAGGAATCCAAAGAAGGAGAATCGGAGGTGAACTTCATGAAGAGGGCATTCTGTAAAGCATTACGGAAAGAGAGCATCGTCAATTCCACGAAGCAATGTATGATAATAAATGCTCCCGTCGGTCACGGAAAAATGAGCAGTGAAGAGATTGGGCTACTTAGCACGTACATAAATAGATGGACTAACAATGCTGAGCACTACTCGATGAATTGGGGACTGTATGAAATACCGAATACCACGAAGATGCGGATTACGATATTGGCAAGTTCGCCAACCCAACCTCAAGCCGAAGAGAATGAAACGCAGGATGTCAAGAATGTCACGGAGAAGCCTCGCAGGTGGAGAGTATGGGAAGTGATGTTGGGATTATTTGGACTGCTGTTTATGATGTATGCCTATAATTTCTTCTTCGGTGAGAATGGTTATCGGCGACAGAAACAGGAAGCCTTCAAGATAGAATACGGGGAAAAGCGGATGCTTTGGCGTATGTCGGAGAATATGACGGAGCAGCAGATGCTGACGGACATGACCCTTCTGGCTAACGGCGATACTGCCTTGGTCTGCTGGATATGCAATATTCCTCTGAAGGTCTATCGCGAGTTTGTCAATAGGACAGCCCAGCCGACAAGATCCACTTGGGTACTCACAAGGTTTTGGTATCACATGGCGCTTGTCAATGGAAGGGAGTGGATGCAGGATTCTGCGGACGAATTAAAAAGCAAGGCTTTCATATTCTGGGATAAAACTGACCGTTTGATACAGAACGATACGTTGAAGGATTACCGCAAGGAGAAGCTGACGGATATGGAGATAAAACTCAACAAGACATATCCCGCCAAAGGAAAGTCTTCGGAGAAGGAGTTCGAGGAATGGAAAGAGGATCATCGTGAACGAAGATGGTTGACACTCCCCGGCATGAGTTAAATTTTTTTCTTTTGATTACGGATTTATCTGATTATTCTGATTTTTTCTTCCTCAATGGCGCAGCCTCAGTAAAATCAGACGAATCCGTAATCAATTAATCACTACTCACTACCCACTAAAAGATTCCGTGCGCTTCCAATCCAAGAGCCCTTTTCCTTCTTCGTCAAGTTCAATGCCCAGTCCAATTACTTTGCGCTTGTCTGCCTTGAAAGGTTCCATGTATTGGCGGTTGAGGATTTGCTCGGTTGCAGCTTCCTTGCCACCGTTATTTCGCAGTTTCAGTTCGATGACATAGATGTAGCGTGAGGTCTTCACCGTCATATCAATTCTGCCTGTTGAGATCATCTTTTCAACCTCTACACTCAAGCCGATGGCATTCATAATGGTACTGATGATGAGGCGGTAACGCTCCTCCATATCCATAGATGCAAGCTTCTTGTTGCTGTAAGGAACGTCCGCGATAAGGGCTTTCAACGACTTCATTGCATCGTCTATCTGACCTGTGCCTAACTGTGCATACAGATTGGCTTGTATGGACTGGATGTCACTTCTTTCTCGCATGGTCAGAGCTGGGAGCACCATTTCGTAGAGCGCTTGCTTTACCTCTTCATTTGGGAACCCTAAGATGTAACCAAACTCATCACTGTCCTTTATTGTGAGATAGCCCGACTGGTATAGGAACAGTTCGGCTCCGCCACCAGACACGTCAGACATTTCGAGAGTATTTCGCATGATTCGGCAATTTTCGAAGTTCTTCATACGCAATTCTGCATTGTCAACAAACTTTGGGAGAAGCGATGTTGCGCCAGAAGATGCCCAGAAATTAATTATTTCTTTTGAATTCAACGCATTTACGAGGCTGTACGGGTTGTACACATCCACCATGTTATGACGGCAGAAATGATATCCGTCGTAATATGCTTTTAGTCGGTCGTGAGTCTCTTCTACAGACCAGTTGTTCGCTTCGCTCATCTTCTTGATTTCAGGCATGAAGTTTTCTTTCATCTCCTCCTCCGTAATGCCGCAGATGGCTGCGTTTTCAGGTGTGAAGCTGATGTTCGACAGATTGTTGAGGACAGAGAAGAGAGATATTTGGGTGAACTTGGTGATGCCCGTGATAAAGACAAATTTTTCGAATTCGTCGCAAGCCTTCAGTACAGCGAATACATTACGATAAACGTCCGTGCAATCATTATGTTCGGCTGTCATCCATGAGTGTTGAAGTGGAGAATCATACTCGTCTATAAGAATTGCCACTTTATAGCCTGTCTTCTTAAATGCCGTAGTGACAATGTTTTTGAATCTTACAGCAAGCGAAGCTGTCGGTAATGGGGTGATGCCGTATGTCGACTCATATTCCGAGAACGCATCGCTAAGATAGGATTGGATGGCTTTTGCTGTGGAGCCTGCCAGACTCATGTCAAGACGGACGACGGGATATTGCTTCCATTCTTTCTCCATCTCTATTATCTTCAGCCCCTCGAACAGGTCCTTCCTTCCTTGAAGGTACGCCTCCAACGTATCAACCAGCACAGACTTGCCGAATCGTCGGGGACGACTCAGATAATTATACTTCTGTCCTAAGTTGACCAGATTCCACACAATGTCGCTCTTGTCAACGTACAGATAGTTTTCTTCCCTGATCACCTTGAACGACTGAATGCCTACTGGTAATCTTCTTGTGTTGATGTCTGCCATATATCTCGTTCTCCTTTTGTCTTATTTATACCTTCTATCTGCGAAGATACGCTTAAAATCGAAAACCTCCAAACTTTTCGTTAGGATTCTTAATCTACACCCAATCGCCAACAGCATACAAAGGTCTGTTCTCCATCCAATCCTGGTCTTGGTATGGCATCATGGAAAGACGCAGACCCTTCAGACCCGGGTGTTTGCCTATGAATGTACGCAATGATTTGGCATGTACGTTCTCTTCCGCCTTAATCTCAATCGGGACGACTGTTGTGCCTTTCTGCACAACCAAATCTATTTCAACCCGCGAATCATTGCTACTGAAATAATAAATAGGTAAGTCCTCAGTTATCAACTGCGTCAAGACAAACAATTCAGTAAATGCGCCTTTATATTCTTTAAACAAGGTGTCAGCCACTATAACGCTTTCAGCAGGAGCGTCAGACATGGCACCCATCAGTCCGATATCAAGAACAAAAAGCTTGAAAACGGACATTTCTTCATAGAATTTCAAAGGAATGGAAGGTGTTGTAATTCGGTTTATCTGATATATGAGTCCGGCATCCAAGAGCCATTGTATGGCAATCTCGAACTCAGAAGCTCTTGCCCCTTTCTTTAAAGCACCGAATATGAACTTCTTGTTCTCCTTGGCAAGCTGCGCAGGAATAGAGTCCCACACCATATTGATGCGGGGAACTTCCTGAGTGGGAGCATGCTTGGAGAAGTATCTTCGGTAATCGAATAGGATTTGCTTCTGTATATTACGCACCTCCTCCAGATTCTTCGTTACGGCAAATTCTGCCACAGCAGCAGGCATTCCTCCTACGTAATAATACTGACGCAGACAATCAATCAGACGGACAGACAGGGAATCGATAATGGAGAAATCCTTTGTAGCAAGAACGTCCACTAAAGGCTGTTCGCCTATAGCCATAAGAAACTCGTCGAAAGTCATAGGATACATCTTTATCATGTCAACCTTACCCACAGGAAACGATGTGTCTTGATGAAGCGAAATGCCAAGTAGTGACCCAGCTACTGCCACATGATATTGGGGTGCATCCTCACAAAAATATTTCAATGAGTTTAAAACCGTCGGATTCTCCTGTATCTCATCGAAAATGATAAGAGTGTTCTCCGGCTCAATGTTTACATGGAGGATGGCAGAGAGAAAGCAATATTCTGCTGATATTATAATCCTGTGAGAATATCTTTTCCAGCATCTTGTTCTTGTCACAATTCACATACGCCATTTTTTCATAGTAATGAGAACCGAACTCTCTTAATATATATGTTTTGCCCACTTGTCTGGCACCATTGACAATCAACGGCTTGCGATTCTTCTTGTTTTTCCATTCAATGAGCTTTGATAAAATATTTCTCTTCATATCTACATTTATTTGCATGAGTATTTGCTGTATCGTTACATTTATTTGCACGAATATCCGTGGCAAAGATACATTTATTTGCACGAATAATCACCGTATATCTACATTTTTTCGCACGAACCGATGCGATGTTGAATAAAATTAACAGTTTTTGTACCCTAACAATTCAACTGAACAATTCATAATCGCAGGCGAAGCCGAGAACAATTCCTCGCTCGGCTTTGCCGCTTGCCTAAGCAAGAATTCAAAAAGTCAAAATTCTTAATGAGGGTGTGTCAAAAGTACAGTAGCACGCCTTGAAAGGGCTATGTGATTATTGGGCCTTACCTTTCCGCTTCACGCCGGTGACCGTTGGTTCAACCCGCGCTGATTGAGTTTTGACACAGCCTCTTCTACAGTTAGTCCATTACCTAAAAACATGTCTTCCTGTCTTCATGTCTAAAAAACATGTACCTCATGTCTTCATGTCCAAAAAAACATGTCTTCATGTCTAAAGACAATATTTGCATTTCTGATGCTCAATACTATGAGTTGAACGCACGAAGAAATCTTTGGTGCGAAATTCTTGAGTTTTGAGCGTGCAAGGATAAACGGTTTATACACAGTTGATTAGAATGTTTGTGAGGAAAGTGTGCAAAAAAAAAGAAGCAGCAAGAAGCCTATTTGTGTTGCAATAGCGCCACTTTTACACTCCAATAGTGCCACTTTTATCATGCAATAGCGCCACTTTTACACTCTAATAGTGGCACTATTGTAGTGTAAAAGTGGCGCTATCGTTAAGCTCGGGTGCTGTTTGCACAGCAAAACACCATAAAAACAGCTTTTTGATTCTCTAGAATTGATTTTTATTTTGTAACATGTTTTTACTCTTTGTACGATATTTGCATGGCGGACGGAATGGCGGACGGCATTCCGTCCGAATTAGGAGTTTTGAATTTTGAATTAGGAATTGTGCGCTTTGGCGCATTTTGAATTATTCAATTTAGATTACGGATAAATCTGATTTTACTGAAGCTGCGTCATTAGGATATTCAGAAATCTGATCAATCTGATGTCCATCAGCCAGTACAAACTTAGGAGGCTATGGCGTCTCGCCGTAGCCCCGCAGCTCAGTTCAGCAGCCCGCACCCATATCCGTGTTGATCCGCGCGATCTGTGGGAGACTCCTGCGCACCCTGTTATTAGCATGGATTCTTTTAGTTATTATTTAGTAGTTATTAGTTATTAATTGGCTACGCCCTACTGTTAGCTGCTTGAGATTGTTCTCCGCGGATTTTCACAGATTTTTTCCAGATATGTCTACTTTTGACATATCTTTTCTTTACTTTTGCGGCAGATAATAAAAAGGAACGAATGAGAAATATGGAAAAGCTTGAAGATACATCATAGACAGGAAAAGTTAGAGGAATCCGCAAGATTTCTTCTGAAAAGTTTGGCGATTAACCGAATTTTTCCCTACTTTTGTAAGTCGTATGCTACAGGGCAGGTGAAAGTCCTCGCTTGAAGTGGCTACGATGCAGAAGCAAGACAATCTTGTGGACACGGACAAGCAAATAGTTCTGTAAGTTGAAATCTGGTAAATTGAAACGTAGAAAGAACACAATTTGTTTGAGCGAGTCCGCACCAGTATATGGTGTGGATTCCTCTTTCATATTTTCTTTTCTACGGGTTTTACCAGAGCCTTACTTACAAGAAAGTGTTGGGAGAAGGAATTCACGCCATTCTTTTTTCGCTTATGAACCATTATGGACTTGTACGGCTCACTACTTTCCTCTACCTTTGCCCTTTGACAGGAAATGCCGCCAGTCGGCATGACAAGAAAAATAAGAACCTATAAACAAATTACTATGAGTAAGGTATTTCAAGTAAAGCCTAAACGCATCAAACGTACAAACGGCACCGTCCTCACACCGGAAATGGTTGTGACAGTGACAACCCAGCAGCACACCACCAACCCCTTCTACAATGGAGCCAAGGAACTGCAGGAGGCATACATGCGCCTCTACGCCTTCGACTACATGAAGGCATGCTGCAACCAGAATGACTTTGAGTTTGTGAAGTTGGACTAAAAATTATATAGTGTTTTTCTGAAAAAAAAGAGTCATGGAAAATAATCACATATATACAGAATTCATGTCAAACAAACAGTTGTTCAAGCCGTTTGTTTCATGGCCTGATTGTGTACACCTGGGATTGAACAATGTAGATGCTATTTCGAATAAACTTCTTAATGAAATCGCATTGAGAAGAGATGAACATCTGTTATGGGTGTCGCGTCATAAAGCTAATTGGAAGGCGGAAGACGATGACGAAAAAACTCCTTCTGGTTGTATCATCACAGATCAACGCATTTTCTATTTCAATTTGAATGATAAGAAAAAAAGTTTTAGCGTAGAGTGGGGGGAGGTTGCTGCAATAAAGCATATCGTGAATAATTTCTACATCCAAAATCATTAGTATCTTATGAATTTAAGATTAGCGATTTTGCATTGTTATGCAAAAAAGTAGAACGTTCAAGCCCAGTTGTTAAGTTCTTAACCAGTATAGTAGACAATACCTCTAATTAAGAAGTTGGACTAAAAACAAAACAATATGATTAAACCAAACAAACAAATTATTGATGTCTTCAAAAGTCTTTTTGAAGAGGTCGTTCCCGTGGTAATCGAGGAAGGCAAGAAAGCAATTGATGAGATTGCAAAGAACACAAAAGAACAGGTAAATGAGTTTATCGAAGAAATTAACACAGAAAAAGTAGAGAACGTTGATTTCAGAGAGATTGAACTCTTGAATTCGTCTAAGTTGATCACTTTGGCAAAGGAAAATGTCGTTGATGGAGCCAATGAGGTATATGTTTGGAAGAAAGCATATAACAGTGGTATCTATATCAACTTGGCTTATGGTAAAGACCAAGAATTGTTGGAGAAAGACAAGAATAAGTTTATTATTCTGAAAGTCGAGGTCTTAAGTGCTGACTTGTTGAACATGTTCGCAAAATCGGAGTTGATAATCTTAAAGTAATATTTATAGATATGTTTGAAAGTATAATTAATGCGATAAAAGCAGCTTTTCGCTTTATCGTTAATTTGGTTAGAAAAGTTATACATGGTGTTTTGGACTTTTTTAGAGAGGTCGTTGCTTGGTTTAAGTCTCTCTTTCTGAATCCTCAAGAGGACACTCCATTTATTGCAGATGCAAGTGAGTTTAAAGAAATGCTCAAAACTGCACCGAAGAAAAACGTTGGTATCTTTGAAGGAGTTTATAATGAGGAAACAGATGAGATTACAGCTAACAGATATCTGGATGCTGATAGTCTTGACGCAAAAACTAAGGAAGTGTTAGAAAGAGAACCATTGGTTGTGTTGAGTTAATATCTTTAATTATGGCACGTATGAGTACACTTTTAATCGTTGGTGCTGTTACCGTAGCGGTAGGAGCAGGGGTTGTATATTATGGGTATAAAAAGGGTGTCTTTAAGAAGAAGCCCAAGAGCGTTAAACAGATTAGCAACCTGGAGATCAAAAAGATAAACGGAACTTTGTCTTTTATGGATGTCGTAGGTTGGTTCAAAAAACTCTCGTTAGACTCTCAAAAAGATACACCGTTTGTAGCTTTAGCTGATAAGTTTGAAGAAATGTTTACTACATATTTCAAGACTGAAAATATGATAGTATATCCTCCGTTGCCTGGTGACACTTTTAATGGACCTGACAATAAGCGTCTTTTACTGGGTGTCTATGATGAGAAAGCTGACGAGATAAACAAGGCTTTGTTGATTATAGCGGATGCCTTTGACGAAAAAACGTTAGAGGTTTTGGGTAATGAATCTTTAGTGGTTTTGAGCTAATATGTGGTTAGAAGCTTTAGGACTTTTAGCTGGTGGACTCCTTGGAGCTACAATCTTTATGGCTGTAGATTATTTTATATCAGAGGAAACACTGGTCGAAAATGTTGAAGAGGAATATCCCGATGCGTTCAAATTACTCATTAAAGAGAAGAAAAAGAATGCTGTAAATGTGGGTATCTTCGATGAAGATAATGAACATCTTGATGATGTAGAAATAACATCAAGTAAAGGTGTAAGTAAAAGTCTTCGTAAAGGACAAGTCATTTATGTGTAAAACAATATAATATGAATTGGAAGGCGTTAGGATTAGGATATTTATGTGGTGGAATCCTTGGAGCCGCGATTTCCTTGGCTGTAGATTATTTTATATCAGAGGAAACACTGGTCGAAAATGTTGAAGAGGAATATCCCGATGCGTTCAAATTACTCATTAAAGAGAAGAAAAAGAATGCTGTAAATGTGGGTATCTTCGATGAAGATAATGAGCATCTTGATGATATGGAAATAACATCAAGTAAAGGTGTAAGTAAAAGTCTTCACAAAGGACAGACCATTTATGTATAAAACAATATAGTAAGACGACAGAATTATACACCTTCTGCCGTCTTGCTTTAAATAGACTATTATGAAGTTTTTAATAGATAAACAAAAAATTTCTGCCGAACAACAGCTGTATCTTGCTAATTTTGAGCTTTCTGTCAAGCAATATATAGAATCGATATTAAAGGATTATCCCACATTAGGTGTGACTCCGACCTGGAGTGTTGTAGAACGAAAAGATAAATTCTTTATATTGGAAAGCAATGCTGATTTTGATATAAAGGACAGCTTGTGTGTTAACAGTAAAATAGAAAGTTATATTAATACTAAACTATTTTTGGATTTCCCAGAATGTAGTTTGTCGCTTATAATAAAGTATCGTATGTTTCCTCAAGAAAAAGAGAATAATGAAAAAGTGAATGAGTCGGGTTCAGTAAAGAATGAAGACGGTTTACCAACATTCCTTCCTCAGACTCCTCGATATACTTTTGAGCAGATAATTTTGCCGAAAGATACAAAGGATAGAATATTGAGCGATTTGAATTCTATTAAATGTCAAGATTTGATCTACAATCAGTGGGGATTCTCTGAGGTTGAATCTAAACCAAAGAGCATTCTCAATTTCTTTGGCCCTCCAGGAACTGGTAAGACGATGTGTGCTCATGCTATTGCTAAAATGTTAGACAAGCCATTGTTGGCTCTAAATTATTCAGAGATTGAGTCTAAGTATGTTGGTGATGCAGCTAAGAACTTAAAAAAGGCGTTCGACACAGCAACCGAATTAGGAGCTGTTATGTTCTTTGATGAGGCTGATTCATTCTTAGGTAAAAGAATAGAGAATGTAAGTCATGGTTCAGACCAAGCATTGAATTCTTTGCGAAGCCAGATGTTGATACTTTTGGAAGAGTTTGAAGGAGTAGTGCTGTTTGCAACTAACCTCGTGACCAATTTCGATAAGGCATTTGAGTCAAGAATATTGGATCACATTAAGCTTGAATTGCCAAACAAAGAAGCCAGAGCTGCAATTATAGACAAGATGCTTCCTTCAAAGATGCCTTTAGACCATCGCTTCACTCAAGAGGAACTATTGGAGGCAAGTGATTTGATAGATGGATTTGCTGGTAGAGAAATTAAAAATGCTGTTTTGACGATGTTGCTGGATAAAGCAAGTTTAGGTTTGGACAATCCTGTATTTACGTTTGATGATCTGAAGACCGCATTGGCAAAAAAGAAAGAACAAATTGAGAAACTTAAAGCCGAGGATAAAGAGCGACGTAAAGAGAAAATAGCAAAGCGCCTCCAAGATAAATTTGAAGAGGAGGCTGCTTATGAAAATCAAAAGCAGAAACTACACAATAAGAAAAGAAGAAAACGTTAGTATGTAACATACAAAGAAGTTTGCAAACTCATTAGTGTCTCATTTTTTATGAGACACTAATGAGATTCTGAGCATTGTTTACAAACAAATCTATTGCATATGTTAAGGGGATTGTATAAATATGTCTGTAAAGATTGTGGACATAAATTCATTGGTGCAGATATTGAGTTGAATGCAACTGCAGCATCCGTTCCCGTAAAATGTCCAAAGTGTGGCAGTATTAACACATACCGAGGCTTGTTGCCTTATCCATTATGTAAAATACCTGATATGTGCAGGAATTTCTTCCGAAGTATGGGCAAAGGTCGAAAAGGAAAATAGACATAAAAATATTAAGGTGTTGTCCTTACAGTGCGCAATACTCAATATATACACTCAATACCCAGGGCGTTCTCGCTCTGGCAAGCGGCAAAGCCGAGCGCAGCTCGCATAGTATATAGGCAAGCTATTTTATAAATATTATCATTAGTGTCCCGTTAAAATCGGGCCCCGTTAAATATTAGTCAAAAAAACGGAAAGAGGGGCAATAGAGTTCTTTGACATTATTGAGATTCGTCTTTTTGAAGAGATCTAAGAGTGGTTTCTGTCGAGAAATCCTATCAATAGGGTGAAAACGCATTTGTCTTTGTTCATCGTGCAGTATCATTCACAACAGCAAAAGTACAAATTCAAATTGTCGCCCCCTGAAAATTTCTTACAAAAGACTGATTTTCAATTAATCCAAAGAGCTATTAATCCACTTTGACGGGACAGCGTGATTCAAAAAATTAGAAATACAAGATAGACGTTGATATGGATCAGTTTTTAGGTAAATTATCTCTTTATGATATAATTGTCATGATTATTCCAGGAGGAACAATTCTTTTGTTCTTCTTGGATTATTATGGCGTAGATTTGTTGTTTAATGGTTCCTATGATATAAGTTCATTGGCTGTTTTTGGAGCGGTCGTAGCATCTTATATAATAGGAATGGGTAACCATGTGATAGCAAAGAAACTTTGGCGGATAATCCGTAACAATAGTTTGCTTTTATCTTATAGTTTGGAAAAGGCTAAAAACGAATATACAAAGGAGTTGAATAATTTGATGGAGAATGTCAATTTAGAATGTTGTAAATTAGACTTGCAGTCAAAATCATCATTGGAAGACAAATATTATCAAGCTTATAGTTATGTGTTGGAAAAAAGTAAGTATGGCGATATATCTATAATTGAAGGGCAAGTTGCTTTTTTGCAAAGTATGATAATTCCAATGGTGTTAATGTTGTTTTTGGTCTCAAAACACAACTCTCTTCCTTTGTTTTTAGGCTGCTTCTTATTGTTATTCATCTCGCTTTACTTGATATTTGACAGAACAATGTTAATTCATAAGCAAGTATGGGAATATTATGAATATACTAGACGTATAAACAAAACTGAATATGAAGATTTTGGAAAAGAATAGAGGAAAATAAACATAAAAAGACTATATGAAGATATCTATTACTTATGCTGAGCTGCAGGATTATGTAGCCAGTCGTTTTCATAAGACAGTGAATCTTGGGTATGTTGATGGAGCTACTGTTTCTGTCTCTGTACCTATCAAGGTGCTGGGCTTTACAAAGTCTATAAGCATAAATCTTATAGTGAAGAAGATTGAGGGTACAGACTTATTCTTGGCGTATGACGGCAAAATGGGTATCGACCTGCTTGTTTCGCCAGCTATCTCTTATGCCAAGAAACTTGTGCCGGAGAAGGCTGGTTGGGTGGAGCAGATGCCTGGCAATATCGTTAAGCTGCGCCTTGGCGATATTGACAAGGCGCAGAAAGTTTTTGAAAAGCTGGAACTGAACAATATCTTGTTTGAACAGGAAAATATTGTTGTCGAAGCTACTTTTCTGTAGCAGACTGTAGAAAAGCATTCAAGGAGAGTGACTTTAAGGATGCTACAACTGGAGATGTAACAAAAAAAATGTAGACAATTATGGAGAACAAAGACAATAAAATTTTGGATGAGCTTAGACGACGTGGCAAGATATTTGAGGATCCTTGCCCGAAGCCTGAGAGCATTATTGGTAAGTTAATAGACTTTTTCTCGAAGAAGAAGTCTTGATTTGTGAAAAAACTTGGTGAGGCGGAGGCTGGAAACCTCCGCTACTGTCAGATAAACAAAATAATATGAAGCTATCTATTACTTATACTGAGCTGCAGGATTATGTAGCCAGTCATTTTCAAAAGACTGTTAATCTTGGGTATGTGGATGGAGCTACGGTTTCTGTCTCTGTACCTATCAAGGTGCTGGGCTTTACAAAGTCTATAAGCATAAATCTTATTGTGAAGAAGATCGAGGGCACCGACTTGTTCTTGTCGTATGGCGGTAAGATGGGTATTGACCTGCTTGTTTCGCCAGCTATCTCTTATGCCAAAAAACTTGTGCCGGAGAAGGCTGGTTGGGTGGAACAGATTCCGGGCAATATCGTTAAGCTGCGCCTTGGCGATATTGACAAATTGCAGAAGGTATTGGAAAAGGTGGAGCTGAAAGCCATCCGCTTTACTCCAGAGAACATCGAAGCAGAAATCGGTTTATTGTAATCAAACTCTACATATAATAAATATGCTTAACAATATCTTTTTTCAGCCTTTCGTCGGCAAGGATTATGCTGACGGAGGCATATTCGGTAAGCGAATCATGGTATTGGGCGAGAGTCATTACTGTGATGAGGGATGCTGCGATTGTGGCGACTGTCGACTGCATAGGGAGTGTATGGGCTTTACGCAGGGCGTCCTCAGAGATTATCTTGATGAGGGCACGGAGCGGCAGAACTGGATGAGGACGTTCGTGAAGTTTGAGCGTTCACTGGTAGGGGAGGAGACCGACCAAGCGCTGAGGCTGAAGATTTGGAATTCTGTGGTGTTCTTCAACTATCTGCAAGTGGCGATGGGAGGACCTCGCGAGGCAGGAACGTCTGCACAATACCGTCAGGCAGGTGAGGCTTTCTTCGAAGTGCTCAGCAAGTATCAGCCGGAATATGTTATTGCCTGGGGCAACCGACTCTGGGACAAAATGCCCGGTGAGCACTGGCAGAACGGTGACGACATCGTAGTGGACGGCTATCATGTGGCTACCGGCTGGTATGTCTTGAGCAATGGCAAGCGGGTAAAGGCAATGGCAGTGAACCATCCCTCCGTAGGCTATTCATGGGATTATTGGTATCGAGTGACGAAAGAATTTTTATTGCAGTAAACAGTAAAAGCAACGATTATTTACCCAACACCATGTCTTCATGTCTTTCTGTCAAAAAAAGAACTGTCTTTCTTGTCGGTAAAACTTAGACGACGTGGCACAATTTTTGAAATCTTTATACATAGCCAATTAGGCGTTTTTTTTGTATAATCAGATAAACGAGATATTATGAAGTTTGCTATTACTTATGCTGAGCTACAGGAATATGTGGCCAGTCATTTGTTTCACTCCAGAGCACATAGAAGCAGACATCGCTCTGTTGTAATAATAATGTATAAAAAGGAAAGTGTGTTATGGACAAACGTATGAGATTCTATAGTTGGCTTATCTCTTTATTGAGGCAGAAGCATCTTACGTTAGCCGAAATCATTGACAAATGGCGTGACGCTACTGCGAATATGGAGAATGAAGAGCTTGACCAACGCACATTCCATCGCTATCGGGAGAACATTCTGTCGCTGTTTGGTGTCAGCGTGTTGTGTAACAGGCACAATGGTTATCGCTATTATATGAAACGTGACCCTGTGGAGAATAATAAGGTGACGGAATGGATGTTGAGTTCCATGCGGTTGGCGTCCTTGGGCGACAAGCTGAAAAATCATAATAAGGTGATGCTTGATACTCCGCCTTACAATTCGGAATATCTGGATGATGTACTCGAGGCTATAGACAAGCAGTATCTCCTCAAATTCAAGTATGTCACGGCGTTTGGGAAGGAGAGCGACTTCGTCCTGAAACCGGCTTTCGTGAGATACTTCAAGCAAAGATGGTACGTCATTGGAGTGAAGATGAAAGGACAAGGAGAGGATGGAGCTAAGGCTGACGAGGAAAATGAAGTCCGTTGTCTGCCCTTCGACCGCATCAGCTTCTTGGATATGATCTGCAAGAAGCATCCGTTGTCCAAGAAGATGAAGGAATTCCTGACCCCGGAGAACTATTATGAGGATTGTTTTGGCATCTATCACATGGAGGATGTGCCCGTGGAGGACATCCGCATCCGTGCTTTCTATCCGGAATACAACTATATAGAGGAGGTGCCGCTGCATGAGAGTCAGCGGAAGGTGAAGGAATATAAGGATGGCTTGTATAGGGAGTATACGCTCCGTCTTCGTCCCACTCGCGACTTCCTGCAAGAACTGTTGTGGCACGGCAGAGGCATCATCGTGCTAAAGCCAGAGAGCTTAAGGCTGCAGATGATTGACATATTGAAGAAAATGACGGAGAGTTATGAGAATGGCGAGTGTAAGAATGGTGAGGAATAATCAGGTGGGCAATGTCACCAGCTTGCCTATAAACGAAACAACCTGAGTTCGGAATATATCCAGAACTCAGGTTGTTTTGTTATATACTTAAGTTTCGCAAGCGAAAGTAGTTAAGGGAAGTTATTAGTACTTGTCGTGCTTCTTCACAGATGTCATCTTATACACCAGCGTGCCGCCCTTCATGATGTCGGCGTGGTTGATGTACGGTTTGTTATAGCGCTTGCCGTTGAGAAGAATGTAGTCTACGTACTTGTTTTCCTTAGAAAGACCTTCCGCCTTTACTGTGAATGTCTTGCCGTCAACGAGACGGAGCGTTATCTTCTCCATCTGCGGTGCGCCGAACACGTACTGTCCGCTTACGGGATTGACAGGATAGAAGCCCATGGCTGAGAGCATATACCATGCCGACATTTGACCGCAGTCGTCGTTGCCGCAGAGTCCGTCAACGGTGGGACGATACTGGGTGTCGAATATCTCGCGGATAAGCTCCTGGGTGCGTGACGGGCGTCCTGCCATGGCATAGAGGTAAGCCACGTGATGACTCGGTTCGTTGCCGTGAGCGTACTGACCGATTAGGCCGGTGACGTCAGAGAGTGTGCTCTCCAGCTTGAGCGAGAAGAACTGGTCGAGCTTCTTGAGGAACGGCTTCTGACCGCCGAAGAGCTTTATAAGTCCGTTAACGTCATGCTGCACCTGCCATGTGTATTGCCATGCGTTGCCTTCGGTGTAGTCGCCGCCGCTACTCTCGGCATGTGCAAGGTCGCTCGGGTTGAACGGTGTCTTCCATGATCCGTCAGAGAGACGCGGACGCATAAACTGCGTTGACTTGTCGAAGAGGTTCTTATAGAACTGTGAACGGCGTGTGAAGTAAGCCTCGTCCTGCTTCTTGCCCATAAGACGAGCCATGTCGGCAGCGGCATAATCGTCATACATCGACTCCAATGAAGACGATACCGACTCTGCCTCTGTGAGGTCAGTGGGCAGATAGCCGTACTTCATGTAGTTCTCCCAGTCGCTCTTCAGCTTGTGCGACACGGTCTGCGTCTTCTTGATGGCGTTGAAAGCACGCTCAGCGTCGAAGCCGCGGAATCCCTTGTGGTAAGCTTCAGCCACGATGGAGACAGCATGGTTTGCCACCATACAGTAGTTTTCCTTACCCCAGAGTCCCCAGATGGGCAGGAATCCCTGCACCTCAGCCTGCTCGACGAGCGAATTGACCATGCCGTCCACGCGGTCGGGCATTACGATGGTGTAGAAGGGATGGGCGGCACGGTAAGTGTCCCAGCAAGAGAAAGTGGAGTAGAACTGGCCTGTCTCTGCCTTCACCACCTTGTCGTCGGCGTTGCGATACATGCCGTCCACGTCAGCTATCTGGTTGGGCTGTATCAGAGCATGATAGAACGAGGTGTAGTAGTTCTGCTTCTGCTCCTCGGTTCCCTCCACGTCGATGCGCTTCAGATAATTGTTCCATTCATCGTGTGCCGAAGCCTTTACGGCAGCGAAGTCCCATCCCGGCACCTCAGCCTGTAGGTTCTTCTTGGCACCTTCGATGCTCGTCGTTGACATCGCAATCTTTACGAGCAGCTGTTCGCCCTGCGCGATGTCGTCAAACGAAGCTACGATGCGGTCGCCCTTCTCCGTATCGAAAGCCTTGGGGAGGACGGTGTGTGAAGTGACGCGATGGTTGAACTTAATGACGAAGAAATAATCCTGCTTCACCCATACCGTGTTCTGCACGTGACCCACGAGTGTCTGGTCGTCCTCCCAATGCGTCTCGCAAAGGTTCACCTGCGAGTGATACTGCTTGTCGTTCCATGACGGACCGTGCTGCAGGTCGATAAGCACAGACGTTGAGTCGGCTGAATCGAAGGTGTAGCGATGGAAAGCCACATGAGGAGCAGCTGTAAGTTCCGCCTTAACTTTGGCGTCAGTCAGATACACGGAGTAATATCCCGGTGTGGCGAACTCCTGGTTCTTGGCGTAGCGAGAGCGATAAGCGTCCCACTGGCGGATGCGCTTGCCCGTTGACGGCATGACGAGGATGTCGCCGAGGTCCATGCAGCCCGTACCGTTGAGATGGTCCTGCGTGAATCCCCAGATGATGGAGTCGCTGTAGACGTATTCAGAGCAATAGCGCCAACCTACGCCTCCCGTTACGGGACTTGTCTGAATCATGCCGAAAGGACGGCAAGCGCCAGGGAACGTGTGTCCGTTGTCGGCGTTTCCTACGAAGGGGTTGACGTACTTGGTGTAATCTGTGGTCTGTGTGGACGATGCCGATGCCATTGCCGGAGACAGCAACGCAGCAATGCCGACCGCCCATTTGCAGATTAGCGAATTAGTTTTTTTCATTTCTTTTTTGGGTTTGTTTTTGATTACCATTATATAAATGGTTTGTTCTTATTATATAAAGGTTTGTTCTTTCAGTATATTAATATGTAAGAAGCCACGTCTTACTTGCGCTCTTTCAGAAGGTCGCGAATCTCAGTGAGCAGCAGTTCTTCCTTGGTTGGCTTCGGTTCTTCCGGTTTCGGCTTGGCTTCCTCTTCCTTCTTCTTGAGGTTGGACAGCTTGTTGATGCCCTTGACGAGGAGGAAGACGCAGAAGGCAATGATGACGAAGTCGATGATGGTCTGGATGAAAGCACCATAATTAATGGTGGCAGCCTGCATCGTTTCGCTGCCGATCTTCACTGTAGGCAGTTCGAATTTAAGGTCGCTGAAGTTTACGCCGCCGATGAGCCATCCTATAGGAGGCATAATGATATCGTTGACGATGGACGAAACAATCTTTCCGAAAGCGCCGCCGATGATGACGCCGACAGCCATGTCAACAGCATTGCCCTTGACGGCAAATGCCTTGAATTCGTTCAAAATACTACTCATATCTTTTCTTGTTTATTATTTAAAGTCTTTTTTGCCAACTGTATGTGACAAATAGAGATGTTAGTAACACTATTAATTCGTCTTTGTGACAACTATAGAAAATTTTAAAAAAATTAATACTTTAATTGTCTGCAAAATTAGAAAAAAGTTATTAACTTTGCACACGTGAAAAGAGAAAATCCACGGGCACATTGATTTTTTTATTGTTTCTTGCCCATAAACGGCGGGATAACGCTTTAAATTATGTGTTTTTCAAGGATAAGGATAAACCTTTAAATTAAAATAAAGTAAAATGATTAAAGTAGGTATTAACGGATTTGGTCGTATCGGCCGTTTCGTATTCCGCGCAGCTCAGACTCGCAACGACATTCAGATTGTAGGTATCAACGACCTTTGCCCGGTAGATTACTTGGCTTACATGCTCAAGTATGACACAATGCACGGTGCTTTCCAGGGCACAATCGAGGCTGACGTAGAGAAGAGCGAGCTCATCGTTAACGGCAACCACATTCGTGTAACTGCAGAGCGCAACCCTGCTGACCTGAAGTGGAACGAGGTTGAGGCTGAGTACGTAGTTGAGTCTACAGGTCTCTTCCTGACACAGGAGAAGGCTCAGGCTCACATCCAGGCTGGTGCTAAGTACGTTGTTATGTCTGCTCCTTCAAAGGATACAACTCCTATGTTCGTTTGCGGCGTAAACTTCGACAAGTACGAGAAGGGTACACAGTTCGTTTCTAACGCTTCTTGCACAACAAACTGCTTGGCTCCTATCGCTAAGGTTCTGAACGACAAGTTCGGTATCGAGAACGGTCTTATGACTACTGTTCACTCTACAACTGCTACTCAGAAGACAGTTGACGGTCCTTCTTTGAAGGATTGGCGTGGTGGCCGTGCTGCTGCTGGCAACATCATCCCTTCTTCTACAGGTGCTGCTAAGGCTGTAGGTAAGGTTATTCCTGAGCTCAACGGCAAGCTGACTGGTATCTCTATGCGTGTTCCGACTCTCGACGTTTCTGTTGTTGACCTCACAGTTAACCTCAAGAACGCTGCTACTAAGGAGCAGATCTGCGCTGCAATGAAGGAGGCTTCTGAGGGCGAGCTCAAGGGTGTACTCGGTTACACTGAGGACGCTGTCGTTTCTTCTGACTTCCTCGGCTGCACACTCACTTCTATCTTCGACGCTAACGCAGGTGTTTACCTCACAGACAAGTTCGTAAAGGTAGTTTCTTGGTACGACAACGAGATCGGTTACTCTAACAAGGTTCTCGAGCTCATCGCACACATGAAGAAGGTTAACGGTTAATTCATTGACCGATAAGTTATAAAAAAAGCACGGATTCTTGTTGGGAGTCCGTGCTTTTTTTTGTTCTCTTTAGATTAACTTAAACCTGTGATTTATTATTAACAACAAAATTATATGTGTATGAAATACAAATTGTTATTGCTGTTATTGTTGCTTTCTTTTTTGTCGGTGGACCGTATTAAAGGACAAGAGACAAATCAGTTTGTTGTGACCTATGCAGATAGTGTTCCGAATAATTATGTACGAAGTAATGAGCATTCTCCGCGTAAGGCTCCGGTCCGTTATATTAAATCTGAATCTTTAGAGGTGAAATCAAGATTAGGACATTTTGTCGCTTCTTGTGAGTTAAACCGTTACGTTACATACGGTGTTTTGCATTGTCTGAAGCTTGCTATGGATGCTTGGGAACAGAAATTAGAAATCAAAACTCCAGTTAGATTTTATTTTCGTATTTCTGACAGCATGGATTCAGGTACTGCTATAAACACTACTGTTGGTTATAGTAGGGTTACGAGCACTCTTTCTGTACCTGACAATTTGTATGCTCAAAAGATTTCAGGAGTCTCGATAAATGATACTATAACGGTAAACTCCCAAATAGATTGGAAATCATGGCCTGATGATGAATTCTTTAATGGATCGGTTAGCCTTGTTACGTATCTGACAAGGAATATAGCAAGAGTTCTTGGATTTGGTAGCTCGTTGGTGAAACGTAATTCCTATTTGGGATTCTCTGTAAATCGAGTTCCGTCAGCTTTCGACCACCTTATTTATAACGGAGAACAATATTTAAGTGATTTGAATAGAGCGTCCTCAAGTAAGCTGGATTTGTTTTTCGCCAAGGACATAAGGCTTAAGTCAGATGCTTTTGAATATGATTTGTATGATACGGGTCGGTTCTTGTATGGTCTCAGCGGCAGCTATTTCTCATTAGGGTATGATAATCTGTTGGAGCATGAAATCTCAAACAAATCAGAAGTTTTGCCGATTAATGCTGAAACATTGAATGTTCTATCTAAAATTGGTTGGAATACAACTAAGAACGATAGGGTGATAGAATGTAATAATACGGACAAACTGGGCAGAGGTTCTGTATTTGATGATTTCACTTTTTCTTTAATTGACGCAAATAGAGGCAATTCACTCAACGCTAACTGGCAATATCAAGTATATGATTTGAATAAATTATGCTATGAAACGATATTGACAGGTAATGGAAAAACATTTAATGTAAAACCCTCTGTTATAGATGGCTCGCTTGATGATTATAAATGTGTACAAGCACGTGTGGTGGCAAATGAATCTGGAACAGAATATTATTTTCCACTTACACTTGAAACACGTCCTGTAATAAGCGACGTTAAAATATCTGATGTGAAGAAAACGGACAATAATCGTTATCAATTCAATTTGGATATTATTCAGAAAGGGGCTACAGGTGGATCTGTTATGGTTTCTGACTATTCGGGCGCTACGCACGAATACAGTTATACTGGCAAGACGATAAGTGTTTCTGGTATTCTTGTCGGTATGGAAACGTATATTTATATCACTCTTGAAAATGAATATGATACATCAACTCGTCTTATCGTCGGGGATTTTTATAATCAAGAGATGAAGCTGGTAAATGAAAATAAGGCTTATTCGTCTACATACAAAACATTGAGTAAGAGTCTTGGTGGTAAGATTCTGCGAGATGGAGATGTTTTGGCAATGAGTATTGATGATTTTGAAGGACAGGTGGATTCGGTAAAATGGTATCTGCATGAAGGTGGTTATAATAAACATTTGGCGACAAAATATGGAAATGAGAAATCGTTCTGTTTCAATGTCAGCAGGGCAAATTTAGATTTCGAATCAAGAAGATATGCAGCTGGTGACAGTGCAGAAGTTATACTCGGATCAACTTGGAAAAATGATATAGTAAGACCTTACGAACAATGCTTTTATGCCACCATATACAGTCATGATGGTGATTACAAGCGTGTGTATGAATATACGTTTACTGATTTTGACTTTGATTTGATTCCGTCAAGACTGAAAGTCGACATCTTGAATGTCCAACCAGTATTTGAGGGTGAGGATGAATGGATTAAAGCAGACGTGAAGTTTGATACCGAGAATTTTTCCAATGTGTTTCTGTATGTAGCTGACTCTGGTTTTTGGAACTACAGATATTTGTATGATCCCCACGTTACACCTGACAATATAAATGAGACGGTATCTCTGTATTTTGCAGATTGGACCGAACAGTTCTATTGTGTTGCATGTAATGACTATGGGTATTATCAAAGCGAAATATTCAGTCTTGCAAGAACATCTATAGATGATGTGCAGAATTCTACATTTAAGGTAAATATAGAAAATAATGGAGTAGAAGTAAGGAATAATAATCTATTTGATTGCTCTATCTATGATATAAGAGGCACTTTGTTAGAGTCAGTTAATAACGTAAATGATTTCTCCAAGGGGCTATCCAAGGGTGTTTATATCTTAAAGATGTATGATAAAGTTTCAAGTAAAAAAGAAACTCGTAAAATAATAATAAAATAATATGATGGTCAAAAGAATTATTATGATTTTTACCACGTCTTCTTGTTCATTATGTCTTCTTGTCCACCATGCAAATATTGTCTAAAGAGTAAAAACATGTTACAAAATAAAAATTGATTATAGAGTTCCGGTTTGCTGTTTTTACGGTGTTTTGCTGTGCAAACGGCACCCATGCTTAACGATAGCGCCACTTTTACACTACAATAGTGCCACTATTAGAGTGTAAAAGTGGCGCTATTGTATGATAAAAGTGGCACTATTGGAGTGTAAAAGTGGCGCTATTGCAACACAAATAG
>ERZ1026858.136-NODE-136-length-39150-cov-20.482773_pt1 | contig 39150 bp, 35 predicted proteins | sample MGYA00380159_ERZ1026858 | MGnify/ENA primary metagenome ERZ1026858 (study PRJEB33269, sample SAMEA4719795) | human gut metagenome | biome: human-associated habitat; feature: organic feature; material: feces | place: Cameroon | collected 2013-10 ...
GTAGCTGCAAGGCTAGCAACGCTCCTGAGCTCTTCGCTAAGCCAAACATCGACGGCGGTTTGATCGGTGGTGCTTCATTGAAGGCTGCTGATTTCAAGGGTATCATCGACGCTTGGAAGAAGTAAATCATTAGTTTACAGACTTAATAAAACTTGAAGGGATGTTTTCTAAGTGAAGAAGCATCCCTTCTTCATCAAAACTACGATATTATTAATAAAAGGAATAGTCATGAAACAATTCGCCACATTATTGATTATCATCCTCAGTGCATGCATGACGGCTCATGCGCAAACTTATCTGGATCATCTCAAGGAGAAGAACCAGGGTCAAGGCGTTGTAACCGTACACCAAAGCAAGGCGATTGATGAATTGGTAAACGGAAAACAAATAACTCCACAGGACGACAAAACTAAAACTACTCCACAACCACAAAAGAACGGAACTGATACTCAGCAGAAGGGATTAACTCCTACAACTCAGCACAAACAGGGTCCTGACTCCTTAAAGAAAGCTGAGCCAAAACAACGCCATGAGGCAGCCAAGGAAAATACCCATGAGAATAATGCACAAAAATCAGAGAACCCAAAAGAAGAAACAGACATCCCTGTAGTGGATATGCGCAAAAAAGTGATGCGCAAGAGCTATAAGGTTACAGGATATAGAGTACAAGTATATGCCGGAGGCAACTCACGCAACGACCGTCTGAAAGCAGAGCAGACAGGCAACACGCTCAAAATGAGATTTCCAGAGCAACCTGTTTATGTTCATTTCTATTCACCAAGATGGATTTGCCGCATGGGTAACTTCCGCAACCTTAGCGATGCCCAGAAGGTTTTAATCAAAGTGAAAGCCCTAGGATACAAGCAAGCATGCCTCGTAAAGGGACAGATTACAGTGCAGTACTAATTAACAATTAATAGTTAATAGTTTACAGCATTGATGCCGTAGGCCTAATTATTAATTATAAATTATAAATTAAATAAGATGAATCCAGAAACAGAATTTCGCGAGGGATTAGACGAACTCGCAGAACACTATAAGAAGGTATTGGAACTCTTAGGAGAAGATCCTGAACGTGAAGGCCTTGCAAAGACTCCGATGCGCGTAGCTAAAGCTATGCAGATATTGACTCGCGGCTACACACAGGATGCTCATAAGGTATTGACTGATGCCTTGTTTGAGGAGAAATACAACCAGATGGTTATCGTTAAAGACATCGACTTCTTCTCGATGTGCGAGCACCACATGCTGCCCTTCTACGGAAAAGTTCATGTAGCCTATATCCCCAACGGAAAGATTACCGGCCTCAGCAAGATTGCACGTGTGGTAGATATCTACAGTCATCGTCTACAGGTGCAGGAGCGACTTACTCAACAGATTAAAGACTGCATCCAAGAGACATTGAATCCTCAGGGAGTGATGGTGGTCATTGAAGCCAAGCACATGTGCATGCAGATGAGAGGTGTAGAGAAGCAGAATTCCATTACAACAACAAGCGACTACAGTGGCGTATTCAATTCCCTGAACACCCGCCAAGAGTTCATGAGCCTGTTGAGAGGAGAAACAAAGAGAATCTAATTATTATAATGATTAGTTATTAGTGATTATTGATTGGCATGAGAGTCTATTAGTAATCACTAATCACTATAAAATAATCAATAAACACGATGTTAAGGTTTATATCCTGGAACGTAAACGGCCTGCGTGCTTGCGTGGGCAAAGACTTCGAGAACCAATTCAAGGCACTCGATGCAGACTTCTTCTGCCTGCAGGAAACCAAGATGCAGGAAGGACAACTCGACCTGAAGTTTGAAGGCTACGAAAGTTATTGGAACTACGCTGAGAAAAAAGGATATTCCGGCACTGCCATCTATACCAAGCACAAGCCTTTGAGCATAAGCTATGGCATGGGCGTGGAGGAACACGACCACGAAGGCAGAATCATCACACTGGAATACAATCAGTTCTACCTCGTCACCTGCTATACACCAAACTCGCAGACAGAACTCAAGCGACTGGATTATCGCATGACTTGGGAAGACGACTTCCGCAAGTTCCTGAAAAATCTGGATGCCCAAAAACCGGTAGTCATCTGTGGCGACTTAAACGTGGCACACGAAGAGATAGATATCAAGAATCCGAAGACCAACCGTCGTAATGCCGGTTTTACGGACGAAGAGCGAGAGAAGATGACACAGCTTCTGAACGAAGGCTTCACCGATAGCTTCCGCTATCTCCATCCAGAGGAAGTAACCTATTCGTGGTGGTCTTACCGCTTCAAGGCACGCGAGAAGAACGCCGGCTGGCGCATCGACTATTTCCTGGTATCAGACAGCATCAAGGACAAGATTACAGAAGCAAAGATCCATACCGACATCATGGGTAGCGACCACTGCCCGGTGGAAGTAGACTTAAACATCTAACAAGAAATCAGACTTTCTTATATAAATTAGATTGTTGATAAAAAAAAGATGGGGATCACCTTCCTCACGGAAGCCATCCCCATATTGGTCATATCAACATAAAATTTTAATTTATATAAGAGAGATTTTCTTTAATTCCAATGAAGAAACCTTTTCCAAGGTTTTAAATCTTACATGAGCTGCTGGATTTCAGAGAGATTTCTCTTCTCTGTAGTACCATCCTTGTAAGTTACCATGAAGTAATCGTGAATAGACTTACCGTTCTTGAACTGAACGATAGCTACACCGCCTTCACGGAGCTGAAGAGTGAAGTAGCCCTCGCGCTTACCATTGACATACTTGCCATGCCACTTCTCCTTACCATTCTTATAGTAGGTAGTAACCTCACCATTGAAGATTGTATTGCGATCGTTACCGAGGTCTACGAAACTGTAGCCACCCTCAGCACGGAGATTACCATTCATATAGAAGTCTTGGAATACATCCTTCTTATTGATGCCAGTGCCTGTAGTCATCAGCAGTCTGTAATAACTAGCCTGATCTGCACTAGCTACGTTACTCATATTTTCTGCATAGAAAATAGTGTCAGCTACTACTGTTGCATTCTCTACGTGCTTACGACCGAAAGCTGATACAGTCATCAAAGCCATCAATGAGAATAATATAACTCGTTTCATATTCTTATTATTTAGATTGTATTTTGTTGTTGTTTATTTCTTTTTTCTGGTGCAAAGATACGATGATTTTCTTAATGTTGTATATTCTCTTAACGCTATTTTATTTTATTTTTTACCCCCGTTTTACTTTTTCCATGAAAACGTGCACAAAATTACAATTTGTTATTTTTGCCCCTTAAAATTACCATTTCAAAACTATGGAAAAACGATAAAATCTAATTCTTCCCCTTTTTACTTTACACATTGTAAACCAAGCCTTCACTTCTAGAAATAGCAGATAAAGAGTTTTTTCAAAAAAAAATAAACTTTTTCGTCCGTTTACTAGCTTATGTTCTTTTTATTTTGTACTTTTGCAGAAAATATATAATAAATAAGGTACGCGTATGAAGTATTTCACTATATTCGTCATCATATTGACAGCCCTTGGACTTGGCTCCTGCAGAGACTCAGATATAACTATCGGTGACTCTCCCATCTCTTCGAATGGACAAGACAGAGATAGCGACATCATCACAGGCGATGACTATGTCTACCATCTGCCAGTGATATTTCATGTATTTTACAAAGACAGCAAGAATCCGAAACAATACATCTCAAGTACCCGACTCAAGGAACTGCTGAGCAATGTGAACGAGCTATATCAGGGCAATGTATACAATATCAGCCTTGACACCATTGAGAGCGAAAACATTCATGTGCAGTTCGAACTCGCCGAAAAAGATGCTAACGGCAAGAAGCTGAGCACACCAGGCGTAGAATACATCAAGATCAATGAAGACTCGATAGACTGTGAAGACTTCATGAACAGCAAGACGTATGCCAAATATTCCTGGAACCAAAACGACTACATCAACGTGATGGTCTATTCATTCAAGAATACCGACCACACATCCGTAACATTGGGCATCAGCAATATCCCTTACAAGGTAGCTGGCTATCCAGACATCGAAGGCTTGACCAACAGCAAGAACTATCCGCTCAACAAGCCAGGCAGCTTTCCTTACTGTGTATCGCTCAACGCCATCTATGTAGACAAAAAGTATGAAGGAACCAGATATACAACCGATAAACATCAACAGAATTATCAGTATAATACAGCCGACCCAAATGCCACACTGGCTCACGAATTAGGACATTATCTGGGGCTTTTCCATACATTCTCTGAGAAAGCTGGCAAAAAGGATAAATCAGAAGCAGCAGATGACGATGATGATTCTGACTATTGCGAAGATACTCCTAGCTACAACAGAATAGCATATGGCAAATGGCTCACCCTATATATGGAGGAAGCCCGTAAGATCAATAAGGACACGGCGTTCACCGTGAAGCAGCTTGCCAAGCGAACCAATACCAAAGGAAAAGAATGGCAGGCAGACAATCTGATGGACTACAGTATCTGTTACAGCATGCGATTCACCCCCGATCAAGCCTACAGAATGAGACAGGTCCTGTACTATTCCCCACTCATCCCGGGTCCAAAGAAAGCCAGAACCAGCACAAGAGCCTGGAACGAGATACCAGAAGAAGAATTCGACCTTCCGAATATCCTGGCCAAGGGAAGAACTATCAAGCTGAAAGATATCCAGACCAGAACCTTCCGAGGCAAATAATCAGATTCAACATAACAAATAAGAATAGCATTAACAATGAAATATACAATTAAGGCTCCAAACCACCTCAACGCAAGCATCAATCTGCCTGCATCTAAAAGTATCAGCAATAGAGCGCTCGTCATCAGTGCGATGGCAGGAAGTGATATTCAGCCCAACAACCTGAGCGACTGTGACGATACAGAGGTGATTATTGCTGCCCTCAAGAATATGCCTGAGGTTATCAATATCAAAGCAGCAGGAACAGCCATGCGATTTATGACCGCTTATCTGGCTTCAACAGAAGGCGAACACTCTATCACAGGCACAGAACGCATGCAGAACCGCCCTATCGGCATTCTCGTAGATGCCCTGCGCTATCTGGGTGCTGACATCACCTACGAAAAGAAGGAAGGATATCCACCGCTCCATATCAAAGGCAAATCTTTGGCCGGTGGGCATCTGGAGATTGTGGGCAATATCAGTTCGCAATACATTTCTGCCCTTCTCATGATTGGCCCTATCCTCAAGAACGGTTTGGAACTGAAACTGACAGGAGAAATTGCATCCCGACCATACATCGACCTGACGCTCTGGACGATGAAGGAATTTGGAGCTGATGCAGAATGGACCGATCTGGACACCATCACCGTCAAGCCACAGCCTTACAAGAGCACTCCTTATCAGATAGAAAACGACTGGAGTGCCTCTTCATACTGGTATGAGATGATGGCTCTCAACTGCAATCCAGACTCTCTCATCAAACTCGAAGGTCTGATGGACAGCTCCAAGCAAGGCGATTCTGTGGTTAAATATATCTTCAGCCTGTTGGGCGTAAAGAGCGAATTCGAAAGCCGCGATACGCTCAGCAATGTAACCCTGAAAGCAAACCGCTGCCTGTTGCCAAAATTCGAATACGATTTTACGGGGTCACCAGATCTGGCTCAAACCATCGTTGTGACCTGCTGCGCCCTTGATGTCAAGTTCAAGTTTACTGGTCTTGCCAGCTTAAAAATAAAGGAAACTGACCGCATTGAAGCTTTAAAGACAGAGTTGAAGAAGGTAGGCTATGTGATTCGTGATGAGAATGACAATACGCTCATCTGGGATGGTGAGACCTGCAAGCCATCATTCGCTCCTATCGACACCTACGAAGACCATCGCATGGCAATGGCATTCGCACCTCTCGCCTTGAAGTTTTCACAGATTGAAATCAATAATCCTGAAGTAGTGAGCAAGTCATATCCACAATACTGGGAAGACCTCAAAAAGGTGGGATTTGAGATAAGTGAAGAATGAAGAGTGAAAAGTGAAGAGTGAAGAGTGAAGAATTCAACGGCCTTTGCTAATCATAAAGTTCAATGTTCAAAGTTCAAAGTTCAATGTTCAATGTTAAAAGTTCAAAGTAAATGCTATACTTGATTTTAGCCCTTGTGGCATTAGGCTTGATAAGTGCCCTTTTCGGTATCGTCTCTCATCGTAAGGGAGAAGACGAGGAACCATTGCAGGAAGGTGTTTCGTGCAACACCTGCAATGGAGAAAACTCCAAATGCGAACAAGACTGCATGATGGAAGCAGCTACCAAGGAAATAGAATACTACGATGACGAAGACCTCGACCGGTTCGCAGGGCGGGAAGCCGATGCCTATACCGATGAAGAAGTAGAGGAATTCTCAGAGGTGCTCTATACGATGCAGCCAGAAGAAGTTGCCGGCTGGAACAGAAGTCTCATCCTTCGGGGCATTAACCTTCCTAACCAGCTCAAGGACGAAGTCATCAGTTTCTTAAGTTAGACTAAGTTGATAGATTATAATGGATATACTGCAATATACATTTTTTCAGAATGCCCTCATAGGAGCTTTTTTGGCTAGCATTCTTTGCGGATTCATAGGAACCTACATCGTAACTCGCCGACTGGTTTTCATCAGCGGTGGCATCACCCATGCCTCTTTCGGAGGCATAGGAATCGGTGTATATGCAGGCTTCAATCCTATTTTCTCAGCCATGGCATTTGCCATACTGAGCGCTTTTGGCGTACAATGGATTTCCAGGAAGAAAGATGTGCGCAAAGATTCAGCCATCGCCATGTTTTGGACTCTCGGCATGAGCGTGGGCATCATCTGCTGCTTTCTGACACCAGGATTTATGCCCGACCTGCCTTCCTTCCTCTTTGGCAGCATCCTCGCCATAGACCGTACAGATTTATGGCTGCTTGGAGGCCTTACCCTCATCGTATCATTACTTTTCATGTGCCTGCTGCGCCCCATCCAGAACATCGCTTTCGACAGCACCTTTGCCAGATCGCAGCACCTGCCCGTTACAGCGATAGAATACGTGATGATGACGCTCATCGCCATGACCATCGTAGCCACGCTGAAAATGGTGGGCATAGTACTCGCCATCAGCCTGCTTACCATTCCGCAGATGACAGCCAATCTCTTCACATATAACTATAAGAACATGATAGCAGTCAGCATCCTGTTGGGATGGATAGACTGTCTGATAGGCTTATACGCCAGCTATCTGCTCAATGTGCCATCGGGTGCCACCATCATCTTCGTCAGCATCATCCTTTTTGCCCTTGCCAAAGGATACAAACTGATCAGAAATTCTTAAAAATACATTTTACTATATAATAAGGTGAAACAACAGAATACTTTTCATAATACATTAGGCTTCATCATCCTGCTGATAGCCATAACCCTTACCGGATGCTCTACGCAGAAGAATACGGCGCAGAACAGATGGTGGCAATCCTTTACGGCAAAGTATAACACCTATTATAATGGTACCCTAGCCTATATTGACGGTTCACTGGAAAAAGAAATGACCAATAAAGACAACTTTACTGAGCAGCTTCCACTCTATACCGTAAGCAACAAGAACAGTCGTGAAATCGGCAAGAGCAACTTCGACCGTGCCATAGAGAAATGCGAGAAAGCCATCCATCAGCACAGCATCAAGCAAAAACCGGAATGGACCAAAAACCGGCGCAAGACAGCCAAAGACATCGAATGGCTGAACCGCAGGGAATATAATCCATTCCTTTGGAAGGCATGGATGCTGATGGGACGTTCGCAGTTTCATAAAGGCGATTTCGAGGCGGCAGCAGCCACCTTCTCATATATGAGTCGCCTCTACGCTACCCAACCAGCCATTTATGGCAAAGCCAGAGCCTGGCTTGCCAAATGCTATATTGAACAGGGTTGGAATTACGATGCAGAAGACGTGATACGCAACATGCAGCGCAATTCCATCCACTGGCGTGCCCAGAAAGAATGGGATTATACCTTTGCCGATTACTATATCCATACCGGCAACACCGAGCAGGCTATTCCATACCTCAAAAAGGTAATAAGCCATGAGATGCGCCGCAAGCAGAAGGCACGAGAATGGTATCTGATGGGACAGTTGCAGGCATCCATCGGCAACAAGAAAGAAGCCTATAAGGCCTTCAAGAACGTGATTCGCCTAAATCCTCCTTACGAACTAGCCTTCAATGCCCGTATTTCCATGACAGAAGTCATGGCAAAAGACAATGCCAGCAAGATGGTCAGCAAGCTGAAGAGAATGGCGGCTTCGGATAATAACAAAGAGTATCTCGACCAGGTATATTATGCCATCGGTAACATCTATCTCAACAAGAAAGATACACTGCAGGCCATCGCTGCATACGAAAAAGGTAACCAGAAAGCCACCCGAAACGGTATAGAAAAGGGTGTCTTGCTGCTTCATCTCGGAGACTTGTACTGGACAATGGAAAAATTTGCCGATGCACGAAGATGCTATGGAGAAGCCATTGGATTGCTCGATAAGGAAAGAAAGGATTATCAACTCCTCTCCGACCGCTCCAAGGTACTTGATGAACTGGTACCTTATACCGATGCCATACAGTTGCAGGATTCGTTGCAGCAACTCGCCAAGATGAACGGGAAAGACCGCAATGCTGCCATCGACCGTGTAATCGATGCGCTGAAAAAGAAGGAAAAAGAAGAAAGAAACAAGAAAGCTGAGGAAGAGGCAGAAGCTGTCCAGAAGCAAAACAGCGGCAACAACTTCGCCAGCAACACCCCCAAAAAGAATAATACGAACACCTATAATGATGCAAACAACGGACAATGGTATTTCTATTCGCCGCTGACCGTAAGTCAGGGAAAGACCCAATTCCAGAAACTTTGGGGCAAGCGAGAGAACGTGGACAACTGGCAGCGCATCAACAAAACGGTAGTGGCTACTGCAGAAGGAGCCGAAGAGATGACCACCCAGCAAAGAGATTCTCTGGCACAGGTAGCCGTGCTCGAAGATTCACTCAAGCAGACCACAGACTGCGCCGTCAATGACCCACATAAGCGTGAGTATTATCTGGCTCAAATTCCGTTTACTCCAGAACAACTGGCAGAAAGCAACAGACTGTTGGAAGACGGTCTGTATCATGCCGGTGTTATCTTCAAGGATAAGCTCGACAATCTGGCACTGGGTAAGAAATCCCTGCTCAGACTGGTCAACAACTATCCTGATTATGAGCATCTTGACGATGCTTATTATCACCTGTATCTGCTCTATTCCAGAGAGCATCAGACTGATGTGGCAGCAACATACCTGCAAAAGCTGAAGGCAGATTACCCAGGAAGTCAGTGGACCGTCCTTCTCTCCAATCCGTACTATAAGGAGAATGCCATAATGGGCGTCCATATCGAGGATTCTCTCTATACACATACCTATCAGGCTTTCAAGGATGGACAATATAATAAGGTGATAGACAATGCCGAAATATCCAAGACCCGCTTCCCTGATGGAGCCAACCGAGACAAGTTCCTCTTTATTGGAGGTCTCAGCAAGCTGAATGATGGCAATATCGATAGCTGCCTGGTTGACCTTAAAGAAGTGGTAGACAAATACCCAAATGGCCGACTCAGCGAGATGGCTGGTATGATCATCAATGGTATAGATGCAGGCAAACGCCTCTACGTAGGAAAGTTCGACCTAAGCGAAGTATGGACCCGAAGAAGCGTGGAACTCAACGACCAGGATTCTACCAAGCTGAAAGGCTACTCGGATAACCGCAACGCCAACTTCGTATTCCTCCTGGCATACGATCCGGACAAGACCAACGAGAACCAGCTGCTGTTCGAGATAGCAAAGTATAACTTCACCTCTTACATGGCGCGTTTCTTCGATATCAATATTGAGGAAATTGAGGGCTTGCATCGCATGCAGATAAGCGGTTTCAACAATTACGATGAAGCACGCCAGTATGCCAATGCGGTATACCAGCAGGCGTCTATCAAGCGCTTGCTAGGTAAGGTACACGCCTATGTTATCAGCGATGAGAACCTGAAGCTCCTTGGCACCAGCCACACCTACGAGGAGTACGACAAGTTCTATACAGAACATTTCGCCCCTCTGGAAATCAGCAAGCTCCCATTGCTCATTGAGCCTATTCAGACTGCTCCTTCCGCAGAAGAGACGGCATCGGAAGAATCCTCTAAGGAATCACCAGAGGAGCCAAAGGCGGAGCCTTCAACAGAAATGAATACCCTGGAAATTCCTACCGTTATTCCTCCTCAGGAAGAGTTGGAAATCAACGAAGAGACTCCGGTTGAAAGCAAGCAAGAGACTCCAATTGAAAGCAAGAAGGAGACTCCTGAGAAGGATATTCCAACAGAAAAGAAGGATATTCCAACAGAAAAGAAGGAAATTCCTGCTGAAAACAAGGAAGATATTCCTACTGAAGACAATAACGGAATTGAAATCCTGATTCCTTCCACAAAGGAAAAGGAGAAGGAAGATGACGGAACACTCATTATCCCGAACCAGAAGGAGGAGAAGAAGGAAGAAGATACTGGCATCTATTTCGATGACAGCAACTCTTCTAAAAACATCGAACTGGAAGATGAATATTACGAACTGGAAGGTTTCTAAAGAATTGCCCATAGCACTTGAAGCATAACCTATGCACAGCGCTATGTGCAAAACTGTATTACAGAGAACAGAAGAATGTTACCAGGAACGGTACGGAGAAATCTACACAGAAACCATGGAATATGGAAACGATGATGAAGCTCTCGCCCGAACAGCGGGTGATGATAGGCAACGTGGTATCCATCGTGGTGGCTCCACCTACGCTGATTGGTGCCAGCCTGCCGAAATACTTAACCAGCAGCGGAGCACACAGCAGGGTGAGAATCTCGCGGCAGATATTGGCAAGAAGGGCGATGGTACCGAGTTCGGCACCACGATACTGGGTGATGAAAATACTCGACAGAGAGTAATATCCGAATCCCGAACCGATGGCAAGGCAGTCGGTGAGCTGGCGATGTCCCAATATCAGGGAAGCTGCAGCACATCCTGCCAGGGTTCCCAAAATAGTCATCACGGGAAGCATCATCAGACGTGGGTTCACCTTCCTGAAGCTCTTCAATATAGAGGTATCGCAACCAATGCTGATACCCACGCAGAACATCAGGCAACAGAGCGCATAATAGCTTACATCGCCCGCCATGAAACTAGCCGGAATCACATCACATAAGCCAACGATAATACCCAGGACAAAGAAGCTTACGATAATCAGACTACCTTTCATGCCTTGCCTCCTTTCTGCTGAACATATCTCCACAAAGCACAGGCAAAGATTGCACTACCCAGACTACCACCCAGCGTCAGGATGACAGCTTCAAGCCCAAGGGTCTGCAGCCCACTGATGATACGAGGGTTAGCACCTACCTCGATGCCGAGCAGGAACAGGAGCACCCATATCAACGCCGTGATAATCCTGCCGATAAAACTCATTTTCTTGTTGCGAAGCAGATACCCCGTACCTATTCCGCAAAGCATAATCATTACAATCTTGAGCATTGCCTTTTTCTTTCTTCGTTTTTTATTCGTTTATTCATTACTAAATAATAATAACGGATTCCCGGTCTTTATATTATATACAAAACCGCGAATCCTTGTGATATTTGCCAGCAAGCAGCTACCTACTTTTTATATTTTGTTATGAGTAGAAACAAACGTTGCAAGAAAAAGTACCATACTTTCGTTTAAATTAACTTACTTTAATATCCAGACTCTTTCTCCATTCAAGAATTCTTTGTACTTTAGCACCTTAAAAAAAAGATACATTTATGAGCAACGGATTATTACTTTGGGTAGATGATGAAATAGAGCTTCTCAGAGCCCATATCATCTTTCTGGAAAAGAAAGGATACGAGGTGGTGACAGTGAGCAACGGAGCCGATGCCATCGACCAATGCAGACAGCAGACCTTCGACCTCATCCTCCTCGACGAGATGATGCCAGGACTGAGCGGACTGGAGACCTTGCAGCAGATCAAGGATATTCAGCCTGCCACCCCCGTAGTGATGTGTACCAAGAGCGAGGAAGAGAATATCATGGACCAGGCAATCGGTTCGAAGATAGCCGACTATCTCATCAAACCGGTGAACCCGAACCAGATTCTACTGTCGCTCAAGAAGAATATACACAGAAAGGACATCGTGACAGAGGTAACACAGAGCGGATACCAGCAGGACTACCAGCAGATAGCCATGCAGATGATGGACTGCCGAACCTGCAGCGACTGGATGGAGATATACAAGCGACTGGTGAAATGGGAGCTGGAACTGAGCGATACCGACAGCTCGATGACCGAGATGCTCACCATGCAGAAAGAGGAGGCTAACATAGGCTTTGCCAAATACATCGCCAAGAACTATATGAACTGGGTAGATCCGAAGAATCTGGGAAAGATGGTGGAAGGCAAACCCGTGATGAGCCCGGACATCTTCAAGACCAAACTCTTCCCGATGCTCGACAAGGGCGAAAAGGTGTTCCTCATCGTGATAGATAACTTCCGCTACGACCAGTGGAAAATGCTGGCGAAAGACATCGGCGACATGTACGACATCGAGGAAGACATGTATATGAGTATCCTGCCTACAGCCACCCAGTATGCCCGAAATGCCATCTTCAGCGGACTGATGCCCAACAAGATAGCCGAAATGTTTCCGGACCTGTGGGTGGACGAAGACGAAGAGGAAGGCAAGAACCTCAACGAAAAGCCGCTCATCCAGACCCAGCTGGACAGATACCGCAAGCACTACAGCTTCAGCTATCACAAGGTAAACGATTCGGTAGGAGCCGACAAGTTCCTGGAGCATTACAATGAATGCAAGAGCAACGACCTGAATGTGCTCGTCATCAACTTCATCGACATGCTCTCGCATGCACGTACCGAATCAAAGATGGTAAGGGAGCTGGCAAATACGGAGTCTGCCTACCGAAGCATCACCCAGAGCTGGCTGCGCCACTCGGTACTGGCAGAACTGTTCAAGCGACTGGCTCAGAGCGATTTCAAGGTAATCATCACCACCGACCACGGCAGTATACGCGCATCAAAGCCTATCAAGATTATAGGCGACCGCAACACGAATACCAACCTGCGCTACAAGCTGGGCAAGAACCTGGCATACAACGCCAAGGAAGTATTCACCATCAAGGAACCTCACAAGGCACAGTTGCCAGCGCCCAATCTGAGTACCTCGTATGTTTTCGCCTACGGTGATGCCTTCTTCGCCTATCCGAACAACTATAATTATTATGTGTCTTACTATAAGGACACCTTTCAGCATGGTGGCATCTCGATGGAGGAAATGCTCATCCCGCTCATCACGCTGACACCGAGAAAACGATAAAAATAAAATATATATGAAGATTAAGATTGATTCATTAGACAACATTCATGTAGCTGCCAGGGAATTCCTGGAGAACATGGGCGACGGCAAGGTCTTTGCCTTCTATGGCAAGATGGGAGCCGGAAAAACAACATTTGTCAAAGCTATCTGCGAAGAGTTGGGAGTTGATGATGTCATCACCTCTCCTACCTTTGCCATCGTCAACGAATATACCGCTGGTAATGGCGACCCTATCTACCACTTCGATTTCTATCGCATCAAGAAACTGGACGAGGTATACGACATGGGTTACGAAGACTATTTCTACAGCGGCAACCTCTGCTTCCTGGAATGGCCGGAACTCATCGAAGACCTCCTGCCTGAGGACTGCACCAAGGTAACTATCACCACCGAGGAAGACGGCAGCAGAAGCGTAGAATGGTAAGAAAAATACGTCCCGACGCAGACTTTACTACGTCCCGACGCAGTTCTCGGTACGTCCCGACGTGGCATTATCTGCATCGGGACGTATTTCCATCCCCCTCGTGACGCAAGCTCAGAGGCATCCAAAAAGTGACAAAGTCACTCGTCACTCGTCACTTTTTGTTTTTTGCACATTGCAACCACCTTATTATATTATATCCTTATTATTATGATGGTATTATGACAAATAGAATATATATAATATAAATATATAAGATGAATAATATTTATATTTATTATATATATTATTATTATCTATTTACCATAATCCCTCAATAATACACCTATTATTAATAATAAGGTCTATAGGAAACAGAAGATGCAACATGCACAAAAAATGAAAAGTGACGAGTGACTTTTTCACCTTTTGTGTTATCCCCGTGTTCAAGAAACAGCAACAAAAAGCATCTGACCAGAGACGACATATCTCTGACCAGATGCCTTAAATCATTCTGCTTTCAGGCTTTTACAAGAGAGCCTGGAACTTCTCAGTCAAGGTAGCCTTTGATGCAGCACCTACGAACTTGTCAACCAGCTGACCACCCTTGAAGAAGAGGATTGTAGGAATGTTACGAACGCCAAACTCCATAGCGATATCGTCATTCTCCTCTACATCACACTTGCCAACTACGATCTTACCATCAAACTCCTCAGCCAACTCTGACACGATAGGAGCAATCTGACGGCAAGGACCACACCATGTAGCCCACAAATCCACTACCAATGGCAACTCGCCATTCTTGTAACTCTCGAAATTCTCTGTTGTAATTGTTACTTCCATTTTTTTGCTTTTTAATTTATTTATGATTAATATTATCTGAGTATACTCACTATTAGTTAATCTGAAAAGACATCTTCGGGTTGTCGTTCACGAACTGAATCAGTTCCCTGCTCACTCCTACTGACCTGTCCTGTGCACGCATCGTAAAATTGGTGTTGGTTTCAGAGTCATGTATCTGTATGAAGAGCTGCGCATGGCCCTCATCATTGTCTACCAGCGTCTTGAGGTCGTTCACCAGCGTATCATCAACAATAGAGCTGTCTATGGAAATCGTAAACTTCTCCAATCTGTTCTCCTTCACAGTCTGCAGATATTCTACCGTGCTGATCTTGAAGTCGAGATAGTTGCTGTTGCCATATCGGGCTACGCATTTTGCCGTAACAAAGATGGTACTTCCTTCTACCATCACACCTCGCCAGGTTCCCCAGTCCTCACCAAAGAGAGCCAGTTCACCCGAGCCCTCGAAGTCTTCGATGGTAACGAATCCACAAGGCTTTCCGGTCTTGGTAAACTTGGATTTCACCTCGGTGATGATACCTCCAAACACGATGTCTTCCTTTTTGGCAAGCTCAGCCTTATCGCCCAATTCCGCACAATGGGTATTGCACAGATTGTTGAGGATAATCTCATAATCATCCAGCGGATGGGCCGAGAGATAGATACCCACCAGCTCGCGCTCCCTGTTCAGGCGCTCGATGGTACTCCATCCTTCCACCTCAGGAATAGGCGGAGTGGCAATCTCTACAGCTTCGGTTCCACCAAAGAGCGATGTTGCCGCCTCCTGCTGCTCGCGCTGGAAGAGCTGACCATAACGCACCAATGTATCGAGGAAGGTTTCGCCCTTGCTGTTCTTGCCGAAGAACTGCTCTCTGCGAATGCCGAAACTGTCAAAGCCTCCACTCAATGCCAGGGTTTCAAAAGCCTTGCGGTTTACGCAGGAGAAGTCTACACGCTCTGCAAAATCGAAGATAGTCTTGTAAGGTCCGTTCTTCTGCCTTTCAGCCACGATGGCATCGGCAGCCGGTGCTCCCATGCCCTTGATGGCAGAAAGGCCGAATCGGATTTCGCCATGTTCGTTCACACCGAAGGCACGGTAACTCTCGTTCACATCAGGTCCCAGCGTCTTGATATTCATCGACTGGCACTCCTCCATCAGCTTGGTGATTTCGGTAATCTGCGCAAAGCGGCGGGTCATCAGCGCAGCCATGTATTCGGCAGGATAATGAGCCTTGAGATAAGCCGTCTGATAAGCTACCCACGAATAGCAGGTGGCATGCGACTTGTTGAAGGCGTAGGAAGCAAACTTCTCCCAGTCGCCCCAGATCTTCTCCAATACCTTCGGATCATGTCCGTTCTCCTGTCCCTGCTTGATGAACTTCGGCTTCATCGCATCTACGATGGCCTTCTTCTTCTTACCCATCGCCTTACGGAGGGCATCAGACTCACCTCGGGTAAAGCTGGCCAGCTGACGGGAGAGGAGCATCACCTGCTCCTGATAGACCGTAATGCCGTAGGTATCCTTCAGATACTTCTCCATGCAAGGGATATCGTAGGTAATCGCCTGCTTACCGTTTTTGCGGGCAATGAAGTCCGGGATATAGTCCATAGGACCCGGACGGTAGAGGGCATTCATGGCGATGAGGTCCTCAAACACCGTAGGCTTCAGCTCGCGGAGATACTTCTGCATACCAGGCGACTCAAACTGGAAGGTTCCGATGGTCTGTCCGCGCTGGTAGAGCTGATAGGTCAGCTCATCATCGATAGGGATGGTATCAAGGTCTACGATGTCGCCCGTAGTCTGCTTGATAACCTTGCAAGCCTCCTTCATCTCGGAGAGAGTCTTCAAGCCCAGGAAGTCCATCTTGATAAGTCCGGTAGTCTCGATGACGTGACCGTCGTATTGGGTTACTGCCGTCTTCAATCCCGGGAAATCAGGGTCATCGGCAGTAGATACAGGCACCCAGTTGCTGATAGGGTCGCGGCAGATGATGAATCCGCAGGCATGGATACCCGTGCCTCGGATGGTTCCCTCGAGCATCTTGGCATACTTGATGGTATTGCTCTCGCGGGGATCGTTGGAGAACTCTGCCTCGCGCAGCTCTGGGGTATATTTGATGGCATTGGTCAGGTTCATCTTGGCACCGTCTGGCAATCGGTCTGGGATAGCCTTGCAGAGTGCATTCGCCTTATCCAACGGCAACTTCTCGACACGCGCCACATCCTTGATGGAGTTCTTCGTAGCCATGGAACCGTAGGTAATGATATGCGCACAGTTCTCATGACCGTACTTATCCATTACCCATCTCAGCACCTTGCCTCGGCCGTCATCATCAAAGTCGGTATCAATATCCGGAAGGTTCACACGGTCTGGGTTCAGGAAACGCTCAAACAGGAGGTCGTACTTCAATGGGTCAATCTTGGTAATGCCCAGACAGTATGCCACCACCGAACCAGCCGCAGATCCACGTCCCGGACCCACCATCACACCGAGTTCCTCGCGCGCTGCCCTGATGAAGTCAGACACGATGAGGAAGTAGCCCGGGAAACCCATGGTCTTCATCACGTGGAGCTCGAAGTTCACGTGCTCATCCACATTCTCGGGCAGCGGATCGCCATAAAGCTTCCTGGCTCCCTCGTAGGCGAGGTGGCGCAGGTATTCAGCCTCAAACTTGATGCGGTATATCTTGTCGTAGCCGCCCAGACGGTCGATTACCTTCTGACCTTCCTCGGGCGACAGCTGGTTCTCTCCGTTCTCATCAGTGGTAAACTCCCTGTAGAGGTCTTCTTCCGACACCTTCTGGCGCAGCTGCTCCTCGGTACCGAAACTCTCCGGAATGGGGAAGAACGGCATGATAGGACCGTGATCGATGCTGTAGATTTCCACCTTATCCAATACTTCGAGGGTATTCGAGAGCGCCTCGGGGATATCAGAGAACACTTCGTTCATCTCCTCGCGGGTCTTGAACCACTCCTGCTTGGAGTAGCGCATGCGGTTAGGATCGTCCAGGTCCTTGCCGGTGGCGATGCAGAGCAGATGGTCGTGCGCCTCGGCAGTCTCCTTGTCCTCGAAGTGGCAGTCGTTGGTGCATACGAGCTTGATGCCGTATTCCCTAGCCATCTCTATGAGCACCTTGTTGGCCTTCTGCTGCAACTGGAAAGCCTCACGGTTGGCGAGAAAAGGAAGCGGTTCCTTCACCTCATGGCGCTGAAGCTCCAGATAGTAGTCGTCGCCAAAGAGATTATGATACCACTCGCAAGCCTCGCGGGCTCCCTCGATGTCGCCATGCAATATCTTAGACGGAACCTCACCGGCAATACAAGCCGAACAGACTATCAGATCCTCGTGATATTTCTCGAGGTCGGCACGGTCGGTTCGCGGACGCATATAATATCCATCCACCCACGCATTACTGACCAGCTGGATGAGGTTCTTATATCCATTATAGTTTTTGGCAAGCACGATGAGGTGGTACCCACTCATATCGCCCTTGTCCTTCTCACGGTCTTCCTTTCTTCGGCGGGCCACATACATCTCACAGCCAATGATAGGCTTGAACGGCTCCAGTCCCTCTTTCTTGCGATCCTTGTTCACCTTGGCGCAATAATCCGTGAGTTCCTTAATACCGAACATCACACCATGGTCGGTAACAGCCATACCTTTCATGCCATCCTTGATGGCCTTGTCTACTAGATGCGGAATCTTAGACTGACCGTCGAGGATGGAATACTGCGTATGCACATGTAAATGAACAAAATCTTCCATTATATGTTTTTTATTTCAAAATTTGAGTCCAAAGTTACGGCTAAAAGTTGATATTCCAAAAGAAAAAAGAGAAAAAGTTGAAAAACATAAAAGAAACGCTCAAAAAATTTGCTAAAATGACAAAAATACAGTACCTTTGCACCAATAAAAACTTAATCCTACCTTATGGGACAAAAAATAAAGAAACTGAAAAAGATAAGATTGCATCGCGAAGGCACCGACCAGCTGGTGGGTGGAGCGATTGCATTAGTAGCCATTGCGGCGATATTATGGGGGACTTTTGACAACAAAATTCCTTTCTGGATTTTCCTGGTTGTCTTCGGTGTAGTTTACTGCATCGTACTCAATTTCTATCGCTGCCCTATCCGCTACCTGAACGTAGAGGATACAGAGAAGCTCGTCGTAGCTCCTGCCGATGGCAAGATTGTGGTAATAGAAGAAGTAGATAATGCGCCATACTTTAATGACAAGCGATTGATGATTTCCATCTTCATGAGCCTCTGGAACGTACATGCCAACTGGTTCCCGGTAGACGGAAAGGTGAAATTCGTAAAGCACGTGGATGGCAATTACCACAAAGCCTGGTTGCCTAAGGCAAGCGAGGAAAACGAGCATGCCGACGTCATGATCACTACCCCTGAGGGCGTAGACGTATTGTGCCGTCAGATTGCCGGTGCCGTAGCGCGCCGCATCGTAACTTATGCAAAAGAAGGCGAAGAGTGCTATATCGACGAGCACCTTGGCTTTATCAAACTGGGTTCACGTGTGGATGTTTACCTGCCTCTCGGAACAGAAGTATGTGTGAAGATGGGACAGTCTACCACGGGTGACCAAACCATCATTGCAAAATTGAAATAAAAAATGAGCATGAAGAAACATATCCCTAACACGATAACATGCTGCAACCTGATATCAGGCTGCATAGCTACATCGTTTGCCTTCGGTGGAAATCCAGAGATGGCTTTGTTGTGGATAATCATTGGAGCCACATTCGACTTCTTCGACGGTATGAGCGCACGCTTGCTGCACGTTTCATCGCCTATTGGAAAGGAGCTGGATTCACTGGCTGATGACGTAACCTTCGGTGTGGCACCAGCCACCATCGTATTCTCTCACCTTCAGGTGATGGAATACCCTGAGTTTCTGGAGCCGATGCGTCCATGGCTGCCTTATGCAGCCTTCATCATTGCAGCCTTCTCGGCATTGAGACTGGCAAAGTTTAATCTTGATGAGCGCCAGACCACCTCATTCATCGGGGTTCCAACTCCAGCCAATGCCCTGTTCTGGGGCTCGCTGGTAGTATTCAATCCTGCCTGGCTCACAAACCTGAGCTGGTCAGTATATCTGGTTCTGGCTCTTATCCTCATCACCAGCTACCTGCTGGTATGCGAACTGCCATTGTTTGCCCTGAAGTTCAAGCAGTGGTCGTTCAAGGGCAATGAAGTGAAATATGGTTTCGCAGGCTTTGCCGTGGCAATTCTTGCCCTCTCGGTAGCAGACGAGGGCGCAAGAGGATTCCTGCAGGGCTGGTGGATCATCATCCTGATGTATGTCCTCCTCTCAGGAATCATGTTTATGAGAAAGAAATAAAGGATTTAATCAGATAAAACAAAAGGCTTACTCCCCAGATTGGGAAGTAAGCCTTTTATCGTTTGCAGGGGTAAGTAAATTAATTGTGTACAAGCGTACCAATCTCTTCACCATCCATCACCTTCTTCAAGTTACCTACTACATCCATATTGAATACGTAGATAGGAAGGTTGTTCTCCTTGCACATGGTAGTAGCTGTAAGGTCCATTACCTTCAAGCCCTTAGTATAAATCTCATCGTATGTAATATCACTGAACTTAGTTGCGGTAGGATCCTTCTCCGGATCTGCGGTATAGATACCATCCACACGGGTACCCTTCAACATGACATCAGCCTCAATCTCGATACCACGGAGAGAGGAACCGGTATCGGTAGTGAAGTAAGGACTGCCTGTACCGGCAGAGAAGATGCAGATATAGCCATCCTCCATAGCCTCGATAGCCTTCCACTTGGTATAAAACTCACCAATAGGTTCCATGCGAATAGCTGTGAGCACCTTGTTCTTGACACCCAAAGCTCCGAGCGCACTACTCAAAGCAAGAGAGTTGATGACAGTAGCACACATACCCATCTGGTCGCCCTTCACACGGTCGAAACCCTTCTGGCTGCCACTCAATCCACGGAAGATATTGCCGCCACCGATAACGATGCCGATCTGCACACCCATCTCGTGAACTTCCTTGATCTGTTTAGCATAATCACTCAAGCGCTCTGGATCAATACCGAAGCTCTGCTTGCCCATCAAGCTCTCACCGCTCAACTTCAAAAGAATTCTTTTAAACTTTGCCATGTTATATTCTAATTGATAATGAATAATTTATAATGTACGATATATAGGCTTGCGCCCTATTCTATTCCTGGTTTATAATACGAATCTGATTTCGCCGAATGCATAAGAGCGGATAACTCCCTTCTTGTCGTGAAGGATAAGATGACCATCGTCCTCAACCTCTACGAAAGCACCCTCGAACTTACCATCCTTATCCTCATACCAATGATAACCCTTGCGACGGTAGAGCGAAAGATGGTAGATGCCCGAAACATCCATATAGTCGGCACGGCGCAGGAGTTCGTAGTATCTGCAAAAAGCCTCAATCACCTTCTGCAGCACCTCTTCCCTATCCACCTCATGCCCCAGAATCTGAGCCAGAGATACAGGGTTGGGCGCATCGCTGTGGAACTCAGTCTGATTGACATCAATGCCGATACCGAAGATGCAGCGCTTGATGCCCTTGGAGTCGATGGCAGTCTCTATCAGCGTGCCACTGATTTTCTTGTCATACCAGTACACATCATTCGGCCATTTCAGCGTAATGCCGTCCGTATAGGAATCAAGAGCGTCCTTCACGGCGAGCGCACCAGCCTCGGAAAGGAGGAACTGCTGGCGCAAAGGTACCCACTTAGGACACATCATCATACTGAAGAGGAGGTTCTTGCCCGGCTCACTCTCCCAGGTATGCACGCCCTGTCCCCTGCCTGCAGTCTGATAGTCAGCAACGGCAATGGTCAGCGCATCTTCATCGTAAGTATCCAAATTCTTCAGGAAGGTATTCGTGGAATCCACTTCCTTTAATCGTATAATCTTCTTTTCCATGTCTATATAATAATGTATAGCGAATCACAACGGGTTATCCAATCAGCAACGGGTTGAAGGCATCCACAAGATGCTCGATGCGTTTCACCTGATGCCCTACCCCTACCACGGTAACAATATCAAAGCGAAGTTCTTTTTCCACCTTCTGTTCCTTGACGTAAGTATTGGCGGCTATTGCCAGATTACGCATCTTCCTGACATCTACGGCTTCCTCGGGCTGCTGGTATTCTTCACCCGAACGGGTCTTTACTTCTACCACAACCAGCGTCTTACCATCCGGCGAAACGGCAAGGATATCCAGATCCCGCTTGCCGTCTCTCCAGTCTCTGTCGATGACGACATAGCCTTCATTCTCGAGATAGAGCGTAGCCTCATCTTCTCCCCATTTGCCTAATTCATTATGCTCTGCCATAGTCTATTTCCTTTATTTTGTATCAAAAGATACTTTTACCTTGCAAAAATAATAAAAATAGTTCACACTTCAAACTTTTTTATGTAATTTTGCACTAAAAACAATGGAAGATATCAAGAAAAAAGACGAAGCATACATGCGCCGTGCTCTGATTGAGGCACAAGCAGCATTTGATGAAGACGAAATACCGGTAGGTGCCATTATCGTATGCAAGGACCGGATCATATCCCGTGCCCACAATCTTACCGAGATGCTGACTGACGTCACAGCCCACGCTGAGATGCAAGCCATCACATCGGGTGCCAATATGCTGGGCGGAAAATATCTGAAGGACTGCACGCTCTATGTCACTGTTGAACCTTGCGTCATGTGCGCAGGAGCTTTGGGATGGGCACAGATTAGTCGGGTGGTATACGGAGCCAGTGATGAGAAGAGGGGGTATACAAAATATGCGCCCGATGCACTGCATCCTAAGACTACAGTTACATCGGGCGTATTGGAAGATGAGTGCAGGGCACTCATGCAAGATTTCTTTGCCAGAAAGAGATAGAAATCTCTTTCTCTAACTCTTTCTGTTTTTATTACTTAATTTCAAATTCCGGATGATTACTTAATCTCCAATTGATTACTTAACCAAAACAACCAGATACTTGCTGGTGCTCCAGAAGAGCTGTGAGTTGGTGATGCGGAGTGTATACTGCTTGTTGGCATCACGAACCAGAGAATAGCTGCTTGATGGGTGGGTAGTAAGCAACTTAGCTGACTTAGAGTACAACTTAATCTCTGAGAGATTGCGGATATCCACCTTGGTAAAGTAATTCTTGTTGAAGTTGCCAGTCATGACCTTACCGTCCTGAATGATACTCTGCTCCTTCAGCTCCTTCTTGGTACCGAATACATACCATGCTGTATGAATCTGCTTATCCTGAGCATTGATAGTCTCAGTCTTCTGGTTGCTCTCAGCAGTAAGACGGTTGGTCTTGGTATTGAGGTTATTTACTGTCTCATCGAGTGCAGCAATATGAATATCCTTCTTGTCGAGTTCCTCACGCAGAGTCTGGAGCTGTGCATCCTTCTCCTCCAACTGCTTCTGCAAGCCCTCGATAGTCTTCTGCAGCTGAGCACCCTTCAAGGTACCGTTGGCAAGCTGCTTCTGGAGCTTGGCAATGAGTTCACGGTTCTGCTTCATACGGTCAGCAATGAACTGGATGTCTTCCTTGAGCTTCTGCTTCTTGTTGACACCCTCTCCATCCTTAGCAAGACTTACGCGATGCTCAGCCTCACTAATCTGCTGGAAACCTTCCTCAATCTCATTCAAGGTACCCATCAAATCGTTAATTTCACTGTCTTTCTGGGCAATAATGCCATTAAGAGAATCTGCCTGAGCAGTGTTTTGTGCAGCAGAATCATTCTTGCCGTTGTTACAACCAGTCAAACAAAATGCTGCTACGCATGCTACTAATAAAAGCTTTTTCATAATCTTTCTCCTTATATGATTTAATAATTCGTACTTATACTACATAAAAGAAAGCGTGTATACGCCCCCCTATTTATAGTAATTACGCTGTCGCTTCTTTATTATTACGTGATAAACCCGTATTTATTACATTCAAATACAGATTTATTTACTGATTCATGTTTTTTCTACGTTCTTCGCGTTTTTTTTCCTTCAATTCTTCTTTTAATTGTTTAGGATCCTTACCTGCCAACACGATGACGAACTCACCTCTTGGCTCCACCTCCTCAAAATGGGCGATGACCTCTGCGAGGGTTCCTCTTACGCTTTCCTCGTGTATCTTGGAAATTTCCCGACAACAGCTCACCTGCCTGTCTTCACCGAAATTCTCGGCAAACTGCTGCAAGGTTTTCACCACACGATAAGGCGACTCATAGAATATCATAGTTCGCACTTCGTCCTTGAGAGATTCCAGATAGGTCTGTCTGCCTTTTTTCTGAGGAATAAATCCCTCGAAGCAGAATCTATCACAAGGCAATCCCGACGACACGATGGCAGGAATGCATGCCGTAGGTCCCGGAAGGGTCTGCACGGTTATGCCCGCCTTTGCCGCCTCGCGAGCCAGATAGAAGCCCGGATCGCTGATGCCTGGTGTTCCTGCATCACTGATAAGAGCAATGGTTTCACCAGCCTTCAATCGTTCAACGATAGAAGCAGAAGTGCCATGCTCATTAAACTTATGATGCGCAACTAATCGATTTCGAATATCGAAATGTTTCAGCAGGACACTTGATGTTCGAGTGTCCTCCGCGAGCACCAAATCAGCTTCTTTCAAGACTCTGATGGCTCGCATTGTCATGTCCTCCATGTTACCAACAGGAGTAGGTACGATATACAATATGCCCATACAGGGTACAAATGTAGTTAATTAATCTTTCTAAGCAAAAAAAAATGCGTTTTCTTTGCATTTTTTAAAACCTTATGAGTAATTTTGTACCCGAAATGACAGAAAATCTAATTGGGGAGGCACACCGCCCCGGAAGAATTGAAGTGGTGTGCGGATCAATGTTCTCTGGAAAAACAGAGGAATTGATACGAAGAATGAAGCGTGCGAAGTTCGCCAAGCAGAAGGTGGAAATTTTCAAACCTGCGCTTGACACTCGTTACTCCGAGGAAAACGTAGTAAGCCATGATCAGAACTCTATCCGATCTACTCCTATCGAGTCCTCTGGATCCATACTCCTTTTGGCCTCTGATATCGATGTTGTCGGTATTGATGAAGCCCAGTTCCTAGACAATGGCCTGGTAGATGTATGCAATCAGCTTGCCAACCGTGGCGTCCGTGTGATCGTTGCAGGTCTCGACATGGACTTCAAGGGTGTTCCTTTCGGACCAATCCCAGCCCTCTGCGCCATTGCTGATGATGTGACCAAGGTTCATGCCATCTGCGTAAAATGCGGAGCCCTGGCTTACGTGAGCCACAGATTGGTTCATAACGACAAGCGGGTGCTATTGGGCGAAAAGGATGAATACGAGCCTCTCTGCCGCGACTGCTATCAGAAAGCCCTCCACAAGGAGGAGTGAAAAGTGAAGAGTGAAGAATAAAGAATTCAATAGCCTTTGCTAATAATAAAGCTCAATGTTCAAAGCTCAAAGTTCAAAGTTCAAAGTTCAAAGTTCAAAGTAATATGCCTAAGGAGATTACATTCGATAAGTTTATACGATGGGCTGGCGTAGTCCTCATCGTCTTTGCGGTGTTATATATCACCAATTACTTAAGCGAGGTACTTTTACCATTCGTCATTGCATGGTTTTTTGCCTACCTGCTCTACCCGGTCGTGAAGTTTATCGAAAACAAACTCCACATCAAGGTTCGTGCCCTGTCCATCATCCTGGCAATGGGAGCCGCCATCGCTGTCGTCGGTGGAGTACTGTGGCTTATCATACCACCAATGATCGACCAGTTTGACAAACTAGGAGAAGTCTTGACCCGCTGGCTACATCAAACCACCCACACCAACAACCTGACAGCGATGATCAAGGAGTGGCTGCAAGAGAACCAGGCACAGATAGAACATTTTCTGAAGAGCAAGGACTTCAGCGATGCCCTCAAGACAACGATGCCAAAATTGTTCTCCGTTGTAGGACAAACGGCAAACATCATCATCAGCATCGTGGCATCCATGATTACCTTATTATATATGTTCTTCATTCTGCTCGACTATGAAACATTAACCGCCAACTGGGTTCGCATCTTCCCAAAGAAGAACCGCCCTTTCTGGCAAGAGCTGATGAAAGATGTAGAACGTGAGCTCAACAACTATATCCGCGGCCAGGGAATGGTAGCCCTCTGCATGGGTATCATGTTCTGTATAGGCTTTACCATTATCGGCTTCCCGATGGCTATCGGTCTGGGCATTCTGATAGGTATCATGGACCTGGTACCTTACCTCCATACCTTCGCCCTCATCCCTACCGCCTTCCTTGCCATGCTCAAGGCGGCAGATACTGGTCAGAACTTCTGGATGGTCTTCGGACTTGCCTTCCTGGTATTCTGCGTGGTTCAGGTGATTACGGATATGGTGGTCACACCAAAGATTATGGGCAAGGCGATGGGCTTGAACCCAGCTATTCTGCTATTAAGTCTTTCCATCTGGGGTGCCCTGCTGGGCTTCATCGGCCTGATTATCGCACTACCTCTCACCACCCTGCTCATTGCTTATTGGCAACGGTATGTAACGCGAGAAAAGCCACAATACAAGACTCCAAGCACTCCACCTGATAAAACTCTGCAAAATGCTGAAGAGATAGCTCATTCCCTCAAAATGAGTGGAAAATTGGCAGAAAAAGCCATTTATGAGAGCGAAAATAAAGAAAAAAAGCAAAAAAACGACTAAATATTTGGTTATTTGAAAAATATATCGTACCTTTGCACACGCTTTTGAAACCAAAGGTTGGAGATTGACTCGCTAGCTCAGCTGGTAGAGCACAACACTTTTAATGTTGGGGTCATGGGTTCGAGCCCCATGCGAGTCACAGATCTCTGAAAAAGGACTTTCCACTAAGGGAAGTCCTTTTTTCGTATACCTCTAACTGAGACGACCAGACAAAGTTGGAATATCCTGCAAGACAACCGTTGCACATCAGAAGGAATAAAAAGAATAAAAAACAGAGCCTTTTAATAGTTCTTAACAAAAACAGATGCAAGATTCATGTAAAATCTCGTTTTATTATACGGAAATACTGATAATAAACAATATTATAGCAAAATAAATTAGAAAACAAAATGAAGAAATTTACATTACTCACTGTTTTGGCAGCTTTCGTAGCAGCCTTCTCTTTCACTTCCTGTAACACTGATGGCGACAGCTACACACCATTGACTCTCGAACAGCAGAAGTCTTTTCAGGCAGCAATGGCTGTAGGTTCATACAACAACATGATGCTTCTCTTTGAGAAGAAGAATGAAGCCAATGTAAACAAGCAGATTGACTCTGTTGCAGTATCTTGCATAGTAAGCATGTACGGTGATAGTACAATCACTATGACCAACTTCCCTATCGCTCAGCTCGCAGAGCACATCTCTAACCCAAATCTGGCTAAAGCTCTCGCAAAGGAAGCGCCAAGAAACATTACATGCAAGTATCAGGTTGCACCAAACAGTACATCAGCTATGGCTTACTTCCTGGCATGTCCTAGCGTAATCGAGCTGAACCTGACTTACGGTACGGACAACAAGAGCCACAAGGTACAGTTTGTCTTTGCACCTAACCAGATGTATTATGGCTACTGCACACTGAACGAGCCAAGACAGTTAGGATTCCAGTTCTATCTTGCCCAGCTTTGGGTTGACGGAGCACAGACATCTTATCTCAAGAACTCTGTATCCGGCTACAGCTCTGTAAGTTTCGCTTGCCGCAATGCATTCAAGAAATCAAAGTAAGCTTAAAGTTAGAATCAAAGTAAAAAAGAATATAGTTAATACTCTCTTATAAAAACAACTTACAAATATATGATCTGAAATCACTCAGTATGAAAACTAAATAAAAGGCGCGATAGTCGGGATTGACTATCGCGCCTACTTTTTTATCAATATTCAGCCATCAATTAATCTTTCTTCCAAAGCTTGGTCATATCCTCCAAAGTCTTACCCTTTGTCTCAGGAACCAACTTCCATACGAAGACAGCAGCAAGGATGCAGATAACACCATACAGTCCGTAAGTGAACCAATAACCCATGCTATTGGCAAGTGGCACGAACGATGTAGAAACGATCCAGTTGAAAATCCACTGGAAGGCTACAGCGATAGCTACAGCAGCACCACGGATGGTATTAGGGAACACCTCGGCAATAAGTACCCAGCAGATAGGTCCCCAAGAGAACATAAACGATGCAGAATAAACCATGATGGAAACCATACAGAAAAGCTGCAGATTAGGATTTCCAAAGGTAATAGCCACACCAATAGCCCCCAAAGCCATGCCCAGTGAACCCACAATGAGCAAAGGCTTGCGACCCAACTTCTCTACAGTAAAGATAGCAACACAAGTGAAACTGAGGTTCACAATACCATTGAATACGGTAAGCACCATAGGATTGTCAAATCCCATTGCCTCATAAATACGTGGTGCATAGTAAAGCACTGCATTGATACCTACAGCCTGCTGGAATACAGAGAGCATCACACCTACGAAAATACAGAGGAAACCGTAAGTCATCAGCTTTTCAGTCTTCTCGGTTACCGTATTCTTGATTTCATCCAGAATCTTCTTTGCCTCAGCAGCACCATTAATACGGGCAAGAATACGTTCAGCCTTCGCATCCTGACCAACCATTGCAAGATAACGTGGAGTCTCAGGAACAAAGCAGATAAGCAAAGCGAACAAACCTGCAGGAATCATCTCTGAACCAAACATGTATCTCCAACCAGTCTCGATGGCCCAAGCTGCTTCACCACCATTGAGAATCTGATTCATGCCATTGCCCACACTCTGAATAGCAGGAGCGATATGGTCGCCAAGGATAAAGAAGTTGACGAAATAAACCACCAGCTGACCAAAGATGATGGCAAACTGATTCCAGCTAACCAACATACCTCGGATATTACTTGGGGCAATTTCACCAATATACATTGGACAAACAGCAGAAGCCAGACCCACACCAATACCACCAATCACACGATAAAGATTAAAGACGATAAGCAAGGTAAGATTTGGCTCTCCCTTTGGCAAGACCAAACTTTCAGGACACATCGAACCCCACGCAGAGATGAAGAACATCACACCCGCAAAGATCAACGAGCGTTTACGTCCCCAGTTAGAAGCAAGCACTCCTGAAAGTGCCGAACCAATGATACAGCCAATCAAAGCACTGGAACTGGTAAATCCATGCCAGAAGTCTGTATATACGAAATCACTTGCACCCATAAAGAATGCCTGTAAACCCTTCTCGGCACCTGATATCACAGCGGTATCGTAACCGAAAAGCAAGCCGCCTAACACAGCGACCATCACAATTGAGATAAGATAGGCTTTTGAGCCCTTTTGATTTTGTTCCATTATTTTTATAGGTTTGAATAATTTGTTTGTTTTATGTAGTATAACTAGATATTATATACTTATAAACGCTTTTTCTTTTAAAATATTACGTATAAAGTGCGTTTTTCCCCTATTTTTTTTGTAAATTTGCAACCAAATTATATTTTCAACAGAGATTACGTCATATGAATATAGCAGATTTTCTACAAAATGAGGGCAATAAGCGAGGCTTTTCTTTCGAAGTTCTGCCTCCTCTCAAGGGCAATGGTACTGCGGCTTTGTTCCGCACCATCGACAGCCTGAAGGATTATGCTCCTAGGTTTATCAACATTACAACACATCACAGCGAATACGTTTACAAGGAATTGGAAAATGGTTTGTTGTCTCGCCAGCGTGTACGCCGCCGTCCGGGTACCGTCGCCATTGCAGCTGCTATCCAGAACAAGTACGATATTCCTGTCATTCCGCACGTCATTTGCAGTGGCGTCACCAAGGAAGACATTGAGTACGAATTGCTCGACCTCCAGTTTCTGGGCATCAGCAATATCCTGGTACTTCGCGGTGATAAGGCTAAGGATGATAGAATGTTCACTCCTACCCAAAATGGTCATGCGAATGCAACCGACCTTTTGAAGCAGGTGAACCAATTCAATGAAGGTTTCTTCAGCGATGGAACTCCTATCAAGCATCCTGGCGAGAAATTCTGCTGCGGCGTGGCTTGCTATCCTGAGAAGCACGAAGAAGCTCCTAACCTGGAAATGGATATGCAGCACTTGTTGGAGAAGCAACAGTTGGGCGCTGCATACGCTGTTACCCAGCTCTTCTACGACAACCAGAAGTTCTATGACTTTGTAGACAAGGCTCGCAAGATGGGTATCACCATTCCTATCATACCAGCCTTGAAGCCATTTGCCAAGCTGAGCCAGCTCACCGTGGTACCAAAGACCTTCCATTGCGACATTCCTGAGGAATTGGCACAGGAAGTACTAAAGTGCAAGACGGATGAAGACGCCAAAGCTCTTGGTATAGAATGGACAACTGCTCAGGTGAAAGACCTGTTCGAGCACGGTTACAACAATATCCATTTCTTCACTGTTTCGGCAGTGGATAGCGTCAAACAGATTGCCAAAGCCCTGTTTTAGGGTAAAGGCTCCTGCTACAGGAAGGTACTAGATTGGGGGTCAGAAATAAAAAAACTTCTGACTACTGATCATAAAGTTCAATGTTCAAAATTCAAAGTAAAAAGAGTTCAATGTCTATAAAGGAAGTGATAGGTCAGCAAGAAGTATGGAACCGTCTGATGAAGATGGCTCAGGAGAATCGCATCCCCCATGCCTTGATGTTCTGCGGACCGGAAGGTTGCGGTAAATTGGCGATGGCACTGGCCTTCGCCAGCTATCTGCTTGGAGATTCTCCGATGCTCAACAAATGGGAGCATCCTGATCTCCACTTCACATACCCAACCATCAAAACTTCCGATATGAGTGGCGATCATACTCCGGTAAGCGATGATTTCATCCGGGAATGGCGCGAGATGCTGCTCAAGGATGGAGCTTACGTCCTGATTGGTGAATGGATACAGAAGATGGGCAAAAGCGATGCCGACTTAAACAAGCAGGCTATCATCACCGCCGAAGAAAGCGATGACCTTGCCAAGAAACTCATCATGATGTCGAGCCAGGGAGGTTACAAGATCAGCCTGATATGGCTACCGGAAAGAATGAACCAGCAGAGTGCCAACAAGATACTGAAACTGCTGGAGGAACCACCTCGCCAAACCCTCTTCCTGCTCGTAAGCGAACAGCCTGAACTTCTTCTGGAAACTATCAGAAGCCGAACCCAGCGCATCGATTTCAAAAAGATTGCTACAGAAGACATCGAGCAGGCATTGATAGAACGCAGGGCTTTGGAACCCAACATGGCACACCGAATAGCCCGCATCGCCAACGGCAACTGGAATGCTGCATTGGAAGAACTCAATGCCGGCAATGAAAAAAGACAGCATCTCGACATGTTTATCATGCTGATGCGACTAGCTTACATGCGCAACATTCACGACCTGAAGAAATGGAGCGAAGTGGTTTCCACTTTTGGAAGAGAGAAACAGAAGAGAATGCTCGACTACTTCATGCACATGCTCCGGGAAAGTTTCATGTACAATTTCAGACAACCTGAACTGAACTACATGACACAGGAAGAGGAAAACTTCGCCAAGAACTTCGCCCGCTTCATCAACGAGGCGAATATCATCGACATCTCCATCCTCTTCGAGGAGAGCAAACGCTTCATTAGTCAGAATGCCAATCCGAAGATAGTATTCTTCGATATGGCACTCAAAATCATCGTACTCCTCATCAGGAAGTAAAAAGTGAAAAACGAAGAGCGAATAATTCAAGAGAAACAAAGGGCGTAAGCCTATCAATATACATTAATAAAATTATAAAATAGATTATCGTGGATTACAAAAATATGAAATTCAGATTGTGGAACGGCTGCGACCGAGGACTCTGCTGCAAGGCGGTAGGACGACAGGACAGACAGCTGAACACATACGACTGGCTCGCAGACGTACCAGGTAACGCAGAAAGCACCGACCTCGTGGAAGTGCAATTCAAGAATACCCGAAAGGGATATTACCATAATGTGAACAACCTGGACCTCAAAAAGGGCGATGTAGTGGCTGTGGAAGCTAACCCTGGTCACGACATCGGTGTGGTTACACTCACCGGCAGACTCGTAAAACTGCAGCTGAAGAAGGCAAATCTCAAGTCGCAGGATGATATCAAACGCATCTATCGTATCGCCAAGCAGGTAGACCTTGACAAATGCAAGGAGGCAAAGAGCCGCGAGCATGATACCATGATTCAGAGCCGACAGATAGCCCTAGACCTCGGATTGAAAATGAAAATCGGAGACGTAGAGTATCAGGGTGATGGCAACAAGGCTATATTCTATTATATCGCCGATGAGCGAGTTGACTTCCGGCAGCTCATCAAGGTGCTTGCTGATACCTTCCACGTGCGCATCGAGATGAAGCAGATTGGTGCCCGTCAGGAAGCAGGCCGCATCGGTGGTACCGGTCCTTGTGGTCGCGAACTCTGCTGCGCTACATGGATGAAGAATTTTGTGAGTGTCAGCACCAATGCCGCACGCTATCAGGACATCTCGCTCAACCCTCAGAAGTTGGCAGGTATGTGCGCCAAGCTGAAATGTTGTCTCAACTATGAGGTAGACAACTATGTAGAAGCAAGCCGCAAGATGCCTCCAAAGGATGCTGTTCTGCAGACTGCTGATGGCGAATTCCATCAGTTCAAGGTAGATATTCTGGCTGGTCTCATCACCTATTCTTCTGATAAGAACCTGGCATCAAACCTCGAAACCATTACCGCAGCACGCGCCAAGGAAATCATCGAGATGAACAGGAAAGGCGAAAAGCCTCTCAGCCTGTTGGAGAACGGAAAGATCAAGGAATCTTCCAAGCCTATCGATTTGCTCAACGAATCTGACTTGAGCCGCTTTGACAAGTCGAAGAAAAAGAAAAAGAAGAATAACAAGAATCGTAATCGCCAAGACGCAGACAATAAGGCAAACAAGCAGCAAAACGAAAATCGCCAGCAGCAGAACGGGCAGCAAGCTGAAAAACAGCAACAGGGCGAGAACCGTCAGCAGCAGAACGAGCAGCAGGGCGAGAACCGTCAGGGCAACCGTCATCAGAACGGCAACAACAATCGCCGTCGCGACAATCACAATCGTCAGCCACGCCAACAGCATGGCGGTGATAAAAAGCCAGAAGATAAGTAATGAAACGACTGGTATATCTGATATTAGCAATGGTAGCAACCATGTCGCTCCCTTCCTGTAAACATTCTACCGTATTCGACAGTTATGCGCATACACCGATTGCAGGATGGGAGAAGAACGACACGCTCTCGTTCGAGATTCCACCTCTTCTGGAAGGCGGCTATTACAACGAGAGCCTGGGGCTCCGCATCACGGGAAATTATCCTTTCATGGGACTTACCCTCATCGTGGAGCAGAACATCTACCACAACAACAAGCATGTGCCCAGCGCATGCAAGACTGATACTGTAAACTGTCAGCTGATAGATAAGAATGGTGTAAGCAAAGGACAAGGCATCAGTTACTATCAGTACAACTTCCCTATCAACGTCTACAAGTTGAACCAAGGAGACTCTATCCACATCACAGTCCGCCATGACATGAAGCGCGAGATTCTGCCAGGTGTAAGCGACATCGGAGTGAAAATAACAAAAAATGACCAATGAGGATTTCCCATTGGTCATTTTTCTTTATTCTAGCTTCTTACCAGATTTCTACCAGCATCTATTCTCAGGAAGATGAAGAGCAGAATGGTAAAGCCCCATAGCGAACTACCACCATAACTGAAGAACGGCAGAGGAATACCGATTACAGGCGTCAGTCCCAGCACCATTCCTACATTAATAAAAAGGTGGAATAAGAACACACTCAGCACGCAATAGCCGTATATTCGTCCAAACTTGAACGGTTGCCGTTCTGCCAGGTGTATCAGTCGCAATATCAACGCCAGGAACAGCAGCAATACACCTGCCGAACCCAGGAAGCCTTCCTCCTCTCCTACCGTACAGAAGATGAAGTCAGTATCCTGTTCTGGCACGAACTTGAGCTTAGTCTGAGTTCCATTCAGGAATCCCTTACCCTGCAAACCACCCGAACCGATGGCAATCTCGCTCTGATGCACATTATATCCAGCACCCGCCAAGTCTTCATCAAGACCTAGAAGCACGTTGATACGCACTCGCTGGTGAGGCTCCATCACATTATTCAGCACATAGTCGGCACTATAGAAGAAGGCGATAGAACCGAGAGAGAATATTGAAATAAGAAAGTAATTCCTAAATCTTGTCCTCAATCCATGGTAAACCAGGAATCCTATCATCAACGCACATAGCAGGAGCTGTATCCACACGATGTCGAACGGAATGACGTAGGTGGAAAAAAGAGAGAATATCAGCGTAATACCCAGGGAATAGCCCAGGATGATTAGCGCATGTTTCTTATTGCCCGTATACGAATAAACCATACCGGAAGTAAAAATCTGTACCAGCAAAAGCACCACAAACTTACCCACCGAGGTATAGGTATCCCACATCATTACATTTTCATACTTCACGCCCAACACGAAATAAGCCACCATCGAAACTCCCGTAAAGAGCACGGCACCCGGCATTCCTTCGCGATAGAGCATCAGGAAAAAGGCTGAATAAACCAGCGCCGAACCCGTTTCACGCTGCCCTACGATACATACCATAGGAAGCATGATGATGCCTACTGCCGCCATGAAATGCTTCATGTTGTGGATATTGAATCCATAGCTCGACATGAATTTCGCTACAGCCAAAGCCGTGGCAAACTTACCGAACTCGGCAGGTTGCAGTCGGAGCGGTCCCAGGACGAGCCACGAGTGCGAACCCTTGATGCTATGCGGATTGAATATTGTGGCAAAAAGCAGCAATATCAGTACCGCATAGATCACATACGAGAATGTATCGTAAAACCGATCATCGAGCAAAAGAAGAACCAAACCCAATGCTATCGATGTTCCAATCCATACAATCTGCATACCCGAACGAGCACCCAAGCTGAAGATTTCATTGTCACCGTATGTGTAACTGGCACCACAGACACTGATCCAGCCAAAAGCCAGAAGTGCCAGATAGATGCCTATCGTCCACCAGTCGAGCGAACGCAGCACACTAGGTTGTTTATTATCGCTCATAATAATATAATTTATACATTATTAATTATACATTATCAATTGTTCCCTTATCTACTGCTAGAACCGTATGCAATTCTGCGTGCCTGCATCTGGGCAGCCTGACTTTCAGAAGCAGGCGAAAGTTTTCCCTTCAGATATTGCTCCATCATCAAGCCTCCGATAGGCACACCATAGTCGGCACCCCATCCACCATTTTCTACGTATACCGCAATGGCAATCTTCGGGTTGTTCATTGGTGCAAAACCCATGAATACAGAGTGGTCATGACCACGGTTCTGGGCAGTACCCGTCTTGCCGCAAGGCTCGAAATCGTAACGGGAAAGCATCTTACAGGTTCCCTTCAAGGCAGAACTTCTCATACCGGCAATTACATAGTTGTAAGCTCTGCGCGAAGCCTTGGTTACGTGCTTACGGGTGTAGAGCGTATCGAGCGGTTCACCCTTTACCTTGCGCACCACATGAGGCACATAGTAATAACCTCGGTTGGCAATAGTAGCACCCAGGTTGGCTATCTGCAACGGTGTCAGGTTCACCTCACCCTGTCCGATAGAGATGCTGATGATGGTAAGTCCGTTCCATGATCCCTTGTAAGCCTTGTCATAGAACTGTGCATTCGGGATCAGTCCTCGTTTCTCACCCGGCAAGTCGATTCCCAGCTTATAGCCGAATCCCATGCTCACCATATAGTCTTTCCAGGTTGTCATGGCGTTCTGAACAGACCCATACTTTCCCTTCTTGCCTATCATATAGTAGAGTCCCCAACAGAAGTAACCGTTGCAGGAAGTACTGATGGCATCCACCAGCGCAATAGGCGATGGGTGACCGTGACATCCTACGTGCAATCCTCTGTAAGAGAATCCGTGATTACAAGGAAAGGCTGTACCTGGAGTGATGATACCTTCGGTCAGGAAGGTCAACGCCTGCGTGGTTTTGAAGGTTGAACCCGGAGGATACTGTCCCATAATACTACGGTTCAGAAGCGGTTTCCAAGGGTTTTTGGAAAGCCATTTATGCATTTTTCCTCTGTTCTTGCCCACAAGTTTACGAGGGTCGTAAGTTGGTGAAGAAACCATCGCCAGGACTTCACCGGTACGAGGGTCGATTGCCACGATACTTCCAATCTTGCCCTGCAGCAACCGTTCCCCGAGTGCCTGCAGATTGATGTCGATACCGAGAGTCAGGTCTTTACCTGCTATAGGTCGCTGGTCAAGTTTACCCTTCTGATAGCTTCCCTGTATTCGTCCGTGAGCATCTCGAAGCATGATTTTCACACCCTTCTGTCCTCTGAGCTGCTTCTCATAATGCTTCTCCAATCCCAGTTTTCCGATATAGTCACCAGGCTGATAGTAGTCGTCCTCCTCAATATCGCTTTCCGATACCTCTCCCACATCGCCCAGTACATGGGCTGCGTATGGATAGGTATATTCTCTCACGCTTCGCTTCTGAACATAGAAGCCAGGAAAACGGAACATCTTTTCCTGGAATACCGAGAAGTCCTTGTCCGACAGCTGACCCATAAAGAGCTGTTGCGTATATCTGGAATAGCCCGGATTCTTGGAACGGTCCTTGATGGTTTCCATGCGCTTGTCAAACTGCTCCCTTGTAATTCCCAAGGAATTGCAGAAGTCCAAGGTATCGAGTCTTCCTTCCTGCTCTTTCATCACAACCATGATGTCATAGGAAGGCTGGTTATACACCATCAGCTTGCCGTTACGGTCGTAAATGGCTCCACGGGAAGGGAACTCAATCTGCTTCAGAAAGGCATTACTATCAGCATTCTTCTTATAGTCGTCGCTCATAATCTGAAGCGTAAACAGACGAATGGAGTAAATGACCACAATAGCTATGGCCACTCCCCCAATAACAAATCTACGCTTTTCAAGATTGTAATCTATCATACACCTTATTTAATATATTATTTTCTGAAGCCCTCGATGGCCATGACCATCACCATAGTGATAACCGTACTGCCACCAATACACATGAGCCACTGCATCCAATTGAAGAAATTGAATGTTTCGAGTGTAAAAAACAAGAGATTATAAACTAATACTATAATTAATACATACAGGAAATACGAACCCATACCGATGGTTCGCACCGACGGCTCCAGGTCGTCGGCACTATCACGAGGCACGAAGAGTTCGAAAAGATACGGTTGCAGCAGGCCTACCAGAGTCATGGAAGCAGCTGCAACACCAGGGGTATTGGCGAACACGTCAATACAAAGTCCCATCATGAAGCACCAGAGCAGCACCGCCCAGCGAGGGTGGTTTCTGCGGAAATGGAGCACCATGATGATATACAGCAAGGGGGTAGCACAGTTGAAAAGGTGAATATGATTAAACACCAGTCCCTGCACCAGCACCAGCACCACGAAGATGCCGAGTCGTTTCATTAAATCTATACTCATTGCCAATATATCTCCTCTAAATTCTGAGTTTTTCTCCTCTTACTATATTTTATATTAATTATTACCTCCAGTACTACCATCAGGCTTGATGCTATCCTGGGCAGCACGCAGAATCTCCAATCGCTCCTTCATGGCAGCATCGTCGATGACGCAGACATCACGAAGACGGGCAAAGTCGGTAGAGAGTCGCAACTGGACACGATAGCTGAGTCCATCGGCAGAATTGAAAACGTGCAGAATCTTGCCCACTCTTACGCCTGGAGGGAACACAGCACTGTATCCGCTGGTCACCACGTTATCACCTAACTTAAAGTGAGCATGTCTAGGCACATCTTCCATATAAGCCAACTCAGAAGAGCCGCCCTTCCATCTCAGATAGCCGAAATAGCCTCTGCCCTGGATGGTACAACTGATATTCGATTTTACATTGAGCACAGGAATCACGATGCTGTAATGCTCAGCCACGATATAAACGATTCCCACGACACCAGTTCCGCTGACCACACCCATATCCTTATGAATGCCTTCAGCACGTCCCTTGTCGATGGTTATGAGATTACCCGGCTTATCGATACTGTTGTCCACCACCTTGGCTGGTATCAATCTGTAACTCTTCAGCATGGCAAACTGGTCACGCTTCAGGAAGCTGCTGTCTTTGGTCAGGCTGACAAGACTGTCAGAAAGTTGCTTCACCTGATGTTCCAGATACACATTTCGCTGAGTCAGTTCCTGGTTCACCTTGGTAAGCGAGAAGAAAGTTTCTACGTTTGAGTTCCATTCGTAGAGCTTACCCGTTACCGCATTAGCAGTAGAAAACCATGCGCTACCCTGATAGCTGTTATACTGAAACAAGAGCACCATGCTCACCACCTCAAGAATCAGGAAGAGAAACCAATGGTTGTATTTCTGGAAAAACTCTAAAAGGTTGTGCATATACTATATTATATATGATTAAAATTCCGCAAATGGGCACTATTAAATTAATGTCCAAATGCGGAACTTACCTTATTCTATATTTATTATCTCATCAAGAATGAGAAGCGATCCACATTCTTCAATGCAATGCCTGCACCCTTAGCCACACTGTGCAATGGATCCTCGGCAATATGGAAAGGAATGTTGATCTTGTCCTGGAGTCGCTTGTCGAGACCGCGGAGCAAAGCGCCACCACCAGAGAGCCAGATACCATTCTTCACGATATCAGCATAAAGCTCAGGAGGTGTGTTCTCCAATGCAGAGAGCACAGCGTTCTCTATCTTTGCCACTGTCTTATCCAGACAATGTGCGATTTCCTGATAGCATACAGGTACCTCCATAGGGAGAGCGGTGATGCGGTTTGGACCGTGAACGATGAAGTCCTCTGGAGCCTCATCACCCAGGTCGGTCAATGCAGAACCTACATGAATCTTGATACGCTCAGCCATACGCTCAGAAACCTTCACGTTGTGCTGACGGCTCATATACTCCTGGATGTCTGCAGTAAGATCATCACCTGCAGTACGGATAGAGTTGTTGGATACGATACCACCCAGAGAGATTACTGCAATCTCGGTGCTACCACCACCTATATCAACTATCATATTACCCTCTGGTGCCTCTACGTCGATACCGATACCGATAGCAGCAGCCATAGGCTCAAAAATCAAATAAACATCACGACCGTCGGCATGCTCAGCAGAGTCTCGCACGGCACGAAGCTCCACCTCGGTAGAACCAGAAGGTACACCGATAACCATACGGAGTGAAGGTGAGAACAGACGGCTTCCTGTGTGAACCATCTTGATGAGTCCACGCATCATCTGCTCGCAGGCAGTAAAGTCGGCGATAACGCCATCTCGCAAAGGACGGATGGTACGGATGTTGTCATGAGTCTTCTCGTACATCATCTTAGCCTTCTCACCCACAGCAATCATCTTGTCCGTTCTGCGGTCGAGGGCTACAACAGAAGGTTCGTCCACTACAATCTTATCATCACTGATA
>ERZ1026858.142-NODE-142-length-38175-cov-46.752413_pt1 | contig 38175 bp, 53 predicted proteins | sample MGYA00380159_ERZ1026858 | MGnify/ENA primary metagenome ERZ1026858 (study PRJEB33269, sample SAMEA4719795) | human gut metagenome | biome: human-associated habitat; feature: organic feature; material: feces | place: Cameroon | collected 2013-10 ...
ATGTCCCCAAAAGCGGGGACAAAATGTCCCCTAACTTCGGGACAAAATGTCCCCATGAAGAGGGGACAAAATGTCCGACAGAGTATAGAGATAAGAGTATAGAGTATAGAGATAAAGAAAAGGATGATTATCATCATCCTAAAAGAAACGACGACGACGGCAACAACCACACTGAAATTTTCGCTTTGTGGGAAAAAAATATTATGCCGTTAGTCCCTGCGATAGCGGAGAAGCTGCAAGCGCTTCTGCAAGAGGTTGGCGAAACTGCCGTTGAGCAGGGAATTATAGCAGCCGTTGAGCACGGAACAAGGAATTTTAGCTACGTGCAGACGGTAGCGAGAAATTACGTCAGCGGTAAGGGCAAGCCGCAAAAGCCGCAAGCAGCGAAGAAGAATGACGTTACGGCAGCTGCTGAGACTGTTATAGCCGGACTTGATGAAATGGAGTGGTAGACATGGACAGAAAGCAGAACTGCATCGAGATAGCAAAGCATATGGCTGTGCTGTTTGGAGCTTACGGACAGAGCAGCGACGTAGATCGGCAGAAGATTTACGTTGCAGACCTCGCTGATTTTCCGGCAGAGCTTGTTGGAGCTGCTTGCAAGAAACTGCGTTACGAAGCGAAGTTTTTACCGACGATTAGCGAGATTGTGGACGCAGCAAAGAATCTGACAGCGGCAAGTACAGGCAAACGTCTGCCGTCGTGGTTAGAAGCGCAACGAGAAATCGAAGCACAGATTAGAGCCGCAGGGACGTATAAAAGTCCTACGTTTAGCTGCAAGGAAATTGAGCAGGCTGTGAGAGCTTATGGCTGGCTGAATATCTGCCTCGCTAGTGAGCGCATGATGCCGACTATCTGGGTGCAATTGCGCAAGAATTACGAGCAGTATTGCTGGCGCAAGCAACAGGATGCGACGAACAGTTATGTCCTGCAAGGCAGAGTGCCGTGCCTGCTTGACAATGGCTTGTTGCCGATAAAAATGCTTTTGGAAGCGGGAGAGTGACTGACGATGGGCAAGAGGATTCTTGTTGCTGAGTTCCGCCTTGATAAGTTTAAAGACAGACCAGAGAGCGCACCGCTGACCAAACGGCAAGAACAAGAGCGGTTCAAGAAATACGGGCGCTTGACAGTGCTGCGTTTGCACCTGAAGAAAAAGGGACAAGCTCAGCAGGTCGACTGCCTTTGCGAATGCGGCCGCATTGTGACTAAAACATGGTACGATGTGAAGCAAGGGAAAGAACCGCGAAATTGCGGCAACCCGGAGTGCTTGTGGACGCGGATAGATGAGGAGCGGAACGTTGCCACGACTTCGGCTATCATCTTGCAGCTTAAACCGAAATGGCGCTGCCGCAGACCTGACGCAGGCTGTGCCAGAAGCGAGCTGTGCGGCATATGCTGCTGTGAATGCGACAAGAAGAGTCGCTGTGAAATGGCTTGCAGGAATAATCCTGCGGCCTGCGGCGGCAGTGAGAGAAGGGAGAAAAGGTATGAATAGACAACGTGAAGAAGAACAGCAATATTTAGCTACGGCTGTTAATTTTAACTTGAATATGTGGTGTGATAGCGGCGAAGTTGATTACTTACACAAGGCTATTGCTAACATCAGAGCTGCGATTGAGAAGGAAGAAGGAGTAAAGCATGACACCAGAACGTCAGAAATGGTGGGATAGCCTGCCGAAACGTGAAAGAGAATTGCGTGATGCTTTAAATGTGAATCGCAGAATATTAAGACTTGCCAAAGGATGCTTAACAGATTTTAAAGGCATCGTTCGCTTTGTGGAAGCGGTGCGCAAACAAAAACTGATTATTAAGGCTTTAAAGCATGAGCTTGACCGTACAACGGTAGCGGTATATGTCGGGCGCTTCGAAGGTGGGGTGCCGATTTATCGCTGCAAAAAATGCGGCGGCATGTTCGAGAATTTTGAACAGTCACACTGCTGCTGGTGTGGACGCGAAATAAAGGAGTGGAAAAATGAACAAATATAAAGAATATGTTCTCAGCGTTTTAAGTGAGCGTGAGCTGCTGGAGCAGCTTACCGAAGAAGCCGCCGAAATGCAACAGGCTGCCATGAAGCTTATCCGTGCGGACGGTATGAGTAACAATCCTACGCCTGTCACCGCAGGACAGGCGCGAACTAACCTGCAAGAAGAATTCTCAGACATTTTGATGGTGGCGGAGCTACTAGAGCTTATCGACTGTCAGAATGATAAGAAGTGGCAACGCTGGGCGGAACGGCTGGGCTATAAGGACGTTGAGCACGACGAAGAAAGCGAATTAACTAAAGCTGCTGAAATGATAAAAACTCACTGCGTAAATGGTCAACCTTGTGAAACTTGCCCACTTTTTGATAACGACAGATATGTTTGCAAAATCAGAAATGAGCCTTATGCGTGGGGGGAAATTAAAAGTGAACTGCAAGCAAAGAAACAGGCACGAGTACAAAATGTATCGTAAGGGGCTGCGGTACGGCGCTAGGTACGAGGTTATAACCACGCCAGCCGTCCGTGAGCTGATTATCAATAAAAAGAAAAGACGTGGGCAGCAGAAAAGTATATGTGGTGCGTGTTTTTAACGTGTTATCGCAAGGGAGGAAAAGCAAATGAAATATGCAGTTCACGGTAAAGTAACAGTATGGGTGTGTGTAGAACTGGAAGCGGAAGACAAAGAAGAGGCTATTGAAAAAGCTTTCGATGAATGTTCTGCCCTAGATGCTTTGGTGGGCAATGGTGGCATTGATAAAATGCTTGGCGTTTGTAATACAGATACTGCTAAGGTTAGCATTAGCTGTGACGATGACGTTGAATATACAGAAGCCGAAGAAATCGACTAAAGGAAGCGCGACGCCGCCTTTGACGTATTGATTAAATGCGCTGAATAAGGAGTGATAACATGGCTAAAAATTTAATTCCGCAGATAGCTGAAATGCTCGGCGTTGAGCTGGGCGAAGAGTTTAAGATTAAAGGTCGTGAATATATTTTTCACTTCGTCGACAACGGATTAATAGCTTACAGAACTGATGGTAGTGTATTGCCTTATAAAAACTGTCTTGCTCATTTTATGTGGTTAATAAATGGTGAAGAAGAAATCATCAAATTGCCTTGGAAGCCGAAAATGTATGAGGAATATTGGACGTTCGGCAAGATTGGGAAAAAATGGACTTTGAGAACCGATTCGTGGAAAGCGTGCCCATATGAAATTCTTTTACTTGACAAAGGCTGGGTGTTCCGTACTCGCGCGGAAGCAGAAACTGCATTGCCTGCTGTCGCTGAGAAAGTGGGTGTAGAATATGAAATCTAAAGCATATTGCTTAGCCAATGCCGCCGCTTTTTATAAAACAAGGAGTAAATCATGTATAAACCTAAAATAATCATGAGCGAACGCAAAATTTTAGCTGTCTGCGACTTCTGCGGCGACACTGTACCGCTTGAAGAAGTCTATATAGACCGCAAGGGCGTGACGTTCTGCCGCGCTTGTTACAAGGGCACGTTTGAGGACTTGGAGCAAAAGGAGGACAACGAAGATGATTGAATTTACTGTTCCCGGTGAGCCGGTGGCGCAGGGCAGACCGCGCTTTTCTACCCGTGGAAGTTTTGTAAAAGCGTATGATCCGGAGAAAAGCAAAAGTTATAAAGCTTATGTGAAGCTGGTAGCGGCGGCGGCTATGAGTGAGCGCTCGCTTAAATCGTTTGACGGCGCTATAGCAGTATCTATTAGAGCTTATGTGAGCGTTCCCAAAAGCAAAAGCAAAAAATTCCGCGAGAATGCGTTGAAGGGCTTAGAGCGTCCAACTAAAAAGCCGGACTGCGACAATATAGCAAAGATTTTGCTGGATGCTATGACAGGCATTGTCTATGAAGATGATAAACAAATAATTAGACTGGTAGTTGAAAAATTTTACGATGAAGTTCCGAGGGTGGAGGTGACAGTATTCGATGAATAAGGTTCTTATCACTGGCTTTATTTCTAAAAATTTAAAAGTCGAAACAACATCGACGGGGCGCGAACGTGTCCAATTTGATATAGCGACGCGACGAGATTTTAAGAGCAGCGACGGAAAGTATAAATACGACTTTCCGCACGTCCAGAGCTGGAACCCGGGCATAAATAAATTTATCAAGGCGTTTTGTGATGAGGGCGCACACGTCGAGATAGAAGGCCGCTGGCAGACAGACACGTATACAGGCAAGGACAACAAGAAAAAGAAGATTGATTATATCAATCTTGAAGCGTTGCGTTGCCTGGATAGAAAGAGTCCTATAAAAAGCGGCAAAAGTGCCCCAGCAAGCGGAGATTTCGCTTCTATGGGACAATCAGTAGGTGGCGAGGGTGATTGCTTGGACGTAGAAAATCTCGATTGGTAAAGGAAGTGAGCGCTTATGGCAGACACATTTACGTACAAGACCGCCGAGGAATTCGTGGAGGGCCTTGCTATGGCGCGCCGGTCGATTTCCGTCGCCGTCGATTCTGCCAGATCGCAGCAAAAAGCTGAGCGCTTGGAGCTAGATTATAGGCTGCGCTCTAAAGATCCTACGGCAAAATTAGTGGTCCAAGACTTAACGCCGCTCGCTGTCGTGCGCTGCTTCCACGAAAATCAGCCTTTTATAGTATATCAGCCTGAAAAATGGCTGAAGGTGATTCAGGAGGCCTTCAATCTTTTTCGGCAGAGGTTTGGCGACGGACCGTATCAGATCATTAAGCACCGCTTCGTTCACGGGTGGTCGATAAAACACACGATGGCGGTTGATGGCGTTTCACTTCAAACGTATTCGCTTCGGCGGCAGCAATTTCTTGCCGGACTTCTGGCGCTGGCTGCCCAGAACGGACTCATTAGAATTGACTCGTCGCTTCCAAAAGATAAGTAAAAAAATTCTCCTGCGGCTATTGCAAGTCGCAGGAGGACGTGCTATAATAATAAACGTCAAGAGGACGTGAGCGCCTTTCAGTATCGCGCTTCTTGGTCCAGCTTTAAAGGCGTAAAGCTGGCGCGGATTGAAATACAGTTAGGTTACTGTAAACAAATTTCGTTTCTGACGAAAAAAGAAATGCCCGGCTTTTGCCGGGTTTTTCTTTGCGTAAAAATCGCTTACGACTCTTGCGGAACGTGGGCGGTCGTGGTATAATATAAGCGTCAAGGGAAAACAAGCGCCTTATAGTATTGCTTCCCTTGGTCTGGCGGTAAAGGCGTAACGTCAGCATGGATTGAAAAAATTATATTTTTATGTGTGCGAACACAAACAAAAAAGCCGGGGTTTTCACCTCGGCTTTTTGCTTTCGCTTCTACCACACGCGCAGTCTTTTTCGGTTTAAGCGATTGTCTATCTTGTCCAGCATTGCCAGGCAAGCATACCAGGAATTGATTACCTTGGTATGCAGCGCTGCCTTTTTCTTTTTGCGCAGGTCATACTTCCAATACTGGGCGTAGTATTCGCTGCTTTCTATGTTTGAGCAAGTGCGGCCCCAGAACCATCTTGCTCGCTCGACCATTACGCGCAGCTTTTTCAATTGCTGCTTTCTTATATTCTTTCTCATGTTTTCACTTCCTTTACTCCACCTTAATTTTTAAGGTTTTGATTTTCTCGTTGTCCATGTTCAAGAAAATAACGTTGTGTTCGCCTGCGTCAAAATGAGCTGCACACCAGTCTTTATTGCTCAAAAGCGTTTCTGCGTCGTCAAGGTCATTTGCTATGCAGATAAAACCTTGATAATCTAATTTCGCACCCATCTCGTCCTCGTCAAAAATTTTGATGTACGGATAGGCTCCGGCGTAATCGTCACCGATATATTCCCATGTATCATCATCTTTTGGGTCACCTTCATAGCCTTCTAGCCAAAATTCCGTGCATTCCGTTTCGTTACTGATGCCACCGCGGAATTTCGCTTTGCAAACGCACTTTGCAAGCTCTTTTTTCGCTTCTGCGAGGTCGGTAAATGTGCTGAGGTATTTTGGTGAGAAATTCTCGTCTCTCAGCAGCATTCCATTTTCCCAGCTCCATTCGGGGCGATGGGTTAAGATGTTCCAACATTTAACCAAAGCATAAAATTTCATAGTATTTCCTCCTTCAAGTTTAGCCCGGCTCGCGCTGGGCTTTTCGCTTCTTACAGTTCGGTTTCGTCTTTGCCAAAGATGGTTGTCATTTCGCCGGCGTAGTCTGAGCTATACAGAAATTTTTCCGGTCCGACGATTTCAACCGCCATTTTATAATAACGGCAAGCTTCGGCGCGTTCGTGCTGCGCTGCAAGGTGGGCATTGTAACGGTCGCTGATGCGGCGCGTCGCTTCCTCTTGGCCCATCATATAGGCCAGCGCTACAAGCTTGTTCAGGTCGTCTTTCTCGCAGTCGCAGTTGTCCAGCGCATTTTTTACGCGCTCGCGGATTGTCATAGTCGTAATAGTGTACCTCCTAAAAATTCGCTTCTATGCCGTTTATATTCGACGCTGGCGGCGGCATTCCTGCCAGCGTCGGGGAATTCGCTTCAAATGGTCCAGGGCGCTACGTCATAGGCGTCTTGACGATTAAAAATAAACAGTTTGATTTCATCCAGCAACGGCAAGAGGGCCGCTAAAATCGGACTTCTGCTGTTTATATCCTCGCTACATTGATAGATAAACGATTCAAGCAGCTTTGTCCATGCGAACCAATTCGCGCCGGGGCAGTAATGATTATTTACAATTTCCGGCGTTTTCAAAAGGTCCTTTCGGTTGGTTACATCGTCATAGTCAACCGCTTCTACAGCGTAATATCTGCCAGCAAAAGCGCGGGCGTTCAATTCTGCCAAAATTTCAAATATCGCTTCTTCCTTATAGAGGTAAAGGCGGTAATTAACCTGCGTTCCGCAACCTTCAAAAGCAAATTTCAATGCTTCCCGCGTCTTGCTGGTTAAATTGACTTGTTCAACGCTGCGCGCACGGTTCAGCAGCTTTGTGATTCCCATTGCAACGGTTGCAACGTGGTTCGGACTTAATAACATAACTGACATTGTTGTGTTCCTCCTTTTATTTTCGCTTTTAATTTTTCAAGGTTCTTTGTGGCCTGCCTCGTCAGTACCCGGGCGGCCAGTCCCGGATATACGCCGCGCGTGGCGGCGTTTCGGCTATGCGTTCAGCGCGAAAATGCTTTGCTGCTGGTAGCTGATTTTCTCGCTTCCGTGCAGGTCGCGGATTTGGTCCATGGTCAACGTGCGGCGAACCTTCTTAACCCATTCGCCAGCGTGCCAATACCACAAGTGTTTTTTGCTTGCCCATTTGCAGCCTGCGGCCTTCAAGGTCTCCTTATTTTCCTTGGTGTTGCCGCCTATCCATAACCAGTTACCGCAAATTTCAATTTCAAGGCCCTTCAACGGCATGAGCTTTGCAAAAATATCGGCAAATTCTTGCTGCTCGTGTAAAATTTCCTCGGCGGTCTTGTACGTGCCGTCCTTCTTTTGGTTGCGCTTCCATTGCTGCGCCCCTTCTGCTTCTGCCAGCTCTGCGGCGCGTTTGTCGTGCGCTTCCTGCATTGCTTTGAATTCTGCGGCCGTGCCGCCTTTGTCCGGGTGGCAGCTCATGCAAGCTTTTTTAAACGCCTTTTTCAATTCCTCGATGGTCTCGCAAGCAGCGAAAATTTTCTTCCAGTCCATTTTCTTTTCCTCCTTTTTCGGTTCGGGGTTGTATTTAGCTTTCAATTCGGCAAATTTTTCTTTGCTAACTTTAGCAAACATCTTAACAAATTTTCTGGTGGAGTCCCATGTGTCAACGACAACGCCGCCAACAATAGCAATGGCGTGTTTTGCCGCTATGATAATATAGTTGGCGTCGCTCTCGCAACGCTGGGAAAATGTGTTGACTGTTTCGCGGCTGGCGGCTTTAACCTCTATACCCAAATCAGCCAGGGCGGCGGTGATGTTCTTTACGGTGTTCCAAGCGGCGCCGCTTTCAAATACCTTTGTTTCAAGCAGCTTTTTAGCCTGCTGGTAGGTAAGCGGGGTTGCCGTGCAGATAGCTCTAATTGAGCAATCACCGATGTTCTTGCCCTCGGGGTTGGCGTTAAATTTTCTAAAAGTCATGTTTCATTCTCTCCTTTCGGCTGCGGCTAGGGCTTCGGACCTTCTGCCGGGCAGCTTTACACGGCCTTGTGGCCGTGCCGTCAGCTTTAGCGGATAAGTAGTATTTTACCTAATTTTTCGGCGGTCGCTTTGCAATAATTGTAATGCTCCATGCTTATCTCACGGCCGTTCGCAAAGTATGCAACCATTACCCACGGTTTGCCGGGGTAAAACGGTACGTCAAAACCTTTTACAAGGTCAACGCCTTTTGCTTTGCGGTAGATTTTTAATAATTGCTGGATTCTCGGGTTCTTCATTTTCATTGTTGGGGCCTCCTTCGATATCTAGCCATGTCGGCTAGTTGTTTGTTCTCTATGTCTATGATTATAGCGTATAAGTCTATCCTTGTCAATAGCCAAAATGGATATTTTTATATTTTTTTTGGCTTGCATTTTAGGCAATTTGGCTATATAATGTATAAAACGAGATTGGAGGGCGAAAACATGAGCAAACAAGCTAGTAAAGCTATCAAATATGCGTTGGATAGTGCCAACGTCAAGCGGGCAGATTTAGCGGCAGCCTTGGGCGTCGCTAATGCTCAGAGTGTTAGTGACAAATTAAGCCGCGGGCGCTGGTCCGCTGATGAGCTGGCAACGGCAGCGGAATTATGCGGGTATAGGTTGGCGCTGATCAATAAGGTTGACGGCAGCGTGGTATCTATACCGGCGTCAACGCCGCCAGCAGCAGCGCAGGACAAACAACAATAACATAATGATTAGGACCATTGCAGACAAATAAGCCTTGCAATGGTCTTTTTTTATTTTGCACGTAATGAGCCGCTAACAGCCGCAAATCAACCTTATTTTATTGTTTACAAAAAAATCATATTTAATCATTGATAATTTGCATTTTTCCCGCGTTTATAATAACAGTAAGATAATCAATTTTAATCATGATTCGGTGGACTTAATCATAATTCAGATTAGGTCTTTTTTATTTCTCTTTTATTTATATTATTATATTTGTTTATTTTATTTACGTTGTTCATTTAAGAGATGTTTAATAATTATTATTATACTAATTATAATTATTATATTAAATAAGGTGATGCAGATGTTTAAAATCAAGTCGCTGACCATGCAAGGTGAGCCAAAGCGCAGAGGACGCCCGCCAAAAGCAGCAAGCAACGAGGTTATGACGCTAACAGAGTGTGCAGCGTTGCTTAAGCAGCAAGGCGCTGCCGTTGCAATAATGGCTGTGCAGGACCTGCAAGCGTATTGGCTGCGGATTATGACGGACGACAAGGCCAGTAACAAGGACAAACTAACGGCTAGTAAGCTCTATGCAGAGAGTATCGGCGCGTTTGACAAGCAAGAGGATAGCAGCAAGCGTCCTGCCGTCTATGTTTGGGGCGCTAACAGTGAGCCGCCAGCGGAAGCAGAGATAGTAAACGATAGTTTAGATAATGACGATAAAACACAAACATAGATAGTTCTTTTAACATAATCATCATTATCGGACGTAAAATATTATCTTGCTGCTGCTCATGAGCTGGCCCGTTCAGCCGCCCGGCAGAGGATAGCCACACACCACGGTTCTTGTTGGTTGGTCGCTGCTCTTGCTTTTGTTCCGGGTGGCGCTGGCGTTTTCGTTCGTTGACGTGGTGATTGTGTTGTTTTGGCGTTGCCTTCGTTTTTCTGGCGCTTGGGTGGGGGTGGGTCCCCCAGTCCTGACGAGCCTTCGGGGGCCCCACGGTCCCAAAATTACTAAACCAAAATTTTTCAAGGGGGTAATCATGGAGTACGAAAAAATCATAATGCCATATTCTCCCTTCCCGATATGGAGGGACGTACTACATAGAGAGCTAGACGCTCATAGATTTGCGGTAATCGTTGCACACCGTCGTTTTGGTAAAACGATTGGTATGGTGAATCATCTTATCAAGGATGCACTAAGCAGCGACAGAATAGCTCCTATGTTTGCGATAGTTGGCCCTTGGGCGGCGCAGATGGAAAAGGTTGCATGGGGACCGCTCAAATACTACTCACACGTGATTGACGGCGTGAAGGTAAACGAGACTAAGCACTATGTAGAATTTCCGTCGAAGATAGAGGGCGCTCAGGGCGCGAGGATATATGTTATCGGCGCAAACAATCCTGATAATGCGCGTGGTACTTATTGGGACGGCGTGGTACTGGACGAGTTTAGTGACATGAAACCTTTTATGTGGTCTGAGATTATCCGTCCTGCGATAACAAATAAGAATCGCAAAGGGTACTGTTACTTTATCGGCACTCCTAAAGGGCAGAATGCTTTTTACGAGATGTATAAGAAGGCCTGTACTGACGAGCGCTGGTTTGCGTATCTGTCGGATGTAAAGACTAGCGGAGTTATTGACGCGAAGGAAATTGAGGACCTGCAAAAAGATATGTCCGATGTAGAATTCCGTCAAGAGTATATGTGTGACTTCGGCGTTAAGGCTATCAACGAGCTGTTCAGCCTAGAGGAACTAGACTCTGCTTTTGATAGAGGATTGAAGGAAGAGGACGTTCCTTGGGACGTGCCTGTTATTCAGGGTGTGGATATTGCACGTTACGGCGACGATAGAAGCACGATTTGGAAGCGTAAAGGCCTTATGGTTTACGCGCGGCCTAGAGTTTATAAGCATCTGAACACTATGGAGATGGCTGACAGAATAGCTCAGGCTATGGGAGATAACGATGCAGATATGACTTTCATAGATGCTGGCAACATGGGCGCTGGTGCTATTGATAGGCTGAGACAAATGGGATATACGGCACTGAGAGAAATACCGTTCCAGGCTAAAGCACTTGACCATGACCGGTACGAGAATATCAGAGCTGAGATGTATTTCAAACTTAAAGAGTGGATTGCCGCCGGTGGTGCGCTGCCGAATGAAGAAGGCCTGCGCGAAGAGCTGGCGATAGTGCAATATAAATTCAGCAAGACGGGACGCTTGATGCTGACTCCTAAAGACGAGATTAAAGAAAAGCTCGGACGTTCCCCTGACCTTGCGGACGGCCTAGTCTTGACCTTTGCCAGAAAAGTACCGCTGCGGCAAAGAATATCAGACGACGGCTTGAAACCAAAAATTCCTATGTGTAACACAGAGTATTCGATAATGGAGGCGATTTAAAAAATGGGTGCAGTAAAAAAAGTATTTAAAGGCGTTGGTAGTCTTTTCGGTTTTGGTGGGCAAGATACGCCGACGGTAGAGAAGGTTGACCCCGCACCGACTAGCGCGAACGGCAGTGACGTGTCCGGCGATACTGGCTCGGACGGCACGACGAAAAAGAAGCGCCGCGGCTTTGCCAGCACACAAACCAGCTTGGCAAGCAGCGAGAGCGATAAACGCAATACTCTTGGCTAAGAGAGGTAACGGCTATGGAAATTAGAACTCTTGCGGCAACGGAGACAGCGGCAGGGACAATGCCTGCTGACAGCTCGCCGCTAAAGAGAAATTTGCCCGACAGGCAGAAGCTTGCTCGGAAACTGAAAATCCTTTTTGAAGAGCGCAGGGAATGGGAGACGCGCTGGAAGGCTATCCGAGATTATCAGTTACCGTTCATCGGTGAGTTTGATGATACAGAGGATAGGACGAATCCTGCACGCAGACGCGACTTAAAGATAGCGCACGGCGTAGCATGGAGAACAGCGCAGGTATTCGCTGCCGGTGTAATGAGCGGCCTGACGCCGCCTAGCCGCCAGTGGTTTAGATTTGCGTACCGCAGACCTGACCTAAACTCTAACGTAGAAGCTATGCGAGTATTAGACACAAGACAAGAGATAGTGTCTATGACGCTTGCGAAAAGCAATTTTTATAATAGCGTGCATAGCGTATACTTGGAACTTCCTTTTGGACAATGCCCTATGGCGATATTCGCAGACGCGGTGAACGGTGTACGGTTTCAGACCATGACGATCGGCACATACGCGCTTGGCGTTGACGGCTTTGGCAAGGTGCAGACCTTTGCCAGAAAGTACGAAATGACATTGCAGCAGATTGTGGATTGCTTTGGCAAGGATGCTATCCCGGAACGCATGAAAGGCCTGCTGACCAATGACGCAGCTTTAAGCAAGAAGTTTACCGTAAACTGGCTCGTTGAGCCGAACGACGATAGATTGCCCGGCAAGGTTGATAGGCTGAATATGCCGTTCAAGTCCGTATACTGGCTGGATAATTCCAATCAGGACGAATATTTATACGTTGGCGGTTTTGAAGAACAAGCTATCCCGGTAGCAAGGTACTTAGTCAACGGCCTTGACGCTTACGCTAAAGGCCCCGGATGGTTCGCTGAGGGCGATAGCAAGATGCTCCAGCTCTTGAAAAAGGACTATATGACGGCGGTTGAGCTGAGTATCAAGCCGCCGATGAAAGGCCCTGCCGGACTGATGAACAACGGCGGCATTAACCTTATCCCGGGCGGCTTGACTGCGGTAGACGACCAGACACAAGAGATTGTGCAGCCGCTTTTCAACGTCAACCTTGACCTAAACCATGCGCAGGAAGAAATTATCCGCGTAGAGGACGCTATCAAGCGCGAGTATAGCGCAGACTTGTTCCTGATGCTGGATAGCTTGGATAACAGCCGCATGACTGCTAGAGAGGTTATGGAGCGCACGCAGGAGAAGTTGCAGCAGCTTGGCCCGGTGGTCGAACGTCTGCAAGATGAATTTTTAACACTGGTTATTCAGCGTGTGTATAACATCATCGAACGCAGCGGCGGTTTCCCGCCTATCCCCGAAGAACTGCAAGATGTTATCGGAGAAGCTGATATCGAGGTTGATTATATCTCGCCGCTGGCGCAGGCGCAGAAAATGAGCGGCTTGGTAAACATTGAGCAAGCTATTGCGCAGACCGCTCAGATGGCGCAGATTTGGCCAGAGGTTAAGAAAAAGATTGACCCCTTGGGTGCTATCGCGAAATACTTTGAGATGCTTGGCGTGCCTGCTGCGGCGCTCAGAAGCGATGAAGCGGTTGAACAGATGCTTAAGGCTGAACAAGAAGAAGCGCAGCGTCAGCAGCAGATTCAGGAAGGTTTGGCGGTTGCTCAGGCAACAGCGCCGGTTGCAGATGCGGCGAAGAACTTGACGGCTGCGGCGAACGACGCTAACCCGGCTATCAGTAGCTGGATGGGCATTCCCGGAGGTTGGGACTAATGAACGATAGAGAGAAAGTAAAGCGATATAAGACTAACACTGGCGACGATGAGCGCCAGCAGGAGCTATCACGCTACATGGTTATGGAAATCGGCAGACGCGACCGAGAGGCGCTTACTGAACTGCTTTCCACGGAATGCGGCAGATGGTTTCTGATGCGGCTGCTGGATGCTACAAAGGTGAACTCGATGTGCTTCACAGGCAACAGCAAAACGTTCTACAATGAGGGCCGCCGCGACGTTGGTTTAAGCCTTTTGGCTGATATTGCCGCGCTTGGTATCGACGGTATCAGGCTCAAGCAGCAGGCTGAAATGGAATATATAGAGTTTCAGACAAAGGCTAGAGAACTAGCCACAGAGTACTTGGATAGCAAGGAGGCTATGAACTATGAATGACGAACAGACAACTACAACTACTCAGACTACGACTGAGCCTGCGCAGCAGCAGACTACTGAACCGCAACAACAACAACAGCAGACTACTGAGCCTGCTGCGAATCCTACGGATAATCAAGGAGCTGCCCCCACCACCACAGGAGAAGGGGCGCAAGGGCAACAAGCTAATCCGCCCGGCTCTATTAATTATAATTTCGAGGGCGTGCAAATGCCCGAAGGTATTGTGCTGAATCCGGAAGAAAGCGCCAGATTTATCGACGTTATCAAGGACATGGGCCTGAGCAACGAGCAGGCAAGCGCTATCGTGAAGTACGGCGGCGAGTATGCAGACAGAATCGCGGAGCAGATTTTTGAAGCTCATGCGCAAGAGGTTAAAGGCTGGCGCGACGAGACAGAAAAAGCTCTTGGTGCTGACCTGCAAAAAACTGTCGGCTTATGCGACACAGCCTGCCGCAAGCTGAATATCCCCGGACTGAGAGAAGCGTTGAACGAAACTGGCGCAGGTAACAAGCTGCCCATTGTACGAGCATTCGCTAGACTTGGCGAACTGCTTAGCGAGGACCCGGGCAAGGCTGCCGGTGTGGGCGGCGCTGCTACTAATGGCGGCGGCGACATCTTTACGGCAATGTTCCCTAACACGGACTTTAGCAAATACAAATAATTTATGATGAAAGGATTGAAAAACAATGGCTACAATTGGCTTAGCTCATACTTTGAGCGACTTACGTAAACAATTAACCCCTGACGGCGCGATTGACCACGTAATGGAAGTGCTGAACGAAAGCAATCCAATTCTGGAGGACGTCCGCTGGATGGAAGGCGACCTGCCTATCGGCAACAAAACTACCGTGCGTGCATCTTTGCCGTCTCCGTCTGTCCGTCGTATTAACCGCGGTACTGCGGCAACCAAAGGTACTGTAAAGCAAATCATTGATGTTTGCATGAACTTGGAGGACCGCTCTTGCGTTGATATTGAGCTGCTGGCGGGCAAGCCGAACCCGGCACAATATCGTCTGTCCGAAGCAGATGCACACATCGAAGGTATGGGCCAGTACGTTGCGCGTCAGCTTCTGTACGGCGACCTGAACGCTGATCCGGATACTTTCAACGGTATTATGACTCGTTATAATACTTTGAAAGGCGGCAAGGGCACTCCCGGCTATCAGGTAATCCCTGCTGGTACTCCCGGCACTAACACCAACACTTCTATCTATTTTGTGGACTGGGGCGACCGTCGTGTTACCGGCATTTATCCGAAGGGCACTACCGCAGGCCTGACTCACCGCGACTTGGGCGAAGGTGACGTATACGACGAGAACGGCAAGCCGTTCCGTGCTGTGCAGGACCTGTACACTTGGAAGCTTGGCCTTGCTGTGTACAATGTTCGTTCTATTGCGCGCGTCTGCAACATCGACGCAACTAAGCTGAACACTCTTACTGATGCTGCTCAGCGTGAGCTGATGAATAAGTTTATTATGGCGAAGAATCTTCTGCAAAACCCGGTTAACCCGATTGCATATGTTTCCGAAAGTCTGTACTCGTACCTCGAGTGCTATCTGAACAACAAAAACAACGTTCATGTAACTCGTCAAGACTTTATGAACGCGCCGCCTAAACTGTATCTGGCAGGCATCCAGATTAAGAAAATGGATTGCCAGTCTGACACTGAAGCTGCCGTAACCGAGGACTAAGGAAGGAGGGTAACACCATGATTTTTGACCAACAGAATATGTATATGGACAAAAGCTTGACCAGTAATGTTATTGCGAATGTTGGCGGCGGTGACGCTGCCGACCCGCTCTTTCTGGTTGTATTTGCGGATACCGCCCTGACTGCGGCAAGCGGTGCGACCGCAGCGCTTGAAGTATCCGACACCGAGAATTTCTCCACGAAAGCAACTTTAGCAACTTTCACTCTGGCTGCTAGCAAGAAGGGTATTCTCGTAGCTGCTAAACTGCCGTATGGCATGAAGAAATACTCCAGACTGACTGTGACCGGCGCAACCGCAGGTACTCTGACTGCCGGCCTTACCGAGACCGTTCCGAACTGGCCAGGTTGATAGCTATGGACAAAAGCGAATACGACGACTATAAGCTGCTCAGTATGAATGATTTGCGAATCCTGCTTTATGACGCAGGCGTTGATTGGCCTGACGACGCGAGCCGTGAGGACTTAATCAAACTGTACAAAAAAGTAGAAAAGCAATGGTGAGCGAAGAAGGGCACGACTTGTGCCCTTCTTTTTTTACAAGGAGGCAATAATGAATATTACAGATGTTTGCAACATGGCGTTAGCTCATATTGCAAAAGCAAAGATAGCGAGCATCGACGAAGCGTCAGAACCGGCACGTCAATGCAAACTGTTTTATGACAGCACCAAAAAGCAATTGCTGCGTGCGTATACATGGGGGTTTGCTAAAAGAGTCAGCAAGCTTGCGGAGCTGACGGTAGAAAGTCCGTACTGGAATCACGTATATGCTTATCCGCAAAAGTGCATTGCAGTGCGAAAAATCTTCGACTCCGAAAGCGGCGCTATGATAAGGGCAGGAGAGCAGGAGCAAGAGGATTGGGACTTATATATGGCGAGTGACAACGTGCTTGGTATTGGGTGCAATATCCCGCAAGCGTGGCTTGAATATACCTACGATGTGGACGACGTAGAATTGTTTTCTAGCGATTTTTTAGAAGCCTTTACACATATGCTTGCGTTTAACATTTGCGTGCAGCTGACGGGCAACAGCGCCTTGCAGCAGACACAATATCAGCTTGCGCAGACCGCATTATTAAGAGCGAGATACACCACGGCCAGCGAGAAGAAGGATAAGCTGGAATATCCTACACGATACTTTGATGGGAGGGCATAAACATGGCGAACGGATTGCAACCGTACTATCTGCTGCAAAGCGCATTCACCGGCGGCGAAATATCCGCTGAGGTGGCAAACCGCGTGGATTTGGACAAGTACCAGTTTGCGGTGCTGCAAGCAAAGAATTGTCTTGTAAAACCGCACGGCCCTATCTATCGCCGCCCGGGAATGATGTATGTGAGCAGGACAAAATACAACGACAAGAAAAGCATTGCCGTTGCTTTTAATGGAACTGACAACAACGACTATTTATTGGAAATAGGCGATAAATATATAAGAATTTATAAAAAAGGCGAATATTTGGGAGTAGAAATAATTACTCCGTTTACGGAAGATATATTGCAGGATTTGAGATTTATCCAAAGCGCAGATACTATGTTTATTGCCAGCGGCAAATATCCGGTAAAACAGCTTGCAAGATACTCGGATGCGGATTGGCGCTTTAGAGATTTTGAGATTGCTAATATGTATTTTGATGAATCTGGCGCGCTTGAAAGTTATAGCAGCATAAGCTATATGACGCCTGGAACTTATCAATTTCAGCCGACAGTCACGGGTGAATATCAGATTGATATGTCTGGCGGCGGTGGCGGTGGCGGCGGCGCAGTCAAATACACGAGACACCTTCAATATTCAACGCGTACTGTATATGTCGGGGGTGGCAAAGGCGGCAACGGGGAACATATTATTAAGACCTTGACTTTAAACAAGGAAGCGAGCTATGCAATAACTGTCGGTGGTGGTGGCGCGGCAGGGAGTAATCGAGACGTTGGCACGAAATTTAGTACGGGCTCTGCGCCTGGCGGAAGTATCGGTGCAAGCAGCACAGCATTTGACATGGTAGCAAAAGGTGGTGGCGGCGGCATTGGTGGCGCAAGAGTGGAATATTACGACAGCGATATTGAAACAACCGCCATCAAGAGTGTCCACGGTGCAGACGGCACGAGCTACGGCAACGGTGCTAACGGAGGAAATGGCGGACGCGGCGCAACGGGTTTTCTCCATCCTAATCCCAGTGGGGCAGCTCAACCGACGGCGGGCGCTAATGGCTGGGTGAAGATTTCATACACCGGCAACAAAGAATTAACTCCGTCTGCAACTACGGGTGATATTATTTTGACGAGTAACAAAAATATTTTTTCGACGAGCAAGCCAGGCACTTACATTAAACTCAAACAAGAGATTCCGAGCAAGACAGTATCTACCAGCAACGGTACTACAGAAAGAGTACGCGTGGGTGGAAACTGGAAGGTTATTAGTCACGGTACTTGGGACGGCAGTTTCGTTATAGAAAAGAGCGAGGATGGCGAAAACTGGAAGGAATATAGAAAGTATACGTCTCAAAGCGACTACAATACGACCGAAAGCGGCAGCGTGTCAGAACCAATATTTTTAAGAGCGGCATGCACTATAACCGGCGGTACTTGCACTGTTGATTTAACAGCAATGGCCTACAATGCGGAAGGTGTTGTAAAGCTCACGGAAATCACTAGTGAGAACACAGCGAAAGCTCATGTCGAAGAAGAACTAGGCTCAACGGATATGACGACTAACTTCTTGTGGGGCGCATGGAGCGAAGAATTTGGCTATCCGCAGACTCTTTGCTTTTTCCAAGACAGGTTATGTTTTGGCGGCACGAAGAAACAGCCTTATGTAGTGTGGATGAGCAGAACAGGCGACTATTCTAATTTCAGTGTAGAAAAGGCTAGTGGAACAGTCACGGACGATAGCGCGATTGCAGCAAGCTTTATCAGTCGCAAGCAGTTTAAGATTCTGCACTTGATTGCAAGTACGGATTTAGTTGTTTTGACGGTTGGTAACGAGTGGACGGTCAGCGGTAGCGATACTGTGACTCCTGCAAAAATCAATCCGAAGATGCAGGCGACGCGCGGATGCGGCAAGACTGAACCGCTTATGATTGGCGGCAGAATTGTGTTTGTGCAGGGGCGCGGCAGCACGGTACGCGATATGGCGTATAGCTACGAAACCGACAGCTACGACGGTAACGACTTAACGCTGCTTGCAAAGCATATTGTAGACGGCTGCGAGATTGTCGATAGCTGCTATAAGCAAGAGCCTGACAGCACGCTTTATTTTGTACGCAGTGACGGAACTGTAGCTTGTCTTGCGTATATCTTAGACCAGAAGGTTTACGCGTGGAGTACGATAGAAACAGACGGCGAGATAGAAGCTATTGCTGCGCTGCAAGAGGGCAAGCAGGATGTTATCTATGCTATTGTGAAGCGCACGATTAACGGCGAGATAGTACGCAACATTGAGTATTTCCGTAACAATCCTACCAGAAGCGCAGAGCCGCACGACTATGTGATGCTTGACGCAGCTATGGAATTTGGCAGCGTCGGCAAGGCTGCGGCTGAAACGACGTTCCAAGTACCGGAGCTGACAGGCTGCACGGTGGATGTTTTGGGCGACGGCAGAATGTTTAAGGAACTGCTAGTTGATGCGGACGGCATTGTGACGCTGCCAGCGCCCGTACAGCGAGCTATTATAGGCTTGCCCTATACAAGTATCGTGGAGCTGCCAAACGTCGAAATTAAGACAGGCGACGGCACTATGCAGGGACGTAAAAAGCAGATTAGTAACTGTGTGCTGCGCTTACAAAATTCGCTGGGCGGCGAGGTTGGCCCGGATAAAAACACTATGGATATTATCAGCTATGACGAAACTAGCGCGGTGAGCGACATTCAGCTATTCACTGGCGACAAAGAAATGACGCTGCCTATCGGTGGCTTTAACAACGACGGCAGAATATATATTAAGACAGATTCACCATATCCGTTTACTTTATTAGCAGCAATCAGGGAGGTGTCTTTCGGTGGCTAAAAAATTTACGTGCGAGATTATTACTAGCGAGGACAAGGAAAGTGTTACTCCGTTAGTCGACGAATTATTATCGGACATAAGACCGCAGGACATGGAAGATTTAGAAGCCTGCGGGCACGACGTAACTTTCGTTGTTATCGGCAGCATTAAGACGAGCGACGAAACGAGAATTTATCGCGGCGAGGACGGTAAACTATTGTGCTTGTTCGGTAAAGGCTGGCCGTCATGGGAAGCACCCGGCCGTCAGATTTGGATGCTGGGCACGAATGAGCTTTATAAAGGGTACGTGAAAAGCGTACTCTTTACAGAAGCACGGCGAGTGCTGAAAGAATGGGTAATGCAGCACGGCATTCTTCACAACGTTGTGTATGAGAAAAATATGACAAGCGTAAAGTATTTGTCCAGACTTGGGGCACGTTGGTGTCCTGAATGCCTGAAGAATAACGGCAAGAGATTTTATGAGTTTTTCGTTACGGAGGTGAAGGAATAATGGGTATTGAAGCAGCATTGATGGGTGTGCAGGTAGCATCACAGCTCATGGGTCAACGTCAGCAATATAAGCAGCAGCAGCGTATGTATGAAGCGCAGGCGCAGGCGGCGCAGCAGAACGCCGCTATCATCAGCAAGCAGCGCGAGCAGCAGGCAGAAGCCTACGCACAGAAGCAAAAGCAGCTCAACGATAGATTCAGACTTGCACGTGGTCAGGCGAGAGCAGAAGCAGGCGCAAGCGGCTTGACTGCCGACGGAAGTGTAGCAGATATTCTTTCGAGCAGCGAGGATGCTTACAAGCAGGATAGCGTCAACCTTTTGCAGAGTCAGCGCAACGATTCTTGGAACAGCTATGTAAACGAGGTCAATTATCGTAATCAGGCGAACGCCTATAATGCCGCTGCAAGCAATGCGAGAAAGCAGGGACATCAAAAGATGTTTGCTACGCTTGTTGGCAGCGCCGCTAATATCTATTCTAAAGGTATGGACAAGGGCTGGTTTGGCAGCAAGGAGACGAGCTGGGCAGATGCTAACTCTAGCTTAGGTCTGCCGACTAGCAGCAGCATTCAAGGCTACAATCTTTATAATCAAGCAAAGAAAAATAATCCTTATTTAAATTTTAACGGCGATTTATTTACAATAAACTATTAAGGAGAAGAATAGATGAAAATTACAGGCTATCAGCAGAGCATAGATACAGGCGGTACGGTGAAGGCGACTATAAAAACCGTTGGCAATGCGCTTGCCTATGGGACTGACGGCAGCGGTTCTGCTGCTATGTCAAAAGCCGCAGGACTATGGGCGGCAGCTATCGAACGACAGCAAGAGAACGAGGATAAAGAAGCTATCCTGAACGCTATGGATATTTTCAATAAGAGTCGCTATAACATCATGTACAACGAGGAAAGCGGTCTCATGAATACGAAACTGGAAGGCAGCGCCGGTATTGGGCAGAGCTATTCTGAACAGATTGATAAGGCGCGTGCAGATGTGCTAGGCAACATCAAATTACACAGCCAAAAGAATCAGCTTGCGCTTGACCATCTCATGTATAATAGCGCGCGTGAAGGTTTCCAGACCGTCGACCGCTGGCAGACGAAGCAGCATGAGGCCGTGATTGATTTGCGTTATGGTAATAATATGCAGAATTATACGGAGTTTGCACAAAAGAATTGGAACGACGGACAATTACTGGATAATGCTATTCAAGGAGCAAAGCTTACTACAGATATGATTTACGGCAAGCGGGGTAAAGAATTTGTCGAAGCGAAAACTAGAGAGAGCGTGGGCACTATTGTAGCTGGCGCGGTGGACGCAAGTATCACGCATGGTGATTACGATAATTCACGAAAGCTGTTAGACCAATACGGCAGTTTATTAAATGCTAATCAACGCGCGGCGTTTGAAAAAGCAATTTATGCAAAAGAAGAGGGCGCTTTTGAAAGCGACTTAGCAAAAAGACTAGCCGAGCAGTACGGCGGCGACGAAGCAGCAGTTAGGGCAGCACTCGCAAAAGAATATGCTTATTCCGGTAGCGAGGGCGGCGACGAGTTTAGCAAGCTTATGGCGTCTTTTGGTATTCAAGAGAGTGGCGGCAATTACAATGCTAAAAACGGACGTACAGGCGCAAGCGGCAAGTATCAGATTTTGCCGGATAACTGGCCTAGTTGGAGTCAAGAAGCAGGCCTGCCAGCAGGTGCAGAGATGAGTCCTGAAAATCAAGAAAAAGTTGCACGCTTTAAGCTAAAACAATACTACGATAAGTACGGCGCAGAAGGTGCTGCCGTGGCGTGGTACAGCGGAGAGACTAATGCTGAGCGCTGGGTGAACGGTCAGACTACAGATGTATGGGGCCAGCCTTGGGACGCGCCGCAGCATGGCAATGAGCCTAGTATCAAGGAATACGCAAAGAGCGTCACGGGCAGAGCTGGCAGTGGCACGCAGAAAAGGTTTTTGAATCACGACGAACAGGAGCGTGTTTTTCAAGATTACAGGCGCGAGGTTGCGGCTGCCAAACGTATCAAGCAGTATCAGGAAACGCAGCTTTACAATACTATCAAGCAGGATATTTTCAGTATGTTACAAAACGGTACAAGCTTAAGTGATGCTATGGCGTGGGCAGAAGCGCAGGCAGGTAGCGACGTCGACAGGTATACCAATTATACAAATGCCGTGAAATCTATCTATGGCGCAGGCGGCAACAGCACGAGTGGCAGCGGCGGCGGTGGTGGAAAACTGGGTTCTATCGGCAAAGATGCGCTTTTGGATATGCTTGGTTCTGGCGCTTTTGAGGGCAAGAGCAAGTCGTATTTCATGGCATATGCTGCTAACCACGGCGCAACGAACAAGGAAATGGATGCACTGGACAAAGGCTGGGACGACTGGCTGAACGGCGCAGGGCAGTTTGCTTATAACTGGAACGACCTCGCAAAGTCCGTAATGGGCAAAAACAATGACGCAAAGATAAAAGCAGGATTGATAAAAGGCGGCAAGAATTTTGTGCGTGTTTATCGTGAGCAGCACAAAGGAATGAATCCTGACGAATCATTGATTTTAGAGCAAATGAACAAAGATATTACGGACAAGGTTTGGGGCAATTATTCCCAACATCGTGATTGGCTGCCGGATATCAACTTTCAAATAAAGGGCAATAACGCCTTAATGTATGCGGCTGGTATTGCTAGCGTCGAAAAGGTTGGCGACGATTGGTATCACGTAGTCTGGGCAGATGGCTCGGACGGCAATATCAACGGCAGCTATTTAGACGAGCTGATTAACGGGGGACATTGATATGGAACTAGCGGAATTAAACAAAGAGTTTAATCAAAGAGTACAAGAAAAGCAAAATTGGTATAATGGCGGGTACGCAAGAGACATACAGAGCAATTTAACACCGCCGGAAGTGTTTGGCTTTATCGAAGAGCAAAAAACGGCTCAGCAAGAAGCGGCAGAGTCACGAGGTTTTGGCACGGCGGCGCTGAATGGTTTAAAAGGCAGCGTTCGCGGACTTTTGGGCGCTGCTAAAGGCATGATTGATGCTAATATTGCGGAGCATAAAAAGAACGACCCGAATTATCGTCCTGTAAACGATTGGGCCTATGGCGTATCTGATACTTTACAGTCTGGCATAGATAACTTGCAGCGCGAAGAAATAAAGGCTGACAGCGCCGCAGGACAGCTCGTGTATGACCTGACAGAGGGTGCAGTGCAACTTGCAATGCAAGCGGCCGTCACAGCCGCTACGGGCGGCACGGCGGGCGCAGTGTATATGGGCGCGACCATTGCTGGCGACCAATATTTAGAGCTGAGCAAAGAGGGCGTTGACGCAGAGAGAGCTGCGCAGGCCGCTTTGATGAATGCGCCTTTTCAGGCCATGCTTGAAAAAATCGGTATGGGAAAAATCATGTCAAAGCTGCCAGCAGGCTCAGGTCTAAGAAAGAAGCTGGGCGAAGTCTTGAAAGCGGGTTTTGAAGAAGGTATTACCGAAGGCCTGCAAGAGCTGCCGGAGCAGTTTACGAATATCTGGGCGAAGGATAAGAATGCCACGGCAGAAAGCATGGCTGCTAAATGGGGCGAGAACTGGGAGCAGAACGTCAAAGAAGCAGGATACAGTGCGCTGCTTGGCAGTATTCTCGGCGGTAGCGCTAAGGGATTGCGTGTAATAACTAATAGTGTGGGGCGCAAGGTTAGCGAAAAAATAACCGAAGTAAAAAAAGAGCAGCTTGTAGCTGACGCGGAGCGCGTGGCTAATAGCGGAATAAACCCCGAATACGCTGCTGCGCTCATTGATGCAAACAGCCAGGGCGAGACTGTTACTGTGCAGGCTGCTGACCTGAACGCACTTAAACAGCAGACCAATGGCGCAAAGCTAATGGAAACGCTGGGCGTGACGGAAGAACAGATTGAACAAGCGGCAGAGAACGGGCAGGACGTTGATATTAGCGAAGGGCGTTTTGTCGCTGCTATGGTCGAGAATAAAGGCCTGTATGAAGCGACAAAAGACGGTATGCTTTTCGACATTGACGGCGACCTGTCTGTAAATGCTGCGGAGAATTTAAAGACGCTGAGAGCTGATACAAAAGTATCGGAAGAACAGATGCAGCAGCTAGATTTAGAGGTTAAGAATGTTGTTGATAGTGCTATTGCCGCAGGCATGAATAAGGCTCACGCTGAGAACTTGCAACTTATGATTGAAAGCAGAGCGATTATTGCTAGTCCTGAAAATCCTGCTGCGTGGCTGCAAAAGAATAAGCTGCGCTTTAACAACGCAGGCAAGAAGCCTACTAGCAAGCGTGGCTGGCTGCAAAAGGCGTGGAACAAGCGTGGCTGGAAACAAAACGATAGTGCTATTGATAAAGGCCAGATTAGACCGCAGGAGGACGGCTCGTATATTATCGACTTATTCCACGGCGCGGACGCTAGTACCGTTATCCACGAGACTGGCCATTATTTTGTCGATACGATGATTAACGAAGCTGCGCTTGACCCGAGCAATACGCGCCTTGCGAACGATGCAAAAGTTTTGCTGGAATACGGTGGAATGACGATAGAGCAATGGAAGGGCGCTAGTCTTGAAGAAAAGCGTAATGCCCACGAGAAGCTTGCAGAAGCCTTTGAAACTTACATCATGGAAGGTAAAGCGCCTAGCGCTGGCTTAAAGAAGGCCTTTGAGAGATTCTCTAAATGGCTGACGGCTATTTACTCTAAAATTGCACGCAATGAAAATGCAGCAGAACTTACAGACGATGTGCGCGGCGTGTTTGACCGTATGCTGGCAAGCCGAGAAGAAATAGAGATGCAGGCTCAGTTAAACGGTATGTTTAACGAATTGCCGTCGGAGCTTACCAGCAAGCTGCCGTTAGAAGTCAAAAACGCCTTGCTGGATAAGATAAGCAAGGCAAAGGATAAAGCTGTTGATATTCTTGCGAAAGAGATGATGAAGGATTTCAACGCTAAACGCAGGGCAGAGAAAGAAGCTTATATCAAAGAGATTACGCCGAAGGCAGAAGAATTTATTCATCGTGACCGAGTTAATCAAGGCAGGGAATTAGTTGGCGAATATTTTGGCAAAGACCAATTTAAGAACAATCCTCGCTTTAGAGAAGTTGACGGAATGGCTCATGCTAATAAACCGTCTTGGGTGCTGCGGAAAGCTAATGCTTCAGCTATCGCGCGTAAGTACCGCCACGCTATTGGTAGCGTATTGCCTAACTATAACGAGGTATTGCAGGACACAAAGGCGGCGATTGACGATAGACTGAATCCTATTATCGAAGAATTAAATAGCGGCGTTGACGAATATTTTTCTGCGCTGGCAGAAGAAACGGATACAAGAGTTAACGGCACACCCGGACGTTGGGAGCTGCGCGGTGAGAAGAATTTGTCTTCTACTTATGCAGCAGATGCGCAAATGGAGAGCGGCCGCGTAGACCCGACGTGGATGGAGCAGCAGTATCAAGAAAACGGCAGGTGGACTAGAGACGCATTAGCCAGAGCAAAAGCAGACGGCTATGTATTTGTTCCTGCTAGTGCAAGTCTGGGTAAAACTAACTGGTACGCAAACTATGTTGACAGCTTAGACGCAAAGCATCAGTTTTACGTGAATAAGTACAGACAGCGCCCGGCTAAATATTTGCTCAGGGAAATTGCCGAAGATATATATCGCGGCCAAAACAGGTATAATATTTTATCGGAAGAGAAAGCGCAGTACGGCAGTAAGGAGCGAGACCAGTACTACAAGGAACAAGCGAAAGAGCTTGATGATTTGAGAGCTAAAGTCAAGTATCTTGAAGAAAATCCCGAAGGCGTAGACCTTGTGGAAATGTCCAAGCGTAGCGCCTTGTCCGATGAGCAGCGAGTGCTGTTTGAGACTATCGCAGAGGAAGTCGGGTATTCCAGTGGCGACGAAATGGCGCAGGATATTATATCCAAGCCGTCGGAACGCCAGATGGTACGTAACTTTGTCAATGAAGCAGTACAGGCACGTTTTCCTGATATTTACGCAGAACGGGCGCTGGCGGAAGAGAAAGCGCGAGAAGCATTGTACAACGATGAAAGCGGTGAGGTTATTGCGCTGGAGCAGCAGATTATCGAAGAAGAATTATATAATGCTATCGGGAAAGAAACGGATAAACGAACCAGCGCATTGCGCGCTAAAGCTATGAAAAAGCTTGCAGAGATAAAAGCGAAGAATAATATCTCTAAAAAGTACGTTAGCGATATTATCAAGGGCAACGGCAGACAGTTTATGCTTGCTGAACGCAGAGCAGCGGCGAATGCCGTTAAAGCTATCAAGGACGGCTATTTGGATGCTGCTGTGGAATATAAGCGCCAGCAACTTCTTAACCATGAGTTGTACCGTCAAACCTTGCAGATACGCGGACAGGTTAAAAGTGCGCAGCGTTTTATTCGGAAAATGGCCAACATGAAAAAAGAAAATTTCGGCACTCAGCAGCACTTTAACCAGATAGCAAGTCTTTTGGAGCGCATGGGTATTAAGCGCAGAGGTTACGACAGAGAAGGAGACAATCAATTCCTGCCGGCCTACGTCGAAGAGATGCGCGGTAAATGCGGCGAAATTGTCGACATTCCGGAGTTTGTGTTGAACGAAAGCAACGATATATCCAGTCCCTCGAATCTGCTTTTCTCGCAGTATCAGGACGTTATTAACGCCATGAAGAACATTTACGCTATCGCTAAATATGATACGAGAATGAGCAAGATGAGTAAAGAGCAAACCTTTGCTGAAACTAAGCGCGATATTATGGAGCATCTGCGAAAGCTTAACGACGTATATACTCCGCGTATGGGTGGCGACAAGAAGAAAGGCTTTATTAAAGGCTTTGCGGACCATATGAAGGACTATAGAAATGTTTTGCGAAACGCTGACAACTTCTACCTTGCTATGGATAATTGGACGGACGGTTACTTTACGAAGAACTGGTATGATACGCTCAATCATTGCGCGGACGCAGAAGCTACTATGACTTGGGAGTATCAGGACAAATTAGCTAACGCCTTGAAGAAATGGGAGCCGGACGAAGCGACAGCAAAAGCGCATGACGCTGATGTGTATTACGAGGAGCTGGGGACTAGCACCGATAAGAATACGCTAGTCACTATGCTTTGCAATTTAGGCAACGAGGGCAACAAGAATCGTCTGTGCGGAACTCCGCCAGAGGGAGCAGGAAACTCTAAGTTATGGGTTAAGGAGTCAGCACTCGTCTCGAAGGAACAGGCTATCGAAATGACGCGCCAGAATCTTGTAGAGTTTTTGAGCAAGTATTTGACTAAGGCTGATGTTGAGTATGCGCAGGCGCGTATAGATGCAGCAAACGCCTACTATCCGCAAATTAGGGACTTAAATATCCGCACTAAAGGCTTTGCCCCACCGGCAGTAGAAGCTACGCCGATGACGATGAAGCTTGCTGACGGCAGTGTAGTTTGGTTCAAGGGCGGCTATTTCCCGCTTGTGCGCGACAGCAGAAAGGGCAGCGCGCCGAGCGGACAAAACAGACTCAGCGCTACGGACGAATATCCGGGCGCAGGCATTAGCACGATGCGTACAGATGCTGCCAGCAGCAAGGGACGTATTGGCGGTAATTATCCAGTCAAATTAGACCGTGGCTGCGAGATTACGCCTATCATGAATACCATTCACGATATTTGCTATCGTGAGGCTATGATGGACTTCCGCAAGATTTTGAACGATGCAGAGATTTTTGCAGAGCTTAAAACTAAGTTGGGTGAGCAGAATGTGCGCCTGCTGCGTGAACAGCTAGAAGCGTGCGCTAATCCGTACAGTAATAAGCAGGCTGCGCAGGCCGAAGAGATATTCTCTAAGACAGCAGATGTCTTGCGCAGGACGGCTACAAACGGCGCTATCATGTTAAATCTTAAGACTGCGGCGCAGAACTTCAGCAACATTTTGCTATACGGAAATAGTGTCGAAGGCTTTACGCATGCAGATGCTTTCCGCGCTATGTCGCGTGCATTCAGCGGACAGGGCAGAGCTGATGTTGACGCTATCTGCCGCAAGAGCGCCTTTATGCGTGAGCGCATGGAGACGCCCGACGTTGCCTTGAATGACATTAAGAACCGTAAGGACTTGAATGTTGTTGAGCGCAACACGCTGAAATATGGCGCTAGGCTGCTTGGCTATACTGATATGCTGACAGCGAAGCCGGTATTCGCAGAAGCCTACATGAAGAAAATCAATGAAGGTGCAAGCGAACAGGTGGCAATAGACTTCGCTAACCGTGTTGTTCGCCGCACGCTTGGCAGTAGCAGAATGCAGGATGTATCAAGCTTGCAGCGTGGCAGCAAACTATTTAGACTCTTTACGATGTTTCAAGGATTCTTTAACACGCAGTTTAACCAATGGGATAGAGAATATCACATCGTGCGTAATTTGTGGAACGACGGCGAAAAGAAAGAGATGATAGAGCGCCTGATAGCTTTTGTCAGCGCTAAATTCTTGGGCGCGTGCCTTCTGAACGTTGCAATAGCAGAGCTTTCCTTGACAGCGCCTTTTGAAAAGGATAAGGACGGCTATCGTAAAATCAGTAAAGAGCTGCTTAACTATCCTATCTCTATGGGCGGGCCTATCGGACAATTCTCGAATGTCGCCTTGCAGAATCTGCTTGGCATGAGAAACTATGGCTATCGCTTGACAGCTACACAAGGTCTGTTAGATAAAGGCTTAACGGTTGCACGTCGTGCTGGCGACGTTGCTAGAGGCGAGAAGGACGCAAGCACTTTGCTTGAGCCTGCTGCTTATACGATTGGCGCGGCATTCGGCGTTCCGGGCGGCGTATTTAACCTGATATTCAACGGCATTGATATTTACGACGGTACTATGGATGCAGAACTTGCGGACATTATGGGCCGTCGTCCGAAGAATGAGCGCAAGCCAGAAGAACAGCTTGAACTTGAAAAGGAGAGAGAAAAATACTAAAATATTTCACAAATACTCATTGATAAAGTGAGCAAAATTATGTGCTAAAATTAAAGAAAGTAAATCATTTAACGTCTATCTTTTTTTAGATAGACGTTTTCTTTTTATGAATCAATGAAAGGGGCTGTTATTATGATTAGCAGCAGCGAGAACCGCGTATCGTATGACGGCGACGGTTTGGCTAAAGAGTTCGCCTACCAGTTTAAGATTCTGGAAAAGAGCGACATTAAAGTTATGCTGGTAAAGCCTGACGGCAGCACACAGATTTTAAGCAAGGATTATTATGTTGACGCAGAAAAGGATGTTGTAATTTATCCGGGTTACGCGCCTGGTGCAGAGATTCCCGAGAGCGAAAGGCCGCCTATTCTGCCCGCAGGCTGGCGGCTAGTGCTTTACAGAGAAGTGCCCATTACGCAGTTAAGCAAATTACTTGAGCAATGGCCATTTAACGTTATAGAGGACGCATTAGACAAGTTAACGATTATCTGCCAGCAGTTAGACGATAATAATCAGCGAAGTTTAAAGTTGTCGCCTGCGGTATCTAACAATGTAAATACAATCTTACCTCATGGGAAAAGGAAAACGTTTGCTTGGAGTGAGGACGGAACGCACCTTGAGCTTACCGAAAATCCTGCGGATGTATTGCCACAAGTAAATCAAAAAATATTAGATTTGCAAGATTATGTAGAAACCCAAACAGAAGAAATACAAAAGCTTGTAGAATCGTTGAACTCTTTGACGCGAGAAGAATTACTAAAATTACGCGACGAATGCAAAGAGTATAAGTTGGCAGCAGAGAAAGCAGCACTGCTTAATGTCCGTTGGCAGATTGGTAATATTAAAACACGTGACCCCTCTAAGCCTACCTATGGTCTTGATGGTAATGACCTCGTTATCAATGTACCCGATGTTATTAAATTGACTGTCTTAGGTGACAGTAAAGTGTAAAAATGAAAGGAAGATGATTATTTATGGCAAGCAAAAATGTATTAGTTCAAATGATGATTGATAGCACTCTGCAAAATATTATGTTACAGACAAGTGCAGACAATGTTATTGTTGACGTTGCTAAAGGTGAAATGCTCTCTACCCGACTGGCTTCTATTGCTACTGCGCTTGCAGGCATGAACAGTGCTACTGAGGTAGACAGCAAAATCAGTAAAGCTATTGACGACCTTATCGGTGGTGCTCCTGAAACCTATGATACCTTAAAGGAGATTGCGGACTACATTGCTTCTGACAGCACTGCTATGGATGCCTTAAACAAGGCTATTCTGAACAAGGTAGATAAAGTGGATGGCAAGGGTTTGTCCGCTAACGACTTTACCTCTGCCCTGAAAACTAAACTTGAGGGCATTGCCACAGGTGCTACTAAAGTAGAAAAATCTACTACCAATGGTAACGTTAAAATCAATGGTGTAGAAACTACTGTGTACTCTCACCCGACAAGTGCAGGTAACAAACACATTCCTAGTGGTGGTGCTGCTAATCAGGTGTTGGTCTATGGTGGCTCTAGTGGTACTGCTGCATGGGGCACTCCGAAAACTATTGTGCGCAGCGGTGCAACTACACCCCAAAATTTACAAGAGGGTGAATTGTTCTTCAAAATTCTGAATTGAGGTGTGACCAATGGCTAAATTAAAAGAACGATATATAGCTTTGGTCAGCAAGGATAGCGATGGTGTAACAACCATCGACTATCCCCTGACTGTACCTGAACAGATTGAGGGTCTTGAGGACTTTATTAAAAAGTTTGGTGCTCTTGGTACTACACTGGCTGCCTATGGCATCACTGATGCTAAGATTGAAAATGGTGTCATTACCCTTGGTGATAAGACAATCACCCCTATTACCTCTCATCAATCCTTAGCTAATTGTGCAAAGCTCAATGCTGCTAATAGTTTCACTGGGGTGCAAACTATTCCCTATGTCCGCACACCTAAAGAAGATATGCAGTACCAATGTAATGTTACGTCACCTAGTAACCATGTGGGACGAATGAGCGTATCAGCTAATACTACAATTAACCTGACGAATATCTTTAACGCTATGCCTGCGGGAGACTATATTGCTGTATATAGTTGCTTTATAGTTTCTAGTGGTTCTTATAGCTTATCTATCACTGGGCAAACTGTTACCTATTATATTGGCAGTGCTTCTGACTGTGCTATTAAAAGTCCAGGTGTACTGCTGAATGTCCTTTGCTACCGTGGGGGTAGTGGAGGTAGTGAAAAAGGTGCAGTAGTGTCTGTAAGTGCCTGTGGCTGATGGAGGTGTATGAGAATTATGAGTACAAGAAGATTGCTTATGGGTGGGAAACACGTGGATTTAAAGAATATAAAGGCAACTTTAACTGTCGGTAGTGTATCAGAAACGCAGCATGGGTATGGCTTTAGTGCATCAGGTGGTGGCTCAATTTCTCCTAACCCTTTACCTAATGGTGTATCCATCACACAATTAGCTGTTGGCTATTATCTGACATCACATTCACAAACAAGGTATACTCGTCTTCTTTCCCCTGATTCCTTAAAATTCACTTTAAATGGAGTACAATATGCTTATAGTACAATGGCAAACCAAACACTTTTTAGCTATTTGAGGGCTAATTAGGGAAAAACCGTCCCCATCACCTTTCATTTTGACTAGGAGGTATTGTATATGTTAAACAGACTTTTGTTCTCTAGGGGGGATAAGAAACCCCTAGCAATCCTGACGTTAAATGCAGCATCATGGAGAATAAAGAATACACAATACTATGGTTTTAACCCCTCATACGGCACTTTAACCCCTAATACTATTGTATACAAAGATGCTACATACCACATCGCAGCTATCTTTTGCCGTGTATCTTCTTCTGCATCTTTTGTTATAGCAATGGCTACTTCTGTCCCTTTTTCTACAATAAGATTAAGGTATAATAATGTGGAATATAACATCTCTAAGAGTGATGATGCTGGTGTATTTAGTAAAGCAGGTGCTTTATGGAGCAATACTGGTACTCATACTCTTGAAATCTTAGCAATAACTTGAGGTGACTAAAATTTGATTACAAAATATACATATGACAACCAAACCTTTGATAACCTTTACACCCTCTCAGAGTTCTTAGGTTCAAAAGGTATCTTTATTCCCCTTGACATCTCCGAAGACAACCTGTCTTCCTTAGGTGTCACTATCACTCACGAGGAATATCCTTTAGAGACACTCAAAGAGCAAAAGCTCTATGAACTCAAAACTACTCGTGACGAAGCTGAGGTAGAGCCTATCACCTACCAAGGCTACTCTTTCGACTATGATTCTAAGGCACGTGAGCGCATCAATGCTGCTATCATCGCCCTTGAATCCGCTGGCTCTTCTGCTACCCTCACATGGACTTTGGCAAACAATCAGGATGTAAAAGTAACTGCATCTGACCTACGAGGTGTCATTGCTCAGGTAGCGTTAAGAAGCGACAAGCTCCATACAGCTTATAGAAAAGCTAAGGCAAAAGTGGAAGCTGCTACGAGTGAAGAAGAAGTGGACGCTGTGGAGTTGGAATAGGAGGCAGGAAAGGAGAACACCATGAATACCCATGACGTATTAACCATTTCGACGAACGACAAACTCGCTTTTGACAAGTGCGTCGAGCAGTTAACACCTTTAGGCTACACCTGCAAAATGTATACCGAGATACCAGTACCGGAGTCAGAAGAAGTAGTGTATTCCGCTGTATTTGGCAAGCAGGATATTGAGCAACCTACTTGTAACGATTGCGCAAGGCGAGATATGGAGTTAAGCAGAAAAACACATCGTGAATTTTGAGCGGGGAATTCACTCGCTAAAATCATACGAAAGACAGGTGATGCCAATGCTTGTATAAACCTTATCCAAAATAAAAAAATAAAGAGGTGCTATATGATAGAACAGATAATATCACACGTATTAAATCTTGTGCTTGGCGGCGTAATCAGCTATTTGTTTGCGCTGTACAAGCAGAAGAAAAAAGAAATGCAGGACGCAGAAGTTGCGCACGTAAGGGAAACAAAAGCTTTGAAAGAAGGTTTGCAGTCCTTGCTCCGTGACAGGATTATACAGGCGTATAACCATTATGTTAAGGATAAAGGCTGGATACCGATTTACGCAAAAGAGAGCATCAACGCTTGCTATAAGTCGTATGAAGCACTTGGGGAGAACGGCGTAATCAACGACCTTATGGAGCAGCTGAACGGGCTGCCGAATTACAACGATGAAGGGGGTGAATGATATGCGTAAGTTACTTAATATGCTAAAGAAGGACGAGAACGCTTACAGTATTGGGCGCGTGTGTGCGCTTATTGCATTTGTCTTATGGGCTGGCTTGTCGCTAAAGCTTGCGCTGCGTGTAGAAACGTGGGGCAACTACGAAACACTGACTATGGGCATGATTGCTCTTATGCTTGTACAACTTGGCAACAAGGCTATCGAGACGAGGATGTTTAAGGTGAAAAGCGATGAGTAAAGACTGGACAGGAAATACTCGCAGTGTGTTTTCTACTTTGGGCGCAAGGACTTACGCTAACGAAGAGCGAGAAGAAAACGACTACTACGCTACAGAACCGAAAGCAACAGAATTACTGCTAAATGAAGTGAAGTTCGCGCATGACATATTAGAGCCTGCTTGCGGCGAAGGGCATATGAGTAAAGTTTTGGAAGCTTATGGATATAATGTTTGCAGCTATGATCTTGTAAATAGAGGCTATGGTCAACAAGCGGACTTTATGCAAATTGAAAAATGGGGGGAGATATAATTACCAATCCCCCGTATAAGTATGCTAGAGAGTTTGTCGAACACGCTTTAGAAATCATTCCAGACGGGCGCAAGGTTGCTATGTTCTTGAAGATCCAATTTTTGGAAACGAAAGGCAGACGAGAGCTGTTTGAAAAATATCCTCCTAAAACTGTATATGTAGCAAGTGGTAGATTGGCATGTGCTAAGAACGGAGAGTTCGGCAGGTATTCGCGCAGAGCTATGTGCTATGCATGGTACGTATGGGAAAAAGGTTATCACGGCGATACTGTTCTGAAATGGATAAATTAAAGCGGCTTGCAAAAGATTGCGAAAGGATAAACTATGTTTTTTACAAAGAAAATAAAGGAGAGTGATATTGTGAGCTGGAACGAAAAACTGGCTAAAGAAATTGCAAAAGGTTTAATTAATACTGGAATTGAGGGCGACTTTGACAGCGTGGCTAAAAGTACCGCCTATGATTATCCGTCAATCGGTGTGTCACAATGGGAAGGCAATAGGGCAAATGAGCTGCTTAAAGCTATTCCTGGCGGCGCAGAGTATGCAGACCGTACTTATATTGATATTAAGGCGAGCGGAGAACTGCCGATGCTGAAAGAGCTTTTGAGAAGCGAAGCAGGGCAGCAGGCGCAGTTAGAACAGCTTTCCCGTGACTGCTTGCAATACGTCGAAGTCTTGCAGACAGTCCCGACGTTAGACGATACACGTTGCATTATTTATGCCGGTATGTGGTGCCCTACATCAACCTACGTCGTAAAGCGTTTCCTTGAGAATCGTTTTGAGCGCGTCGACTTGCGCAGCCTTGAAGTGCTTAACAAACTGTTCAAAAATTATTATTATATCGCTGCTGACGTTGGCGAGATGTACCGCGTTGGTTATGCCAACAGAGCAGAAGCTACATACCAGTATGTTGCTGGTATTGACTTAACTACGCCGTATGGCGTACCTGCGTATGGCTATGCAGGAAACGGAAGATAAAAAGGAGGTGACAACATGGAAGAGTTAAAAGCTTTTATCGCTGACAAGAAATTTTTAGTAGGCCTTGTTTTAGGCTTTGTACTCGGTGCGCTGCACCATTATTTTGGCTTATAATAGAGGTTATAATGACAGATGAAACGAGACGTAAAATTAGCAAGGCTGTTAAAATCAGCCTTATTATTGCTGGCCTTTTGCTTATCTGCAATGACGTGTACTGGCGTTGGCACGGCAGAAGCAGCTCCACAGCAGATAACAATGTCGCTCGAACAGTGGAACAGCTTCAAGATGAGAACGAATCAGCTAGAAGCGAACTTGAATCTGCTGGACGAGAAATTGCAGACGCAGAATGGCACGTCGAGCGAGCTGCTGACGCAGTTGGCAGAAGCGAAGATGCAGCTGCAAGAAGCGCAGCAGGCATTGACGACATCCAATCGCTCGTTAGCGAATGCAAAGGAATCGTTGAAGCGCAGCAACGACTTATACGAAACATTGATGAATCAAATAGAACATGACAGGAGTGTTTATTTGAGGGTTAAGCGACAGCGGAATTTGTATGCTGGATGCGTAATCTTCGCAGTTGTTTATGCAGCCGCGAAATAAAAACACGGATGGTGGAATGATGGAAGAAAAGGAACTAGTCCCGGCCGGTCTAGTAACAATGCTGCTGACCGGCTATCTTAGAACAATTTATATTATGGCGGCAGGCTGGGTATTGACCACGGCTGCGCTGCTGGCGTACATCGTATATTGCAGGTGATAGACACATGAACGAAATGCTGCGAAAGACCCGGGAATGGCTGAACTGCTCATCGCGAAAGTCTTTCAGCGCGGCACTCCATGAGGCGAAAATCACGCCGAGACAGATAGAAATATGCGAGCTGAAATTTATCAAGGGAATGACAAATTACCAGATAGCAGCAGAGCTTAATCTGTCGGATAAGACGATAGAAAAGGAGTTAAGACGTGCGTACAAAAGCATTACAAATGTATTAAAATCCCTCTAATCAGGCCGCCGTCTGGCGGTCTTTTTATATGCAAAAAAATAGGGAATGTCTAGGGAAAAGCAAGGGAATATTGAGGGATTATTTTGCCATTGATGGCTTAAAATATAGCTAAAGAGGTGAGCGGAATGAATATCACAGAACAGAAAACAACGACTGTAAATATGCAGCAGCCACAGCAGTTTTTGGCACAGCTTGAAGGAGTGAACATCTATCAGGTCAACGGCTTTGCTTTCGGCGGCGGCAACAGGGTACAGGTCGGCGTAACCTTGCAGGCGTACAACGAACTGAAAGCTATGTGCCAGCAGTACTACGACAAGCTGGTTGAAGTCGGCGTTATCCAAAAAGAAAAAACGCCTGCGGAGATACAGGCAGAACAAACGCAGATGATAGCAAGTATGCTTGATGTAGTGAAAGGCTTAAAGGAAGAAGTGGAGGCGTTAAAGAATGAACGCAGGGACGATAGCACAATTTCTGAAACTGTCGCCGGAGAAGACGGCAGCACTTGAAAAGGCGTGGGGAGTGGCGAGTGCAGCGGCGCAGGGCGTAAGCAGCAGAGAAGACGCAATGCGCGTGCTGGCAGAGCAGAACGTCGGCGCAGACGTGCTCGATAAAGCTGCAGGGTATTTGAATAATCCTCTTGCTGCCATTGCGGCTCAGGCTATGGGAATCAACCTCGACAAGATGCGGCAAGACCTGAACAGTTTGCGTGGCGCAGGGCAACCGCCCGTACAGCAAATGGGCGGCGTAGATGCGCAGATGGACGCACTCCGAAAAGGTTTACAGCAGCTCAAATGAGCTGACGTAATACATCATTCTAGGAAAGGAGAATAAAATACCATGAATGAGAACATGACTTTTACTAATTTCAGTGGTTGGGGCATTGTGATTTTCTTTATTATCATCATTGCTGCTTTCGCGTGGTTTGTTCGCGGCGACCGCGACCGTTACCCGGTTTACGGCTGCAACACCGTGTCCAATTGCCAAGTGGAACGTCAAGGCCTGATTACGGCAGCTGATACCAACTACCGTATCATCGACGAGGCACGCAATACCCGTGATGCTTTGAGCGCACAGATGAGGGCGCAGTGGGACGCACAGCAGGGCGAGAAAATCTTTGATTTGAAGATTAACGCACTGGCTATGCAGAACGAATCTAATCTGAAGCTCATGCAGAAGGATGCTACCATTGAGCGTATGACTCTTGCAGCTAACCTGGATGCAAAACTGAACGCTCTTGCAGCAGCTATCGGCAATATCAATTGCCAGATGCTGAAGAAGCCTGAAGTCACTGGCGTTGGCGTATGCTGCCCGCCGCAGGCTATCTTAAACGGCCTTGGCCTGCAAAGTCTTGCTCAGTTGCAGGGCTGCCAGACTGCTATGTAATTCCGTCCTAACGGCGGCACAGGGGCGGAGTAATCCGTCCCTTTTCTTATGTGGAGGAATACACCATGAAACAGGACGAATCCAATCTCATCAGCTTATTGGTTGGCGTTGGTATAGGCTGGCTAGGCTTTACCGCAGACGGCCAGCAGGTAGTACGGAACGTACTGCACACGGTAAAAACGAAGTATCAAGTCGTTGACGCTAACGAAAAGAAAGAAGGGAACGAAGATGTTAAAGAATCCGAATAATTGTCATTATAAATCTAGCCTTGATGTGGCTGCTACTAATCAAGCAATTTTAGCTGACGGCCTTATCAGCTTTGATATTATCAACACTAACACTGGCGTGAGCATTGACTATTCTACAGGCAAGGTTGTAACCTTAAAGCAGCCCGGACTGTATCACGTTGACCTGCAAGCTACGGTTGAGCCGACGGCAGCAGGACTGGTTACAATGAATCTGCTGAAAGGCGGCATTGTTGTCCCCGGCAAGAATCCTGCTGCGGCAGCGACTGCGGCAGGCAGCGCCGTAAGCTTAACGACTGCGGCTGATATTTATATTCCGTGCTGCGGCGTTCCCGCTACAATCAGTGCGCAAATTGATGTAGCTGGCACTGTTGATAGTGCGACGATGGTAGTAACAAAAATGGCTTAAAGGCGGTGAGCTGCTATGCACAAAAGATTTAAGCACTATTGGCACGAGGCCCATGGTAACGAGGTTAAGCAGCAGGAGCTAGAGGACATTGTGTGTGACGCTCTCGATGAGCTGAAAATGCACTGCCCTAAGCTCTATTGGGATACTATGTATAAGATGCACTGCGCTGTGTATGGCCCGCATTTTGATGAGCATTTAGCAAAGCAAGCTGTTGCCCGGATGAAGAATGTTGACGGCTCTAGCGGCGAGCATTGGACGTATGAGCAGACTAGCCAGCTTGCGGATCAGCAAGGGATAACGCAGAAAGCTGATTGGTACTATGTCATGAATATGCTCTACTCCGACTACTCGGAAATTTACGGTAGCGACATCAATATGTATATCCGTGTAGCAAAAGCCTATATGCGCGACCCCGACGCGCCGGAAGGCAAGGTGTTTGACTTGTGGCTCGCGCAGATGGAAGCATAAATGTAAACTATAAGGCTGCTGTGCGTGCGTGGAAAATACAACGCGTAAGTAACGCGCAAGTAACAAAGATGCCCAAAATGGTTGATATAGCTATGTTTTGAAATATCTTGTGATTAACCTGCGAATAATCCAGGAACGTAGGCAAAAAACAAAGAACCCCGTAACCACAAC
>ERZ1026858.144-NODE-144-length-37976-cov-108.615675_pt1 | contig 37976 bp, 30 predicted proteins | sample MGYA00380159_ERZ1026858 | MGnify/ENA primary metagenome ERZ1026858 (study PRJEB33269, sample SAMEA4719795) | human gut metagenome | biome: human-associated habitat; feature: organic feature; material: feces | place: Cameroon | collected 2013-10 ...
TACAATAGGTAAAAAATGCGCAGGATTTTAAAGCGATTTTGAACACCCTACCTTAGAGGCTAACCCTAGGTCTTTAAAATCAGCTTTAAACATTTCTACAAGTGACCGTGTAAAAACGACAACTAAGATTCTTGAGTTTGGCTTCTTTGCGAGAATAGTCTTTGCAGCATAAGCAAGTAAAACCGATTTACCAGAACCAGCAAACCCTTTAATCCATTGATTACGAAAACTTGAACTTGACTGGTCTACGAAAGTGCTAACCTTGTCAAGGAAAGCTTGTTGTTGTGGATCTAATTTGTTAATTGGCGGTATATGCATATTGATAATTATTTTGTTGTTAACATATTTGTTTTTGTTTTTGATAAATTGTCTGGATTATAATAAGCTTCACCTTCTGCGCCTGGTGTTGAATGACGAATTTCCTTTGCGAATTCGTTTTCGCCAAGTTCTTCAGCGACAGATGCAAACCATCCGTAAGCATATTTCGGTAAAGAATTAGTCTTCCATTGTTGTTGATATCTATCATACACTTTCTGAAACTTCTCTTTTGCTCCTTGCCAATCACCTTCTGATTTCTGTATTCTTCCCAATTCAATAAGAGCAATGTCTAGTTCGGGATCTATAGCGAGAGCTCGTTGAAGACATTCTTTAGCACGTTTGGGGTCTCGAAGACGGAGGGTGGATCCTAAGTTCGAATTTGCATACTTATGGTTTGGATTCTCTTCCAACGCTTTTTCGTAAAACTCTATAGCTTTGTCTGTTGCTCCTGCATTATTATAAAGGACGGCAATACTATTATACATGTCTGATTCTGGATACAACTCATTTTGAAGTTCGTATGTCTCAGCTGCTTTAAACGTATGTCCTGCCTTATCATAGGCTTTTCTTAATGCAATAAGAGTTTCTTTTGATGGTACGCCACCATTATTCTCCGCCTCAAGATTTGCTTGTCTTTCAGCTTTTAGAGCCGCTCGCTCTTCTGTGTTTAATTCCTTATTTGCAAAGGGACTTAATGGTTCGACATGACAAATAACGCCCATACAGGTTGCACGAGCAATAAGCATTTTGTCACTGTTGACTTCGATTGCTAATTGAATAGGAGTATTGACTGGGAAACCATTTGGAAGTGGGGACTCAATTTTCAAATTGAATAACAATTTACGAATATTTCCCACACAAATAGGTAGTTCAACAACCTTTTGTTCCTCACGGCTTGTTACAAGATCATCTATTACGATTGTGTCGCAAGGTATCTGAGTACCAGCTGGAAGGATTACTTTGGGATGCTCGTCTTTTGTAATAATGAGTATCGGTTCACTTGTGATTGGCTGTATCAAGCATTTATTCATTCCATTGAAAAGAAGACTATGTATCGCTGCTCCTTGCGATACATGAGTTTGAAGGTTAGATGGAACCAGTATCTCAGAGTCTTCAAAGTGTCTTTTCAATTCTTCTTGAATATATGGACTCTGAGCACTTCCACCAATAAGGAGTATGTAATCAATTTCTTCTTTGGGTGTATTTGCTTTTTTTATCGCACTTTCTATAGGCGAGTAGATACTGTTATACTCGTCTTCCCCTTTTATTCGTGTTGTTTTACTATATCCTTTTCTGAGAAAAACGCTCATACATTCTGTTAACTCCCTGTTGGTCAGATAGAAACTACTTTGCATAAGCTTTCCCTTATTTGTGTTCACCACAACATCGGTCTCAATTGTTGTTTTGGTCTCACTATCTTTTAATGTTGGAATTTTAAAGTCGGTGGTTAAGGTTGAAAGAGTCTTGTTAATTCTAATTTTTAAGCGTTCTGCCACCTTGTATAGTGCGGATGCTATCTGTTTTTTCTCATTTGTGCGAAATTGCTCCATCTTTTTTCCATTCGCATCGAGAAAACGTGGCATAAGATAATGATAGGTTATATACCTATCTATATCGTCACCTCCCAGTCTAGTAAACTTTGATATTGCTATATTTTTTGAGAAGAAACCATTAGCACTATATCCAATTTCAAGAATTGAAATATCACAAGTTCCACCACCAAAGTCGAAAACAAGAACTTTAGAATTGTAGTCAGGATTAACAAACATTGGTTGACCTTCAGATGCACGTGATACGGCATAACTTATAAATGCAGCATTCGGTTCATCTATTAAAGCCTGCTTTGATACCTTCATATCGTTAGCCATTAATGCGTCAAGAAGATCTTTTCGTTGATTTGCCTCAAAAGAAGCGGGAATGCTAACTGCATATGAAATATCATTGCTGATATTATTCTCTTGACAATAGCATGAAAGCAAATATTTTAGATAGGCAAAGAAAACGCGAGCAGCATCCTTTGGGTTGCGTATATTGAAAGGAGCTTTATCCCGAAGCTCACTTTCATAATATTTTGCTCCCAAATCTTCACCGAGTTCCATTTTGAACGAATACCAAATGTTCTTTCCTTTTTTTAATTGGTATTTTAACTGAGAAGCACCTTCGCCTACAAGAATTTGATTATTGATCCATGCTATTACTGAAGGTATTATCTCTGAGGAATATAATGTTCCATCTGGCAATTTCTGTTTTAAACGAAGCGAATTCGTATGTATTAAACTATTATTATCATCGTATGATGCGATAGAAACCACGGTTGTGGACGTTCCAAAATCAATACCTACGAAAGTCTTGCCACGAATTATAGAAAAATTCTTGGCTGAAGGTAAAAAAGATGATGTGGTTATTTTATTCATATCAAAGCTCTATTAATTTATTATAAATTATACAACTCCAAAAATTACTCCTCATTGGGCAATTTCTTCATAACGTTTTCCTGACCCAATTCTTTTGCAATATCCAAAGACTTTCGAATTTGCTTGATGAGCAGTTCTCTTGGCGGCAATTCTGTCATGTATTGCGCCACTTTAATTCCTGCCTTGTCAAGTTGGAGTAGTTCTATTTGCTCTTTACTGCCCTCTGTGCAGAGTAAAAGACCTAATGGGGATTCCTCGCCAGGTTCCATCTCATGGGCTTCGAGCCAACGAAGATAGAGTTCCATTTGTCCCTTATATTGTGGCTTGAACCGTCCTAACTTCAAATCAATAGCAATGAGACGATGCAGTCTGCGATGATAGAATAAAAGGTCGAGGTAAAAATCTTCACCATCGATAATCATTCGCTTCTGTCTCGTTACAAAAGTGAAACCATTGCCCAACTCAAGCATAAACTGCTCCAAATGGACAATGAGGCTATCCTCAAGATTCTTTTCGCTATACATTCCTTTCAGTCCTGCGAACTCCAAAAAATAAGGGCTTTTGAACACAAGGTCGGGAGATACGACATTGTTTTCACGCAGGTCTGCCAGTTCACGCTTTACTAGTTCGTCAGGCTTGGTGGCTACAGCAGTACGCTCGTAGAGCATAGAGTCAATCTCCTTACGAAGCTTTCTCACACCCCACCGTTCGGATGCACATAGAGTAAGATAGAACTCACATTGTAGAGTATCCTTCAAAGGCAAGACCTCGATAATGTGCGACCAGCTCAATTGGCGTGACAACGTAGTGACAATTTTCTCGTCATCAAATCTTGAAGCAAACTGCATCATACGCCTTATGCTACGAGCCTCAAATCCCTTGTTGCCATAGAGACACTGTAATTGTGTCGACAGCGTCGACACAATCTGCTTTCCATACTCCGCCCGTTGGTTTCCAAGAATCTCACTGTTGATTCTTTTGCCAATATGCCAATACATCATTGTCAGTTCTGCATTGGCGACAGATGCTACACGAACCTTTGTTGAATTGATAATCAATTGTAAGTCATCCATCAGCTGCGACATGCCAATAGAATCTATAGATTCGTTTTTCTCGAAAGGTTGAAGAGAGTCTTTGTTTGTCATACTTGTCGTCCTTTTCTTGTTACTTTTTATATGTACAATGTAGTTCATTCCTGCTCTTGCTTAAGACAAGTGGATTGCATAGATTGAATATATCTTGTCAATCAACATTGTCATTCCTAAGAAGATCTACGACCTCAACTTCAAGCAATTTTGAAATTTTCATCAGACTGCCTAAGTCAGGCTGACAGGTGTTTGTACACCATTTTGAAATGGTTGTCTTGTCCTTTCCCAGTTGTTCAGCAAGCCATTTATTGGTCTTCTTCTTTTCTGCAAGGACCACTTTTAGCCTGTTCAATTCTCTATTTGCCATATTCAAATATATGTTTTGCTTACAAAGGTAGCTATAAAACACGACAATCGTGAAGAAATTATATAGTATTTTATGATTATTCGCCAACTTGGTGAGAAAATTTCACTGTAAGGTAAGACGCTTCTGGTTTATCAAAAGAAGCAATAATGATGTTGAATAGAAGAGTAAGAAGATGATAAACCGATTCTCTATTTGTCTATCCTTCCCAGCTTTTACCTATCATTATAAGTATTCATATTTGTACCAAGAAGCACTAACACACTGATATTCAGTATGGTTTATTTTCTAGGAGGTTAAGTAAGTTTGACCAATCTGTAAATCAGAATCCTAATAAATAATAAAAGGCGTACAACTGAAATCTTATGGATATCGGTTGTACGCTTTTTTTTGTTTAAATGAATTGACGTTCTATAAGATTTAAGTTTCTTAATATTTTCTTACCAATGGCGGTTACTGACAAGATTATATTTCTTGACCTTGATGGGGTTATGAACACTCTGCGTCATCAGCGGCAGCTGATGTATGAAGGGAAGGTTTGGGAGGACAGGCATGGGGCTTTCTTTGATCCCGTGGCGGTGGCGCAACTCAGGCGAATCATCGATGCCACTCATGCTGCTATAGTGATAGAGTCGTCATGGAAATGCCTTGGCTTAGAGGCCATGCAGCGCTTGTGGCATGCCCGTAGGATGCCGGGCGAGGTGATTGACGTCACGCCGTCTGGCATCAGTGACAGCGTGCTGCTATCAGCCGACATTGACGTTACAGACCCGACGGTGCTGCATAGCAAGGGCGCGGAAATAGCGTCGTGGCTTTATGACAACAATATGCAGCAGGCTCCGTATGTAATTATCGATGACGGATACGTAATCCTGGAGTCGCAACTCCCACACTTCGTCCAGACCGACTCGTATGACGGTCTGACTGAAAAGCTCGCCACAAGAGCCATCGGGATTTTATCAGAATAAACAATAATAAGGCGTACAACTGAAATCTTTTTAGAGATCTATTGTACGCCTTTTGAGGTTTAAGAGAGTTGATGTGCCTTCATACTTAAATGTTAGTTTTGCCTTGAAAAATTGATAGCCATTTTCGCTCTGGTATAAGAAGTTAGTGGTATCTTTGGCAGAAATTTACAATAGTTATGTCAAAGGCAACGGTAAAGAAGCTTCTTCGGTCAATGTCGAAAGAAGATATAATAGAAATGGTGATTGAAATGTATGATGCTCGCAAGGAAGCAAAGGAATATCTGGAGTATTATGCAAACCCTGACGAGAATGGCAAACTCGAGGAATACAAGGATATTATTTGTGCTGAGTTTTATCCTGAGGGACGTCGCCTACCCAAGGCACGTTTATCGGTATGCAGAAAAGCTGTTGCTGATTTTAAGAAACTCAAGCCATCTGCCGATGCTCTTGCAGAACTGATGTTGTCGTATATGGAAAATGCCATTGAGTTCACTCACGACTTCGGTGATATGTCGGAACAGTATTATGTGTCTGTCGAAGGTAATTTCGCCAAGACAGTAGAGTTTATTGCTAAAAACGGTTTGTGGGAAAAGTTTGACAAACGACTTCAGCAATGTGTGTCTTGGGCGAGTGTATGTGGCTATGGTTTCGCTGATGGTATTGATGACATATACGAGGAGTCAAGGCATAGAACAGTTGGTGAATGAGAGAATCCGTATAAACAATAAACCCCAAATCGGTCATTAGAAAATGAGACAAGAAGCTTTTTCTAATGACCAATTTTTGTTTATTGATCAAACAGACTTTTGATGTGTTCTATTACATAGTTTTGTGGAATTTTTTCTTGTTCAAGTCTGTAGTTGTTAGCCTTGATATATTGGTATAGCTCTTCCTCATCAGTAGTCAGATTTTGCTCTACGTTTATTTTGCTCGGTGTTCCCGAATCGTTTTCAAAGTACTTGTCGAAAGTTGCTTTGTCCATTAACAGGCTTTTTACATGAGCGAAATAGCCACGGAATTGCGACAGGATTTCAAAGCCTTGTGCATCAAGGTCGCCCCAATATATAAGCTCCGTATTTTTTAGCAGTTCTGATTCTTTTATGGAAGCAACGCCATAACCTTTTCCCCATATAACAACGCTGTGTGCGACAGGAGGAAAAGTCAGGAAATTCACTTTGTTCTCCACTATATAAATCTTGGAAATTGGAATCTGTAACTTTAGAAATTGGCTGACGGGTATGGTTATGCCATCAAGAGCATAAAAGAACTTCTTTGCCAAAGTCTTATCCAATAGTCTCATCCGCACCGTAGGCTCGTCATAATGTAAGTTATAGCGCTTTTCGAATTCTTTTTCGTTGGTGTTAATATACGCTTTAATAACTATATCAAGCAGCTCACCAACCACAGCTTTGTGTCGCTCAATGAACTTTGTATGCACTTCAATGGGCAACTCGCGTATGTATAGCTGTGGCTGGGGATTCTTTGAGAAATAATCCAATACCTTAAGAATGTCATTCCAATATTCTGAGTTGTCTATAACCTTCTGTGGATATTTTTCTATCCAATATTGTAGTTCAGGGAATCTTCCATTGATTAGTGCTACATTCTTTCTGAAGTCAGCTACTTCTTTTGTTTTTTGCAGGAATCGTTCGAAATCTTCTGCCGTTTCAAACTTGATTTTACTTGGAAAATCCTGTGTACCAAGCATTTTGTTCTTTACGGTCTTCCACTCTATGCTATAGCCATAGCATTTAACCTCTTTAGAAAGAGAGCGAATATCATTATATTCTTTTTGGTATTCTGCTATTGTATCACTTGCTTTTTTGTCGCATTGGATTTCTATTGGCTGGAACGTTATTCCAGCAGCAACATTACGCAAGTAGTCTGTATACTTGCGTAATGTTTTCTTCTTTATTTCTGCCGATGTAATCATTTCGATTCTAATGTCTTTTGGCGTTCTTCCTTAAACTGATTTATAGGCATATTGTAGAGTACTGATGTGTTGCCTTTTCGTTCCACATAATGAACATACGATATGTCGTTTTCCACGATGTGAATATTATCACTTGGTGTTACTACCAACAGTTGTAGATGCAGTTGTTTGCAGAGCGAAATCAGATACCGGGCTTTGTCTTCGTCCTGTGCTCTGAACGCCTCGTCTATAGCTATAAAGCGGAACGAAGAGTCGCATCCATGTTTTGTCAAGCCAAACTGGTATGCAATGGCAGAACCAAGAATAGTGTACGTCAGCTGTGCCTTTTCGCCGCCCGAGAGTTGTCCCATCGACTCATAGGTGTTTCGTTTCTGGTCGTCTGCTTTATAGTGTTCCACAGCCTTGTATGAGAACCTTGCTCTAACATCCATTACCTCTTTTCGCCACTTTTCGTCCTGTAGTCGTTGCATCAAAGGTTGGACATGTTGCTCAAAATGGAGTCGCTGGCCATCTATGGTGGAGTTGATCTCACGCATGTTAGGTATTGCTTTTTCCAGCATCTGCACGAATTCGTTTATGTTGATGTTGCGTTTCTTTGATGATTCCAGCTGGATGTATGTTTCTGGATAAACATTAAAGTTGATATCCCTAAGATACGAATTGAGCTGATTGATGGTTTTGTTTATTAATGATTCCCAATCCTTGAAAAACTGACGGAACGTATAAATATTGTTGATGACTGTTTCCTGCAGATACTTGTTGAATTTCTTCTCAAAACTTGGCAGAGCTTCCTCGTTCAGCTTTTTGAGGAAAATCTGGTATTCGGAGATTAATTCTACGGAATCAGGCAGACTATTGACATCAGAACGCCAGTCTCTGAACTTTGTTGTTATCTCCTCAGTAGGATTCTTGAATTTTATGATCTTGCTTCTACCTTCATTTTCCTTTTTGCTCTTTTCTGCTTGCTTATCCCTGATTTTCTTGTCAATATCGTTCTGCAAGGATTTATGCCTTGCCTCTATATCTTCCAACCCAACAAGCAGAAGTTCCGAATGGTTGTTCTCAAATTCGTCAACGTCAACAGGCTTCATTGAAGCCTGTGCATTGGTATTGTCAGAACAACGTTTTTTGGTTTCTTCTTCATCTTTCAGGAGCAATGCTTTCGATCCATACAGATTTTCTTTTCGGTCCTCAATATCACTTATTGTCTGTTTTACTTTTTCTAATTGTTCTTGTAGCGTCTTCACTCTATCATTAGTAGATTCGAGCTTCTTCTTTTCTTCTTTTTTCTCATTAATTCTTACTGAATAAGATTGCCAGTCAATGTAGTCGAACTTTTCAAAGTCAAGCAAGCGTGAAAATGTTTCTTTGCGTTCTTCCGTTTCCTTTCTTTTATTGTCAAGTTCCTTTATCTTCTTATTCTTGGCTGTTACTTGCCTGCGTAAATTCTCATGCTCTTTCTTTATGACTGAAATTTTCTCATGATTGTCCCACCCCAGTACATAATGTTCTCTACGACTGATTTCTGGACGGTCGTCCTTCTCGTGCTTGCCACCTTTCGCCTTGATGAGACCTTCTTTGGTTACTGCTTTTTCGTTTATGTGATTGAAGTCTTCCAGTGTATCCACACATGTATAGTTGAACTCAGAATACAGTTTGTCCTCAATCCAGTCAATATATTGGGCATTGGGCTTGAATTCAATTTTGTTCAAGAGTGAATTATCTTGAGCATGCCTGTTCACAAATTCTCGTAAGGCGGCATCATAGTTATATCGCTGATAAACTATTCGGCCTCGCAGATTGTGATTGTTGACATATTCGTTCACCTGACGATAGTATTTTTCGGGCACAATCAGCCGTAGCGCAAAGTTATGGAGTATACGCTCAATGGCAGACTCCCATTCACGCTCGTCGTCTTTTAAGCGTATGAGTTCACCTATAAAAGGAATCTCATCTGCTGTTGCTCCAATGTGCTGTATAATCTCATCACGGATTTCAGCGACACGTCCGGATATGTTGTTATTGTGTTCACTAAGATATTTAATTGTATTAACATGGCTCTTTATGTTGGCTTCTATATCTTCCTTTTCATTTTGTAAGTGTCTTTTTCTTTCAGCCAGTTCATTGTCCAGCAGTTCCTGCAAAGCCACCTTTTGCTTTTGGGCTGTTGCTTTGTTGCTTTGGAATGTTGAAGAGTCGACGCCTTGAGGCAATTCAAGTTTATGGATGAGAGTGTTATATTTTTCATCCTTGTTCTTTCGTTCTTCAAAGCGTTCCGTAAGGTTTATGATTTCCTTTTCAATATCCTTTATTTGCTGACCAACAGAATCAGAATTGATGGCTACTTCCAAGCTGCTTTTTGCTTCGTCGAGTCTTCTCTTTTCAGCATTATTAGCTTTAATCGTGTCATCCAATTGGCGTAACTCACTTTTACGTCTTTCCAGATGCTCCTGACAGAGCTTTACAGTCCTTACGGCAAACCAATAAGAAATAATGTCTTTCTCGCTTTGCTGTTCCTTGATGCTCTTCTCTATCAACAGCACGTCTTCTGCTAATCTGTCTATTGGTTCGAGTTGGCGTATCTGTTCCTTCGTCTTCTCAATGCTTGTCTTTGCGTCCATGAGGTTCTGAAAGTTTTCTCTCAGTTCCTTATATTTTTCCTCGGCATCTCTTTCCTCAAGCATATTGTCTCGGATGAAACTGTCCAAATTGTTGAGCACCTTTACTCCAACGATCTGATTGAAAAGTGTAAGGGCTTTATCCGATCGCATGCCAAACACTAAAAGCATTTTCTCCTCGTATGCTTTAGGTCCGTTGAAAAACTCGACAATGCGTTTGCTGCTTCCTGTATTCAATTCTTTTTCCATACGTTTACGCCAAACGCCATTTGAGTCAAAGGTTGCAAAATTCTGCGATATTGTAAGATGTTTATGAGCCATGCCATAAACAGTTCTCAGCTCCTCGCCTAAATAATAGCGGATCTGGAAAAGCGTCACCACTCTGCCGTCCGAATTGTTAAACGTTGCCAGCAATACTGAACGCGCACTCTTGTCGCGCAGCTTTAAGGATGACGCGCCAGATTCGCCTTCCTGCTGTTGACCGTAATTTCCAAAGAAATATGTAATGTCCGTTCTGTTTCCTTTTTTCTCGGCGCCAGACGACTGATTGTAGAAGCGTTTGTTCTGTAGAGGCACAAGCAATGCGAGCAAAGCATCTATCAGCGTACTTTTGCCCGAAGCGTTCGCACCCGTAAGCAACGAGTTGTTGCCATGAGGAGTCATTCGATACACTTTGTCGTTGAATGTTCCCCAGTTCCACACTTCCATGTAGTCAAGTTTGAAACCAGCAACCTGCGGGTCCGTATTAAATAGATTGGTCTGATGTGTCATAGTCGTTTAGCTGTTTCTTGAAATCCAATAAGTCGTCGAGTGTAACTTTCTCCTTGATAATACGGTGAATCTTGTATCGTGTTTCTCCGTCATTGCTTTTAGGCGCAACGAGGAAACCGAAATCCACAATACGTTCAATGTTATTATCAAGCTCTTTTTCGAACTTTGCTTTATTGTACGTTGACGGTAGGAACATCTCAGTTTCCTCTTTTATTTCGAATGCTGTTACATACTTGTCCGTTGCCTGTGACAACGTCGGATTGCTGTCAAAATCTTCGAGCATCTGACGCAATACTACAAGCATCACTGAAAGTTCGAATCCATATTGTCTACGTGATACCAAGTTCACGGTTTTGGCATCGTCATTTGTCCTCTGCTTTATAAAGGCGAATCCTTCGTCCTTTTTGAGGATTAGCTCTAAGCCCATCAGACTGATATAGTCTTGTATTTCAGTCTGGTAGGTAAGGATGTCGCTCCATACGGTATCGTTGTTTTCAACGACACCTTTCAATAGTTTAACGACAGCTTTACTGTATGGTTTTATTCCGTATTCGCTCATTTTGTAATAATGATTTCAGGTATAGTTATTGTTTTGTCTTTTGAAAATGCAATTTCTTGTTTACGGTCGCCAGAAACTACGGTTTTGTATTCTTTTAGTATAGCAATATATCCGAACAATTCTGAAAGACCTTTCTCTATTCCATTATTCTGCTCGATTACTTCTGCCAAGGTTGTTTGAGTGTTTCCACTCAGTATCATGTCAATGCGTTTACGTAGAATCTTACGATCTATCTGATGATTATTATACAGCTTGTCAAGACGTTCCAGTTCGGTAATGCCAAGGCTTGCCTCTGTAGGAACATTCTTGTATTCAATTTCCTGCTTTGGTGTCAGATTTAACTGACGTTCCAAGGGCAGGTTTAGTTCTACAACTTCGTAGCTCAACGACGCATTGTTTCTTTCTTTGTTTTGAGTTGTGTTTAAGAGCAGTTTCTTGATGTCGTTAATCACTTGTTTTGTTGCCTGTATATTGGAGTTGTTGTTTATGATAATCTGACTCAACTTTTCGCTCATCCTGTCATTGGTCTTCGAAACTTTTTCTCCTGCATCGAACAAATGCTTTTTAATATCCTTCAAGAACATGTCTTTCGAGTCTATATTTCTCTTGTCAAGCGTATTGTATAACAAGTCAGTCAGTTCGTCCCACTCTTTTTGCAGTTCAGATGAAAGCAGAAATTCCCAAAAGGCATAGAAACTTTTTCCTTGTTGCGAATCCTTCAATTCTGCATAAGCATCAAAAATGTAGCTGAGTATGTTCTTCTTTCCTTCGTTGTCGGTTTGGCGTTTGTATATTTGTTTTATAATCTCTTTGAAGTTGTCGTCCACCTCCTTGAAGTCAGACAGAAGTTCTTTTGCCAACTTATTCAGGTTATGATATCTTGGTTCAATCTGATAGTCTTCATACACTTCAATCTATTCGCCCATCTCCATTCGTTCAATCTGACGTTCGATGTCTTTCTTCTTTTGCTTAAGTATTTCCAAGCGCTTTTCTCTGTCTTCATTCGAGTATTCCACCAATTCCTTAAGCTGTGAAAACAAGGTCTTAAACTTTGATTCAGTTCCGATATACTCTTCTTTCTTTAGAGACATCATCCAGTCTATAACCTTACTTGTATGTGACGATATTTCATAGATAATCTCTCCGTCTTCGTTTTGATAATTGGTGAAAAAGCCTTTTCCTGTCCATTCCTTAATGAGGCGTTTGGCTTTCATTTCGTTCGATTCGGCAATGGTCTGTATGTCCACGTCGTCATCGACAATCTGTTCGTTCTGACTGTCGAGTCGGTTTTCCAGTAACATGTGCAATCTTTCTTCTCTTATTGCCATTTGATCGTCAAACACACTTGTCACGAAAGTTAAGAAAAACTCAGCATTTCTCATTTTAAGTAGCTTGACGCTTGGTGAGTTGTTTAATGTTTGCACAAGTTGGTTAGTGTCCATGGTCATATATATTTAGTTTTATTACTTGAGTGTTATTTTGCATGCAAAGATAGCCATTTTCGCTCATAATACTGTCGCCTATGTTAGTATTGTTGTTTTTGAATGTTTCTTTAACAATTTATACAGAAATGTATGGTGTAGGAATTCGCATGTTAGTATAAGGATTAAAGAAAGCAATATGTCTGTTGTGTCTTCAAGTCCTCTATCCCCATTGAATTTTAAAGAGAAGGTTACGTCGAGCCATGAAAACACACAAACGCATATAACCGTGAATTGCATAAGAACAAGCATTATCAATGCTTTCACTCCACCACATTTTCTTATATATGTATTTATCAGCATATACAGGAGCACTAAAATGTAAGCAAAGCTGAACAATGCAATATACTCGAATGTATCAAGTATGTATATCAATGCTTTAACGTCTTCAATATGATCTGATAATATGGGCTTGCCATGTTCTGTTTTTACGAAAAACAATATAGCCCATATTAACCATATTGACATTATCGTGTTAACCGCAATTATTGCACACTTCTTTAATCTTAATATTGACATTCCTGTTTTTCATTTATTTTTAAAGTAATTGATATTTTCGTCCATACTCGAAATTTTCTTTATTTTGTGGAAATTTTCGAGTATGGACGAAAATTTTTTATCAATAAAGAGGTATGATTATATGTATGCAGATGCTATAGACATTGGTCTTCTGCTTCTCGTTCATCCACGGGTTGAGACGTTTCAGAGCCAGCCTCAGATGACGCGTCAGCACCACCTCACGCTGGCTTTTCCTACCGAGCGTGCATTGTTAGCCGAGCTCCTCGCTGTCATAGGTATACACGGAGTGCCAGCCAAGCTCCTTTTCCAGAAGTTCGGCAGTACTCTTTTGTATGAGCGGAGCTTCGCTACAGTCTTTTGCATAGTCTTTATATTTTAGAATCCATTACGGGTAGTGGAATACAAATCTTATAAAACCTTGCTAATTTGCGTACTGGCGTTTTACATAAGTCTTTAAGTTCTCTATTCTTAAAAGGGTTCTTGACATCATCACCATCTTTAGGATAGATAATAATACAAGGAACATTCGGGATAGGAGAATCTTCGTCAATATCTTTGTAGCCCAACTTTTTCAATATAGGTAAATCTCTACTATAACCGCTCAACTGTCTGATTACATTGTTATCAAGCGACGTAACCTCATACTTAGGGATATACTTGGTATCAAGTATGGCTCTAAAACCGCTCGAACAATACAGAAAATCAGGAAAGCCTGTCTCACCTTCACATTGGTATAATATTCTGTTTCCATATGCCTCCCGAAGCAATCCGTATACGTAATGCTCATACAGCAATGACATGTCAAGTGTAAACGGCGAGACATATTCTTCCTCCTTGCTTGTCTTGCTTATGCTATAGTCATATCGTTGGAGAATTAGTTTTGCCAGACGAACAGCCTCGTTGTACTCAGAAAACAGCTTATGTCCCTTTATTCGTCTCACTTCCCTTATTTGTACGTCTTCGCTTACATTCTCAAACATGGTGAGCGCCCTTAATAACATTATATTAACCTTAGTGCCAGATTGATGATTTTCAATGACAGGCCTCAATATCTGCTTTGAAAACAAGAGGGCTTTCTTTATCAGCCTGTTCTCTGGGATATCAGCTGTATATTCGTCATAGTCACAGAACACTCTGTCAAATCGTTTGACAGCAATATTCTTTCGCTCGTTCTTCATCACCTTTATATGTCCTTTCACCTTCTTGAGATTCTCGCTATAGTGGACATAGCCCTTCTTCAAAGACCTTATCCTGCTAACAACGCCAAGAAAATGCAGAACAATAAGCGGACTTAGCACCCCCTTTAATGAAGGAGCATAAATGGTTGGTGCCTCACAGTCAATGTTGTATATTTCGGAGAATGCCTCTACTGACAAATCAGATGTGAAGCAGGTCGTGAACATGGTTAGGAAGTCTATCTTCTCCATTCCTCTTTTTGTTGTCACGACCAATGCTTCTTTCTCGTCTATCCATTCTGCTCCAATCATATACGAAGCATAATAGCCCCATGGCGAATTATCCATAGGCTTATCCCATCGAACAAGACTCAGACGTTCATATCTGTCGTTTTGTTCGATGCTCAGTTGTTCGTGTTCTTGAATCACAATGGGCTTCATATATGCTGTCTTTTATCTATTGTTCTTCCTCTTCTTGTTCGTCCTCATCAGTTTCTTGAATTGGAGCTAATGAAAGCCAAGAGTCAAACGCCGTTTTCTTTTCCTCATTCTTCACATTGAGAATACCGTCGTTGATATACTCATTGATAAGAGGGATTATCTCGTATTCAACTTTATCCTTCAGTTCTTCCTCGTCCTCTGCCATGAAATAGCTATGGCCGACCATAAGGTCGTCAATGCTCATGTCGCCACAGAGATGCTTCGGGCTTTCGATGAACTTCTTAATGTCATCAAACAATGTCACAGCCATATCCTTCAAGTTAGCGTTTCCTAACTTATCATAGTGTTTCTCTATGACAGAGCGGTCTGATTGCAGGGTTACGAAGGCGAATCTTCTGCGTAGGGCATAGTCAAGTGTGCCAGTGCTCCGGTCTGTTGTGTTCATCGTACCTATGATATACAGATTGGAAGGCACTCCAAACTCAGTCTTTGTATATGGAAGAATAACCTTGATGGGATGATTGCCTTGACTTCTCTTGTCTGATTCGAGCAAAGTGATGAGTTCACCGAATATCTTCGATACGTTTCCTCGGTTTATCTCGTCGATAATGAGGACGACGGGCTTGTTGGTAGTGTCTGTTTGAGCCGCATTACAGGCTCGTTTGAAGATGCCATCCTCCGGCTCATAGGTTACGCCAATAGAGTTTCCTTTATCGTCTGTCTGTACATGCGGCTTCAGACCCTCCACAAAATCCTCATAATCAAGTGACTGATGGAAGGTGGTGAAGAAGATTTGTTTACCAAGCAATTCGTCATACCGAATCATTACAGCCTTATGATCTGTAAGATCAACATCTGTTATGTCCAATGTTTTTAAGGCAATGGCTGCCGTATTATAGGTCTTGCCCGTGCCAGGAGCGCCCTGCAGGATAATGTTGTGCTTTTTGCTAAGAAGTTTAGCGCACTTCTCTAAATATGCAATGTCATTCATATATTTCAACCAACTTTCAATATAACTATATTGTTCTGTTCCTTTACTACATGATTTAAATGTTCCCTGTGAGAAAAGTCCTGAACGAGGTTGTTTGTATTCGCTTGCCCATGCGATTATTTTTACTTTTCGATAATTAATATTGATATATTTAGCACTTAAACTATCATTTGTGAAATTATCTCCAATAATTTGACACAGTGCTAATGCTTGGCTTCCTTTTCTAACTAATACAATACTGCCATTGTCTATAGTTTTGAAGTTTCTACATTGTGCGTCATCCCATTCACCTGTTCCTATTATTGGTTCTGCCTCCATCAGCATAAGTGAGGAATCAATAATTACACCATCTTTGCCCTCTGGTAAATGCATCTGAATATGCCAAAATTTATCGTAGTTTTGGTAATGTGGAATAAAAGAAGTACTTTTTTTCATTGCTTTAATTATATCTTCAACAGTCATATCGTTAGGTATCCAATACTTTTTACTCGCGGATGACTCTTCATACTTAGAAAGTTCAGACTGCATTAGGGTATCAAGTCTTTCGTCGGCAACTTTTTGGTAGAACCGTTTGATTTTATTATCAGTATCAGTGCCATTTCCTGGAAAATCATCATGTTTATCTTTCGTATTGCCCAGATAACCAACAAATCTGCTTGGTCCGAAGCAAACATGGTCATTGATAATCTCAACGACCATATTCTTGCCAAGTCTTAACTTTTCTATAGCCCACGATTTATAGTCTTCACCGCTGTCACCATGAAGGTATGAGTACAATGTCTTTATATTGGAGATTATGTCCTCACGAGTTTCTATGTAATCAGTTCTTTCCATATTGAAAATTAAATGATTGTTTTGCTGTTTAAGGTTGCAAGTTCGGCAGTACTCTTTTGTACGAGCAGGTCTTCGCTGTAGTCTTTTGCCATAGTTGTTTCCTATTTCTCTAATTGCACGTAGCTGGTCTCGAACGCTTTGAATTTGTGGGTTCCTATTTGTCCCCAATTAAACTGAAGCGGATCTGGCAGAACTTTATATATTTGGCTGAATCCATCTGCCATCCCTTCTGTAGAAACTATGCTTCGAGAGTCTTTGGCAGAGAGCACACACACTTTCTTCTCAAAACCATCGATGAACTCTGCAATACGTGCAGATTTGTATAACTGATTCAGTGTGTCTGATAGCTGTTTCCTTGCTGTTTTTATCTTTTTGGCAGAATTCTCGTCCGAGAGTTCATGAACGATGAAGTATATCTTGTTCTCCGTTTTATCATAAACCAAGAAATCCGCCATTTTCACTTTGTCTTTTAGTCTGTTGACATTGGCATGCCCCTTTCCGTCATCGTAAGTAAACTGATGAAGATAGTCGTCATAACAGACAATCTTGAGTTGGTAGTTGTCGTCAGCAGTTCCATTGATGTAATGTGCTGTTCCTGATTCGAACGGACGTATGGGGCTTCCGTCTTTAGAATCAATCAAGTCAAATCTGTATTCCGCAATCTCTACAGAAGTAGGCTTTTGGGGCATCTCCGCGCTGGATGGTGTTGAGAATACCTACTATTTCTTCTTTTAATAGGTTGTCCATTGCTATAAAGAATTAAATTCAGAATACATTTCGGTGATTGGATCTGACATGGATCGGGTGTCGATGATGGCTCTTCCGTTCAAACTCTTCAATTCTCCAGCACATCCTTCGAATATCTCATATACGTTAACGTCTTCCGGTCTCAAGAACGTGCGTCCGGAATCTTCTGATCTGCGAATCAATACATTGATGTAGTTGACAATGTAGGGACTGTGTGTAGCCATCATCAATGTCATATTGTAAGGATGTTCTGTCATAAAACATCTCTCAATCAGGAAATCTATCAGCTGGCTTTGACTTTCAGGATACAGACTCAGCTCCGGTTCTTCAATGAATAGATGCACATTCTTGTTACTGATTTCACCGATATTCTTAGTCGTATTAAAGAGATTAAGTTTGTCGTTGTCTTGCAAGTACTTGAATAATGATTCGTTCATTGACTTTTGAGAGTCGAACTTTTTGGCGTAGTATTCCACTATCAAGCTCAATGGAGTGACGGTTTGGGTTCCGGATGAGGAATTGCGCAGTTCCAGAGAGCACGTATTGTCGTTTGTTCCCTTTATCATATACTTTTCTCCCTTGCTGCTTTTTTCAATTTTCAGTTCCACATTAAGATAATCCAAAGGAAGCTGTTTGATGGATCCTGACGCTAACAGAAAATTATCCAATGTGTCTTGAAGATAATAATTGGCATTTTTCTTCTCAATCTGATTTTCCAAAAAGTCAGGAATCACAGACCGTTTGTCCGAGATGTAGCATATTTTCTCCAGACTCAAGTCGTTAGCGGGAATATCTGCTTGAGCGTTCAGTTTGCCATTAGTATAAGAAATGGTATAGTTTCCCCTGCGATAGATTATCTCAGAGTCATCTTTTAGATATTCGTTAAGCTGTGAAGTTTTCAGAATGATTTTCATCTGGATTTCTAAGCCAGTCTTTCTGATATTTGCTTGTCTGACATAGGAACGCAAAACAACACGCTTGTATATCCATCTGAACATTGAAAGCACCTTCATCACTGTGCTTTTGCCGCTTCCTGACTCTCCTATGAGAATGGTGAACGGGGCAATATTGTCTAACTCAATATCTACTATTGGACCAAAGTTCTTAATTCTTAAATATTCTGTCATAATATTATGTTTTAAAGTTTTTATACTTCTATCTCGCCACTCAATAGCTTCGGCAACAGGCGGTCGCGGAATTCGGTGAGGAGGCGGAGTTGAGCGGAAAGAATCTTCTCTTGCATGTAATATGCATTGGTTCTTGCTTGAAAATTCTGAAGTATTTTGTAACTTGGACAAATATGGTTCGTTTTCTTGGATTGTTATTCTTATGTTTGCAGTAAAATTACTAAATAATCGTGAGAAAACGCATAAGAAACGGAATATAATTGCGCTTGTTGGAAGAAACCGCCACTTTAGTTATGCAAAACCGCCACTTTAGTTATCTCACATCGTTCGATATGAATGCGTGTATCGAACGATGTGGATGTGTGTATCGAACGATATTAATGTGTGTATCGAACGAAGTGAGACAACATAGCAAATGAATGATGTCACAAAAGTAGCGGTTTTGTAAGGGTTCCGCGGAGCGGGACCTATATAATGAAACCCACTGCAAGCTGCGAAGCAGCGCAGCTGTGGGTACGTGCTACACCTCCACCTAAATATAGTTCCCCGAAGGGGGGGGACTGACGCATCCCGTATGATGTTGAGGATGATAGTCGGTCCCGCTTTGCGGAACCAAGAGAGGGTGAAGTGATGCTTGTCCCACAGCTGCGCTCCTTCGGAGCTTGCAGTGGGTTTCTGATGGATACGTGTCCCCTCGGGACACGGCTGCAGGCAAATCGTAGGAGCTGCGTGCATTAGCTTTCCGCTTATGGGTGCGTGCTGTGCACAAATAAAAGGCTTTACGTTAGGTTGTCGAGAACCGGTTCTCGTAAGACCTAATGTAAAGCCTTTTGTTTAAACCCGATTATGGTTTGCGCCCATAAGCGGATTGTGGAGTCAGGTTTTTGTCAAAGCCCTGCCTTTCGATTCTACTTCACCACCTTTTTCTTTCCGTCCACGATATACAGACCTGCAGCGGGCTTGTTTATGCGAACACCGCCGAGGGTGTAGGTCTTGTGGTTGGCAGCGTTGTCAGCAGAAACGGAGCCGATGGACGTTGTGGAAGTGAGCTTCACGGTGTAGACAGTCTTGTTGGCAGGGTTGACGTCGTAGTCGTTGCCCTTAACTGTGATGGTGCAGACGTTGTTGATGGGGTCTACGTTCTTCTCCACACTCGCACCCACACCCTTCTTCTCGAACGTGATGGTGTTAAGGAGGTCAGCGTTGTCGCTCTCTATGGTGTATTCTGTCTTCTCGGGAGAGAATCCCTCGATGGTCTTGCCGTCAATCAGCAGATCCTTCAGCGTGCTGTAATAGATGAGGCGAAGCTCGTCAAGGTCGAGCTGGTCGTCCTTTGAAGCACCCGGTACGGGGTTGGTTGTGGCAGAAGCCAGGAGGTACTGCACCTCGGGAGCTTCGTCCGTGGCATAGCTGAACTCACCCGTGAACTTTGTCCACTCCTCTGTAGCAGGAATCAGCACATTGGCTGATCCTACCTTTTCGTCAGCCATCTCAGCAATCTCGGGGTCGTGATAAGCAGCGTCCTTGTGGAGGATGAGCTGTACGCGTCCCTGAAGAGCCGGCTGCTCCTCAGCTTCGTCTGTGGCAGCCTTGGCTGTGCCTGGAGTGAAGCGTGCGTAAACCTCGAAAGCGTCAGGACGTCCTGCGAAAGGCATGTTGCCGTTTACGTCGGTACGGTCAGTGAAGTTATAGTTGGTGGCATCAGCAGGATTGGTGCTGCCCATGTTGATATGACCAGTTGTGAGGTTTCCGTTGGCGTAAGCCACCCCCAACAGGTCCTTCGATACGATGCGCACGCCATTGCCCTTATATCCCTCTATCTTCTGTGGCATCGGAGACATAGAGGCGAACGAAGCGAAGAGTCCGGCAGCGGTGTCGAACGAGTTCCATCCATCTGCTATCTTGGCGTTCTCGTCGTCGGTCCAGTTCTCGAAGTCAGCGTTGGCTATCTGGTAAGCAGCCTCCTTGCTCTTTCCTTCGAATGTGACGGTGTAGACGCTTGAGGGGCAACCAGCCTCGCTTACGGTAAGCGTGAGCTTGTGCTCTGCCTCGTCGTATGTCTGCTCCACTGTGGCTTTCTCAGAAGAAGCAACATAGCTTACTTCGTCTGTGTAGCAGTTTCCGGTGGCGGTGAAGTTTGTGCTGGTGTTGCCCATCGGGATAAACTCATGACCAGCCACGTTGAGCGATGTGAGCGTCGGAGCAGCCTTCTGATACTGTATGGTGTAGACGCTCATAGCCTCAGGATTGGTTTCAGCGTCATAGTCCTCGCCCTTCACGGTGATGACATACTGACCGGTGAGGTCGTCGTAGGCAGCTTCCACGGTGGCGCCTACGCCCTTCTTGGTGTAGCCGACGGTGGTCCAGTCAGGATCGTATGTCGACTCCACGGTGTAGTTGAAGGTGTCCGGAGAGAAGTTGATGTCTACGTCATAGCCGTAGTCGTCAGTAGGCTTGAGCGAAGAAAGAGCATGATAATAGATGAGCTTCACGTTGTCCACGGTAAGAGAATTGCCCGCCTTGATGTCGCTCTGTGGTCCGAAATAGTTAGCGGAAGAGAAAATGACGTTGATGTTCTCCACACCGGCAGTCTCGCATCCTTCCTTATATACGAAAGGTATGGTGTCTGTCTTCCATTCGCCCTCGGTGCTCTCCGTTATGGCATGGTCGATGGTGGCTACGAGAGTGGTGCCTTCGGTCTTGGTCACGTCTCCGCCGGTGGCGGTCTTGCTCATGCCGAGAACGTTACGCTCACGGTTTAGCATGTCCACGCGAGTGGCTTTGCCCCATCCGATAACTCCCACTTCCGTATTTCCGGGCACGTCCTTCTGTGTCCATGTTCCGTTCCAGAGATAAGCCAGCACGGTGGCAGGCTCGTCCGTGCCGTTAGAGTTGTCGCGCTGATATTCGAAGGAGATGGCATCGGGATGGTATGTAAATTCCTTACCGCCGAACGTTCCGCCGTCAGAGTTGCGCACCTTTGTAAGAAATGTCTCAGCCGTAGCCCACGGTGTGCCGAGCGTGAAATATCCGGGGATGTTCTGCTTGACAATGGAGTTGTAGATGTTGTTCACCTTTACGGCATAGTTGGCAGGCTCGTCTTCGGCAGAGCGTGTGACTTTTTCGCCCACTTCTCCAGCCAGCACCACGTTAGCCATGTGCCATCCCTGCGGCTGCACACCTTTTTTCATGGTGTTGCCTTTACTGTCCCAAGGAACACACTTCTCCCAGGCGGAATCAAAGTCGCCGTTGATTTGCTGCGCATTAGCAGTAAGCGCAGCCACACTCAATAATAAAAGAGCGTAATTCTTCTTCATTTTGTTGTAATTAATAATAAAGCATAGTCCTATTGCCTTGTTTTTATAAACCTGAAAACAATGAACCTGTAGATTAAATATCGGGTGCAAAGTTACTCAAAAAAACTAAAGGCGAATAAAAAGTTTACATTTTTTAGCCTAAGATTCAGCGCTATATATAAGTGGGTGTTTCAAAGGTAAACGAAACTGGGATAATTAGGAATTGTAAACAAAATCATTCTCATTTCGGCGATAAACAGCGCTGAAACCTACGCACACGCATAAATATTATATAAAAATAATGTTTTTGTTGTTTGGAAGTAAAAAAATATCTATCTTTGTAAAAAATTAGTTAAAAGCGTATTTGCGCTTAATTTTATATTACAATAAACGTACGAAAGATTTACTAAATACAAAAGCTTTATGAAGAAAACTTTTTTTATGACTCTCATTGCATTATCGATAAGCGGTATGTCGTGTGCGCAGTCTGATACAGAGAATACCGCTAAAAAGCAGGAGACAGTCCAGCAGGAGTTTGTTAAGGAACGCCGTGCGCAGGCTAAGATGGCTAAGAACCTCATTGAGCAGAAAGTGCTCAAGGACGCCAAGAAGCAGGCCAAGCAGCTGAAGAAGGAGGGATGGCAGCCCGCTCCCGGCACATTGCCCTTGGAGAAGCAGCTGACCGATGTCTACACACGTATGTATACGTATGAGGGACGCTTCCCCAAATACTTCATCGGACGTTCTTCAGGCAGCAGCACCAGTGCGGGAATGGCACGCAAGCAAGCCCTGACACGTGCCCGTGTGGACGTGGCAAGCCAGATGAAACTGGAGGTTGCGGCTCTCACGGAAGAGACTGACATGAACACGGAGCTTAGCGCAGGAGAGGTGGAGACCGTAGCAAAGATGGTGGACACCAGCCAGACGATGATTCAGCAGAGCCTCGGACGCACGGAAGTGGTGCTTGACATCGTGAGAACAACGGGCGGAAAGACCGAGTCGCAGGTGGCTGTCAGCTACGACGGAAACCTCGCTAAGGAGACGCTCCTGAGCATCTTTGAGAAGGAGGACGCACAGATCAAACAGAAACTTCAGGACCTCCTGAATAAGTAAGCACGCCTCTGACTATGACAAAAACGGGTAAGCCAAAGGCTAAAAGGTCGCCTGTGGTGGAAGGACTGATACGCAACATGCTGGTGACATTTCTTGCAGTAGCCATCATGGGCTTCTTTGCCATCATCACTGTGAAGGCGGAAATCATGGACCCGATAAGACGAACCATTGCCGACTTCTCCTTTACGGACATCTATTATCAGATTGAACGTGAAGGGGCGGCTCCTGACACATGCCGATATATCACCATTGTGGACATGACGAAGGTGACAGCCCGCGCTGACATAGCAAAGGTGCTGACTGACATTGAAGCCGCCAAGCCGAAGGTAGTGGGACTGGACTGCGTCTTTGACGTAGAGGGAGACGACATCGAAGGCAACGACGCCATCATACAGGTGGCGGAGAAATACAAGAACATCGTCTTCGCCGAGAAGATGCTCGACTGGGAAAACGACTCGATAGGCTACACCAAGACCATACATTCCTTCTTCAGAGAGTTTGTGGACATCAAGGAAGGAACCGTCAACATGCCGCGAAAGCTGTATGACAGCATGAAGCGCAAGACGGCTCTGTCGGAGGTATGCAATGGCAAGCGCCAGCTCTCGTTCGTCTCGCAGGTGTCTAACCTCTATACGGGCAAGGACATGGTGGGGACAAGGACCGGCGACATCAACATCAACTTCTCATACACCAAGTTCCCCGTGCTTCAGCCCGAGGAGGTGAAGGCCCATCCCGAGCTTATCAACGGACAGATAGTGCTGTTCGGATCGATGTATGAGGATGCCGACGCTCACTGGTCGCCATTGGGAAAGATAGCGGGAGTGGAGCTGCTGGCATACAGCATCCAGACCGTCATAGAGCAGACGGACGTCAAGCACGTGCCGTTCATCCCGTTCTGCCTGATCACGTTACTGATAATCTTCATCGTTCAGGTGCTTCAGTCAAAATATCTTAAGCGGACCGGACTCTCTTCCAATCTGTTCACGAAGTACATCATCGGTTCGGTTTGTATAATGAACATCCTGACGTTCCTTTTCACTTCGGTGTTTATCGGAATAAGTTTCCTGATATTCTGCACGTTCCACATCAGCTTCAATCTGGCTTGGGCGTTGTCAGTAATAGCATTCCTTGGCGTATCACGCAATATGTATACATCCATTAAGGATTACGTCAGTTCGGTAAAAGACAAATATTCGTTCCTAAAAGGCATCGACTTATGATAAAGATAAAATACATCTTATTGTGCCTTCTTTGCTTGTTGGCACTTCGTACGGGCGCCCAATCGCTGGTGGCGTATCATGTGGTGGGCAAGGTGACCTATATGGTCAACGGCGAAAGCAAGCCTTTGGTGATGAGCACCAAGGTGAACGGCAATACGAGAGTGAACATTCCGTACGGCGGAAAAGTGGAGCTTCTGGATGAGAAAAACAAGAAACGCATCATCATCAAGACTCCCGGACAGGGCGTGGTGTCGCAGCTGACAACGGCGAAGGGCAACAACGTCATGGACCTCTCGCTCCGATATGTTGCCTACGTGAAGAAGCAGCTCAGCAATACCGGGCTTATCTCGCAGAAACGCTATTCGGATTTTGCCACGGTAACGCGAGAAATTGACTCGCTGGATACGGATGCGCAAAAGCCGCAGAATCCGTTTGCGTCTCGTTTCGGCAACTTCAAGAACAAGATAGACCAGAAATTCCAGTCGTTCCGCCAGGAATGCAACAAGAAATACACCGACTTCGTGCGTCAGGCATGGGCAAAGATGGGATCAGAACCTCCCGTCGTAAAGCCCGCAGAGCCGGAGGTAAAGCCGGAGGTGTATGAGGCTCTGAACGCCTTGCTGGACGAGCGAGAGGAGAAGAAAGCCACGATAGCCGAACCCGTCGTGCCACCAGTGGAGATAAAGCAGCCCGAACCCGTGGAGCCTGTAAAGCGTGTGCCGCTGAGCGAGGATGAGAAAGAGATATGCGAAATGCCTTTCATCTTCTTCGGAAACGAGATGACGGTGCATCTGGACGAGACCAAGCGAATACAGATTGGCGACATAACGCCAGACCGCATCGCCGACTTGCTGTTGCGTCTGAGCGGCACGGCTTACGACAACCTGCTGTGCGACTGCCTGGAACTGCGCAAGAAGCACAACCTTTGCGACTGGGCTTACCTGCTTATGCTGAAGGAAATAGCTGACCAGTTCTGCGGCACGGACACCAACGAGGCTGTGCTGATGATGGGATACCTCTATTGTCAGTCAGGCTATAAGGTAAGATTCGCGTCAGACAATGCCGACCATCTCTATCTGCTCGTAGCTTCCGACTACTTTATGTACGGCAAGCTGTCTTACGAGATTGACGGCGACATATACTATCCCGTTCAGGAAGCCAAGCCGGTGCTCCACATCTGCAAGGCGAAATTCCCCAACGAGAGCAGTCTTTCGCTTGGCATTACGAAGGCCATGCAGCTGGACAACACCGAAGCGGAAAGCCGTGTGATAAAGTCGAGAGCCTATCCGGATATGAAGATAGACGTGGCAGTGAACAGAAGTCTCATCGATTTCTACAATACATACCCGTCGGCATATACCAACAACGACAAGATGACGTACTTTCGCGTTTACGCTGATACGCCGATGAATGAGGATGTGAAGCGGCAGACTTACCCTGCGCTCCGATCTTGCCTGCAAGGACTGAGTGAGCATCAGGCTGTCAGCCGCCTGCTCAATTTTGTCCAGACCGGCTTCGAGTATGAGTATGATGAGACAATATGGGGATGTGACCGCGCTTTCTTCGCTGAAGAAACCCTTTATTATCCCTACTGCGACTGCGAAGACCGCTCCATTCTCCTCACACGTCTCATCCGCGACCTCCTCGGTCTGGACTGTGTGCTCATCTATTATCCGGGCCACCTCGCCTGCGCCGTGAACTTCACGCAGAAGGAAAAGGGAGATTATTATATGTATAACCAAAAAGAATATACAGTGTGCGACCCTACTTACATCAATGCGCCGATAGGTAAGCAGATGCCGGACTTCAAGGACAAGGAAGCTACGGTCGTACCGATAAAATAAGGAAACAGTAAGATATGAATATCAAAAAGACAATAATAGGCGCATTGCTCCTATTTATTGCGGCACCATCTTTTGCCCAACGAACCGAAAACGTGCACGGCGTCTACACCTATACGGTAGGCGAGGACGAGACATTCTCGCTCGCAGAGATGCGACACAAGTGCATCGTAGGTGCACAGAACGAGGCCATCAAGGAGAAATTCAATGAGAACATCAAGGCCAACACCAACATGGTGGATATGGACATCAGCGGTGAAGCCATCAGCCGGTTCGTGGAAGAGATAGAAGCTTATTCGGCTGCGGAATGGCTGGGCGACAGCAAGCCCACCGTGTTCAAGGCTGACTATGCGGCAGACCGCCTGACCTTCACAGCGGAAGTGTGGGGCGAGGCACGCGAGATAACGCAGCCTTCGGTGGACTTAAGATGGAGCATACTCTGCGGAGGCACAGCTGACAGCTACCAAAGCAAGAAGTTCAACAACAGAGACCGGATATACATCAAGTTCAAGTCGCCCGTATCAGGCTATCTTGCCATTTACGTTCTCGACTCTTCCAACAAGAAAGCGAGCTGCTGGTTGCCTTACAGAAGCAACACTTCAGGACGCTTCGAGGTTATGGCAGGTCAGGAATACGTGCTCTTCGACAGAGATTTCGACGTGAATGCCACGCCATACAGAATGGTGACCGACAAGCCGTTGGAGCTAAACAACGTGGTGCTGATCTTCTCGCCCAATCCATTCACGAAGTGCAACGATGACGCAGGCGACTTCCGTCACGCCAACTCTGTGGACATTGACGATTTCGAGAAGTGGCTCCGTAAGACAAGAAAACGCGACAACGACATGGTGGTCGACCGTTCACAGTGGCTGGTCATCACCAATGCCAATGCTAAGAATTAACAATAAAAACAATATTATATGAAAAAGATCAAGACATCTATCATCGCTGCGTCTTTGGCTTTCGCACCATGTGCATACGCCCAGGATGTCATCACGATTCCTAATCTCGACATGGATGAGGACACTACAGAGGTGACGACGGTCAGCGACATCGTGAAAATGCAGCAAAAGGTCATCACTAACAACAACACGGAGAAGCACTACCTGGACATGTGGAAGAGACGTACCTATCTCAACATCGCCACAAACACCACAAGTCTCAAGTCGGACGACGACCAGTACGACTTCTCAAGCGACTGGGGCGTGTCTTTGCAGCTCGGCTATAACCACCGTCTGACCAAGAAGCCTTTATGGGGAATGTGGGCTATTGACGTGCCTTGCCTCGACGTTAACGTCAACCACTTCAAGAGCAAGTGCGACGCCGACGGATTCTGCTATGACAGCTCGGTCAAGAACGGCGATTACTACAATACCCCGTGGAACCTGGAGAAGGTGGAGGCTAACATCGGTCTTGGTATCGGTCCTTCTTACACCGTCGCACCTTTCGTGGCATTGCACAACGAGCAGCTCGACTATATCAAGGTGAACGTATACTGGCACATCGGATTCGGAGGTTCTTTCCTCTTCATGTCTGACGACAAGGATATGGACCGTAACAAGGATGAAGAAAAGAAGCAGGACCGCGAGAAGATGGCAAGTGCCACCAAAGTGCTGTGGGGTCTCGGAGCATTCAATTCGTTCGGCGTAAACCTCCACTGGAAGATGGTGGGTCTGGGATACGAATATCGCACCAGCACTGCCGAATACAAGCACTTCAATACGGAGAACTTTGGCAAGGACAAGACAAAGTTCAAGAGCGGAACAAGCAAGTTCTACATCACTTTCCGCTTCTAATCCAAAATCCAACCACAGCAGTAAGCTATATTATTAACAAAGTGGAAAAATATATCTAAAAATATATAAGCTATGAAGAAGTTTATCCTTATGGCCCTGATGACCATCGTTTGTGCAATGAACGCATCGGCACAATACACATCCGGCATCCGCGAGGGCTTTTTGAATAATGAGATAAAGTGGGTCTTTGACGGAAAGACGCTCGCCATTACGAACGTCACGCTCACAAAGGAAGGCAAGGAACACAGAGTCGCCATACCAGACTACAACCCCAACAAGCAGGCTCCCTGGGTGAAGATGAAGTTCCCCGTGAGAAGCGTGGCTATCGGTAAGGGCATCACACGTATCGGATCTTACGCATTCGCTAACTGTAAGGAGCTTTCCGAGGTGGTATTCGCTGGTGTCAGCATGTCTGAAATCGGCTGGGGAGCGTTTATGAACTGCTCACGTTTGCGCACCATCTCACTGCCTCAGAGCATAAAGAAGGTGGAGACCATCGCCTTCGCTGGCTGTACTACGCTGCCTTCAGTAAAGGTTCCTGACCACTGTGTAATCGAGGATCAGGCTTACGTAAACTGTACCGGCATCAAGATCATCGAGGTAAGCCCGACAGCTGTCGTTGGTCACTACGCCTTTGCCAACGAGGTGAAGGTGAACGGCAAGACACGTCACGCTCTCTACGATGGCGAGATTCATCGTCTGCCCTCTTACATCAATGTAGGCAACGCCAATACATTCGGTCTTTCAAAGGACGCCGTTGACAAATATCTGGGTGGCAACACTGCTTCTCGTTCGCTCGTCGACTATGACTACCGCACATCTGAGATCGACTCGCTCATCCCGATGTCTTCGGTTATCCGCAACAACACTTACGCTCTCGTAATCGGCAACCAGAACTATCGCTTCGCTCCCGGCGTTCCTTACGCCATCCATGACGCCCGCGTCTTCAGAGAGTACTGCGAGAAGACCCTCGGCATCCCCGTTGAGAACATCCACCTCGTGGAGGACGGAACAAAGGCTATGATCAGCGAGGAGGAGTTCCAGTGGCTTAAGAGCATCAAGAACCGTGAAATGAAGAAGCTCATCGTCTACTATGCCGGTCACGGTGTGCCTGACATCCACGACTCTAACAAGGCTTACCTCTTGCCCACCGACATCCGCGGCACAAAGCCGTCGAACGGCATCGCCCTCAACGACTTCTATGCAAGCATCGGCGACCTTGACTTCAACCAGACTTCCATCTTCCTCGACGCCTGCTTCAGCGGCATCAACCGTAACAACGAAAGCGTGAACGAGGGATTGCGCGGCACCGAAATCGCTGCCGAGGAGGGAACTCTGAGCAACGGTAAGCTCGTGGTGTTCTCTGCCGCTCAGGGCAACGAGACTGCACAGGGCTGCAAGGAAGAGGGACACGGCCTCTTCACTTACTACCTTATTAAGGAAATCCGTGACAACTACGGACAGATTTCGTTCGGCGAGTTGTCTGACTATATCAAGGACAACGTGAGCCGCAGGGCCATGACAATGAAGCTCCAGAAGCCTCAGACTCCTACCACCAACGTGACGGAGAATCTGACTGACAGCTGGAAGCAGCTGAGATTCTAATCTCTGCACTAAGTCTGATACAAACAAAGGAGGCTATGACGTTCCCGTCATTGCCTCCTTTGTTTGTTTTTTTTCTTACGTTTTTGTTTGACCATCAATAAAATCTCACTATATTTGCACGTGTATTTACAGACTAAGCTTATGATAGATTAATGAAATGAAAGGAGTAAGATATGAAGATTAAGTATGCAACGATAAGCAAAACGGGCAGACGTAGCAACAATGAGGATACGTTTCGCGTGGTGGATATGCCGCAGCAGGAGCGCTTCATGGGCATCGTCTGCGACGGAATGGGCGGACATTACTGCGGAGAGGTGGCAAGCGAAACGGTGTGTAACGCCATTACGAAGTATTGGGAGAAATATGCTGCCACTGTCGACTGCACCACAAAGGTGGGGCTGGCTTGCAAGAAGGCGAGCGTTGCCATCGACAGCAAGTCGGACAAGATGGACCATGCCGAGATTGGCACGACGATGGTGATGGCAAGCATTGAGAAGGACAATGTGACCATAGCCCACGTCGGTGACAGCCGCTGTTATCTGCTAAGACCGGGCGACGGACTGCTTTATCAGACACAGGACCACGTCAGGTTGGACTTCGGTTGGGAGGTAATAGCCAAATGCTTCTTCTCTTACCGTTCCGACGTGGCGGTGCCGGACGTCAGACAGTTCAGTCTGCAAGCAGCCGACCGTCTGCTGCTCTGCTCCGACGGACTGCACAAGAGCATGAAGGACGAAACCCTACTGACGCTTATGGCTGAAGACAAGCCCTTGGAAGAGATAATAAACGAATACGACAAAATCTGCGAAACACGCGGAGACGACAACTATACGGCTATACTTATAGAGGTGGAATAAACAGGACATGATAACCAGATGCTATCTTGAAATAACTAATGTGTGTAACCTCGATTGTGTGTTTTGTCCTAAGACCGATAGGACGAAGCATACGCTGACGTTGGAAGAGTTTGATGTGTTGACCTCGCGACTTAAGGGTGAGGTCCGCTTCCTTTATTTTCATCTTATGGGCGAGCCTTTCCTCCATCCCCAGCTGCCGCAGTTCGTGCGGATGGCGCGTGAGAAGGGCTTCACGCCTGTGCTTACCACCAACGGCACGCTGCTCTCCCGTCGCACCGATATGCTGGAGGAGCTGCCGCACAAGGTGCAGATTTCGCTCCATTCGCACGAGGGCAACGGCAAGGCAGACCTTAAAGAATATATAGGCGAGGTGATGACGTTCGCTATGGAGGCTGCCCGCCGTGGATGCATCATAGTGCTGCGCCTTTGGAACGAGGGCGGACACAACAGCCAGAACCAGACCATTCTGAATCTTATTGCCGAACATCAGCCGCGTCCCTGGACGGAGAGACACGACGGATGGAAACTCACGGACAATCTGTTCCTTGAGAACGACAATATGTTTGAGTGGCCCGACCTGCAGCATAAGGTGTATGACGAGGAGGAAGTGTTCTGCTATGCGCTGCGCAATCAGATCGGAGTCCTCGTCGACGGAACAGTCGTGCCCTGCTGTCTGGATCACAACGGCGACATGCCCTTGGGCAATCTCTACGAGCAGAGCTTAGAGCAAATTCTCGCATCGCCCCGAGCCCGCGCCCTTTATGAAGGCTTCACCCGTCACGCCGCCGTAGAACCGTTATGCCAGCGCTGCGGCTATTCCGCCGTATCGAAGAGATTCAGGAAGTAAGATAAGCTTGAATAATTCCTAATTCTTCGTCATGTCTCGCTTTGACTTGGATTTCACCACAAGCCATACTCCCGAGAACACCAATACTACGGCTAATGCCTGTGTCAGCTTGAATACGGCCAAGCCTATGGCTACGCTTACGCTGACCGCCACGATGGGCTGCACGTAGTTGTAGACGCTTACCACGGTCGGGCGCAGCGTCTTCTGTCCGATGATTACGCATATGTAGCTAAGGTAAGTGCCGAAGAACACCACGAAGCCTGTCTCCCACCATGTGCTCATAGGAACGTTGGGGAAGTCGATGTCCGTGATATGACCAATCGTGAAGGGCCATATCAGCAGCGTAGCCCACGTAAACATCCATTTGTTGACGGTGAAGAGCGAGTATTTCTGTGCCAATGGCTTGAAGAAGGCAAGGTAGAGCGCCCACGAAAACTGTGCAGACATACAGAGCAGGTCGCCCCAGATGTTGCCCACTTTGGCATTGCCCGCCGTGGCGCTTGTGGTTATTATTATCACCGCTCCTGCACATCCGAGCAACACGCCTCCGGCTTTCTTAAATGTGATAGGCTCTTTAAGGATGAAGAAGGAGAGTATCATGGCGAAGATTGGCATTGATGTGGTCATGATGCTGGAGTTGCTTGGCGACGTCATGTTGAGGCCGATGGTGTAGCAGCACTGGTTGAAGACCAGGGCAAAGAGTCCGCCGACTCCCAAGAGCAGGATGTCTTTCACGGGCACATGCTCTTTCTTCGTAAACAAGGATGTAAGCCAGAACAATATGGCTCCGCCGAGAACGCGGAAACTTACAAGGTCAAAACCGTCGATGCCGTGAAGCATGGCGTCCTTTCCGATTGGCGCCATAAGCCCCCAAAAGGTTCCGGCGCAAAGCATACAAAGGTGTGCGATAAGGGGTTGTTTCTTGTTATCCATAAAGTGTTTTTATTGTTTGATGTATCTCGTTTTGGAATGTGCAAAATTAATAATAAATAAAGAAATACGCAAAAACACTTAATTAAACAAATTGTGTGCTTTTTTAGTGTTTCTTTTGTGCTTTTGTTGTTGATTTGTATGAAAATACGTATTTTTGCAAATTATCTATGCGCTTTCAACAAATAACAACATTATTATAACTTAAAGATTTATTTCATGAAGCATTTATTAACTTTTAGTAAGACGATGGCGGCATGGCTGGTCCTGCTGCTGATAGGTCTTTTCGTGTTACCGTCGAAGGTGGCGGCGCAGATCAGTTTTCGTGATGATTTTGATTATCATGAAGGCAATCTTTATGGCCAGGGAGGATGGGTGCGTTATGGCTCACAGACTGTCGACCCCATTCAGGTGGTGGGCACCCCGCTCACTTATCCCGGCTATTATGAGAAGGCGGACGGCAAGAGCGTGCGCCTCGGAGCCACAAAGAGCGCTGAAGACCTGCACGTGCGCTTCACCGACAACGATGAGGGCATAAAGGAAGGAAACGTATATTTCTCAGCCCTTATCAATGTGGAGACGTGTCCGAAGGGCAATGTATATTCTTTGGCGCTTGAGCCGCGAACCAAGAAGTCGGTCATCGCAGAAGGTATATCCCCCACAGAGTTGGGTCGCGTGTTCTTCGCTCCCGCAGACAATGCTGACGAGGTAAAGATTGGCTTGGAGCGTGGCGCTTCCAAACCCGTGTTTGCCGCCGAGCCGCTGAAGCTCGGTCAGACTTACCTTGTGGTGATGCGTTACGAGATAAACGCTGTGGACAAAGGTATGGACAACGTATATCTTTATGTCAATCCTGCCAGCCTCAAGACCGAGCCTGAGACACCGAGTGCTGTCATAGACGGCGTAAACCATACCGGTAGCGGCGTGAAGAGCTACGGCTTGCAGGGACTGGAACTGCGTCAGGGCACCAACGCCTCCACGACGGCACCCGTGATGAACGTGGCTTCCGTACGTGTGAGCGACTCTTACGCGGGTCTTTTCGGCAGTCAGGGCGAAGACACCAAGCCCGTGCTGAAGGTATCGAAGAAGACAATGGTATTGGGCCAGGTATATACTGGTGACGAATATAGCGAGGACATCATCGTTACGGGAGAGAACCTTAAGGGCGACATCACCGTAGAGTCGTCGTCTCCTGCCGTGACCGTCACTCCTGCCGTGCTCTCCAAGGACGACGTGATGAGCGGCGACGGAGCCAAGCTCAACGTGCATGTGGTATATACTGAAGGTGAGCAGAACGCCACGCTGACGCTCAAGGGCGAGGGCGTGGAAGACGTTCAGATAAACCTCTCGTGGGAGGCATACTCGCCTAACAACATTTCCACCATCAAGCAGCTCTATAGCGAGAACGAGGAAGACGGCCTCACTTACCGCTATTCGGGTGAGGCTACGGTTACGTACGTGGACAAGGGTGCAAGCCATCCCACATATTACTTGCAGGACGAAACGGGAGGCATCTTCTTGGTGGACGAGTTTGACGTGCTGCCTGCCGACCTTAACGTAGAGGCTGGCGACCGCATAACAGGCTTCATCTTCGGCTTGCAGAAGTCTTTCGGCACACTCAGCGCCGTGGCTTTCAACAGCAACCTTGGCAAGGTATTGTCTAAGGGTAACACCGTGGAGCCTGTGGAGGCTACATTGGCAGAGATGAAGGCTGCGCCTGAGAACTACATACAGAAGGTGGTGAAGGTGACGGGCGTCAAGTTTAAGGACGTGGAAGAGGACGCTGTCTTTGCTGAAGGCATGAAGCAGCCCGTCGTAACAGACGGCAATGATGAGGCTAAGGTGCGCATCTTCAAGAACACCACGCTCATCGGAAAGACCATTCCTACTGACGACGTGGAGCTGACCGGCATCCTTACCTCCGCTTCCGCCACACAGCTAATCATCGCTCCGCGTGGCGCAGAGGACATGACCGTCATGGAGCCGCAGGGACCAGCCTCGTTTGAGGTGACGCCGACAACCGTTGAGATGGTGGCTGGCTTCGTGGGCAAGACCGTAGAGGCTGCCAAGATACACGTATCTGCCAAGAATATGCCTGCTCCCATCATGCTGGAGCTGACCGGTGCGGGAAGCAATCAGTTTGAGCTTTCCACCTCAAGCATCGCAAAGGGAACAAGCGAGACCGACATCATCGTGAGCTACACTCCCACAACCGTGGCAAAGCATAAGGCTTATCTTTCCATCGACTGCCCGTCTCTGCCCGAACTCTCGAAGAGCATCGTCATAAACGCTTACGCCATTGACGAACAGAATCCGCCTACAGCTACATTCAATCCCACTGCATTGGAGCCGTTCACAGCCAAGGTGGACGAGACACAGGAGCAGACTCTTGAGATAACCACATCCGGACTGCCCGACTTCGGTAAGATTGCCGTCCAGACCCCCGGCGTCTTCCGCATCAACAGCACCATGCTGATGAAGGCTTCGAAGAATGTCGTGAAGGTGACATTCGCTCCGACTGCAGCCGGAACATACACCAACGCTCTCATCATCTCAGCTCTCGGCATGGAAGACATCGTGCTGCCCATCGAGGGTGTGGCAACGGAAGGCTCGCAGACCGATCCTGAAACGGAGGGCGACGAGTTTGTGCTCAGCACAGCTTCTCCCGTGACGCTTCTCAACGAGACATTCGACAACGTATCAGAACGCAACACTCCGCTGCACATCGCAGCTTGGACCAACAGCGCCTTGACAGGCAAGCGTGCTTGGTGGGGCTATACGTTCCCCGAGGAGGACGAGTCAGCAGGAGAGTGGGTGGCTAAGGCCACAGCTTACGACTCGAAGGTGGCAGACGGAGACGAGACTCCGATGCAGACAATGCTCGTCACACCGGCTCTCGACTTCAAGAACGCCACATCCAAGATGTTCACCTTCCGTGTTCGCGGCGACTATCTGCAGGACAACCAGACGGACAAGATGGAGCTGTGCTATATAGACATGGAGGACGGCAAACCTTACGTTCAGCCAATCGAAATGAATATGCCTTGCACGAAGGACGAGAGCGGCGAGTGGTATGAGTATCATCTCGACCTCCGCGATTACGATCTTCCTGACGTAATATTCATGGGCTTCCGCTTCACAGGAACACGTGGCAAGCTCAACTCTGCCACATATTATATAGACGACGTGACCTACGGTCGCACCGACATCCCCGTCATCCGCACCAGCACATCGCTGCTTGCTTACAACGCAGTGGTGGACAAGGACGCTGTTTCTGACGAGATTAGCGTAACGACAGAGAACCTTGCCGAGCCGGTGAAGCTGAAGCTTGGCGGTCCGAACAGATCGAAGTTCAAGCTCTCTACTACAGAGCTCGGCACAGACGGTGGCTCGTTCACCGTCTCGTTCCATTCTTCTGACGAAGGTGTCCACGAGGCTTACGTCCGCCTCACATCGCGTGGTGCCGCCGACAAGTACGTGGCTCTCGCCGTACACAACACCGTGGCAACCGGCATTGACGCTATCCCGTCAGCCCCCGCCCGCATCGTAGTCTGCGACCTCGTCGGTCATGTAGTGGCTGACAAGGCAGAAGCCACCCCAGCCGAAGCCGTCAGCGGACTCGCCCCCGGCGTATACGTAATAAAGATGATAACAGCCGACAGCATCAGCACATATAAGGTGCAGATTAAGTAAGGTAGGGCTTTTATGAGGGTGTGCATAGAAACATAGTATGCACACCCTCATTTCTTCAAGTCCGCTATGCAAATATCGTACAAACGGTAAAAATCTGTTACAAAATAAAAATCGCTTTTAGAGATTTCTGAAGCGGTTTTTATGGTGTTTTGCAACGTTTTTGCCCCCATAATATACAAGAAACGCCTCTTTTCCACTCCAATAGTGCCACTATTGGTATGTAAAAGTGGCGCTTTTGTATTGCAATAGTGCCACTATTGGTGTGTAAAAGTGGCACTATTGCAACCCAAAGATGCTTGTTTGGCTTCGTAATCCATTGCACACTTTTCTTCCTAACCGCATAATCGGCTATATATCAGCATACTATCGCTGCACGCTCAAAACTCGCGAATTTCGCACCAAGGATTTCTTTGTGCGCTGAACGAGGAGTATTGAGCATTAGAAATGCAAATATTGTGTCGGACGGCGTGCCGTCCGAATAGGCAGGGCTTTAACAAAAACCTTTCTCCACAATCCGCTTATGGGCGCAAATCCTATCGGATTTAAAGAAAAGGCTTTACATTAGGTCTTACGAGAACCAGTTCTCGACAACCTAACGTGAAGCCTTTTCTTTGTACATAGTACGCACCCATAAGCGGAAAAAACAAAGAAAAACACAAGGTTATATAAAACAACATTATAATACAATATGATGTGTAATTCTTTAGTTTTGACACAACTTCTATTGTGTGACCTTGTGTTTTTTATGTTTTTCTTTTGTTGGCACAGTGATGCTTCGGCATCACTCATGATATCGTTTGGAGGATGGGTGTCGAGAGCAACGCTCTCGTAAATCCCATTCGCCAAACGATATCATGAACCCGTAGGGTGTGCCAACAAAAGGCATGTGGATAAAGGTTTTTGTCAAAGCCCTGCCTAAAATACTTCTTTTCACCGAAAAATGCCCTTTTTTGAACGATAATAGTCCGTTGTGTTGTTGTTTTATGCTGTAACTTTGCATTTGAAATTAAAAACCTATAACCTATATAATAAAATGCAGAGCAAATTACTCAGATTTTTATTCTTGGCCGTGACTCTGTTCTCGGCAGTAGTAACGTCCGGCGCACGCAACAAGTATCTGTTCGTGTATTTCACCGGCAACGATCCTCATCAGGAGCAGATATCGTATGCAGTCAGCGATGACGGATTCAATTATACTCCGCTGAACGGCGGCAAGCCGGTGGTGGCGTCTGACAGCATCGCTCGTACGGGATGCGTCCGTGATCCGCACATCCTCCGCACGAAGAACGGAGAGTATCTCATGGTGGTTACTGACATGCGGTCTTCACTGGGTTGGGCAAGCAATCGTGGCATCGTGCTCCTTAAGTCGCGCGACCTCATACATTGGCAGCACCACACCGTACACTTCCCTGAGAAGTATGCAGGTAAGAACTTTGCCAACGTCACACGCGTCTGGGCGCCGCAGACCATTTACGACGAGAAGGCTGGCAAGTATATGGTCTACTTCTCGCTCCTCACCAACGACGGCACCATTCCTTACGACCGCGTATATTGGGCTTATGCCAATGCCGACTTCTCTGACCTTGAAGGCGAACCGCAGGTGCTCTTCGACTTCCATGCTCCTGCTATCGACACAGACATCGTGCAGGACAAGAATGGCGAGTATCATCTCTTCTTCAAGACGGAGCAGGAGGGTGCTCACAAGGGCATCCGCCAGTATGTCTTCCGCGACCTTCACGACACTGCTTCATGGACGCTGCTCGACGGCTTCTGCGAGCAGACGAAGGATAATGTGGAGGGTGCCGGTGTGTTTCCGCTCATCGGCGGCGGCTGGTGCCTGATGTACGACTGCTACATGTCTGGTCATTACCAGTTTACGCGTTCCGAAGACCTCCGCACCTTCCGTTGGGTGGCAGACACAAAGACCACCGGAGCCTTCACGCCCCGTCATGGCACCGTCATTCAGATAACGCCGAAGGAGCTGAAAAGGCTGAAAAAAGCGTTTAGGTAAATTGCAGTTTGGCGGTTAGTCTGCTATGTTAGGCAGGGCTTTGACAAAAACCTTACTCCACAGTCCGCTTATACTTTTCGAGCCTTCGGCAATTCCTTTATGATATATATGGTCTTATGAGAACAAGTTCTCACGCCCATATATACCATAAATGAATGAGAGGCTTTCGCCTCTCTCGAAAAGCACAAGCGGAAAAAACCGTTCAAAACACAAGGTTACAAGAGGATGTGTAAAACTAAACAAATTGAGGAAAAAGGGCAAATAGTAGGAGCTAATGCCCGCGGCTCCTATATTTGTATTACTTATTACGTTTTTTCCAAAATTTCTTTAGTTTTGATACCTTCTGCATCCTTGTGTTTTTATATGTTTTTCCGATTATGGGCGCGTGCTGTGCACAAATAAAAGGCTTTACGTTAGGT
>ERZ1026858.146-NODE-146-length-37774-cov-13.210371_pt1 | contig 37774 bp, 21 predicted proteins | sample MGYA00380159_ERZ1026858 | MGnify/ENA primary metagenome ERZ1026858 (study PRJEB33269, sample SAMEA4719795) | human gut metagenome | biome: human-associated habitat; feature: organic feature; material: feces | place: Cameroon | collected 2013-10 ...
GCATTGAAACGGGAAAACATTTATGATAAAATAAAAATCAATATTGAATGTGCTGTATGGGCAGAGTCTTGCGGGGGCAAAAGCCTTTGCGGAGGAACTGCGGCAGCAGGTGGAGGCGATGGATACGGGAGTCTGTCCTGTGACAATTTCCATCGGTGTGACCCGGTATAACGGCAGGGACAATTATCAGCTGGCGGTACAGTGTGCAGACAAGGCATTATATCAGGCAAAAAAATGACGGCAGAAACCGGGTTGTGGTATACGGCGAAAAGGACGTGCGCAGAAATGAGGAGCAGTATGGAAAAGACGATTGATTTATATGTAAAAAAAGAAGGGGCAGCAAGTGAAAAATGTTTTTCCACCATCGGGGAAGCCATAGAAGCCATGGAGCGGATTGCACCTGTGCCGGAGGAAATTGCGGCAGAGCTGGAAAAGGGCAGGATTTATCCCTCGCCGGTTTATGAGGTCACACCTTTTGTGGTACATATCGGGGCAGGAGAATACCGGGAAAAGCTGGTGCTGTCCAGACCAAATGTCACTTTTCTGGGAGAAGGCAGGGATAAGACTGTGCTTGTTTTCGGGGATGGAGCAAATGAGATTGAGGAGGACGGAGAAAAAAGGGGAACCTTCCGTACTGCTACTCTGCGGATTGACACGCCTGATTTTACAGCCAGACATCTGACCTTTCAGAATGATGCGGGCTATGGACATACAGTAGGACAGGCGCTTGCCCTTTATGTGGATGGGGACAGGTGCTATTTTGAGGACTGCGCCATGCTGGGAAGCCAGGATACTCTTTTTGATGCGCCCCTTCCCCTTGACCCGGTAAAGCCAAATGGAAAGGGACCGGGAGAGCATAAGCCCAGAATCCGTGGCAGACATTTATACCGGAACTGCTTTTTGCAGGGGGATGTGGATTTTATTTTCGGCTCCGGCACCGCTTATTTTGAGGAGTGTACTATTTTTTCCAAAAAGCCCGGGGACCGTTCCCCGGAGGACAGAGATACCTCTGTCTATGGTTATGTGACAGCGGCATCCACTCATCCGGAATTTCCTTATGGGTACGTGCTGCATAAATGTAAGCTGACAAGTGACTGCCCGAAGGGAAGCGTCTATCTGGGACGTCCCTGGAAAGAATGGGCAAAAACGGTATTTCTGGAGTGCGAACTGGGAGAACATATTCATCCTCAGGGCTGGTGGGACTGGGGAAAGACCCACGGACATTTCTATTACGGAGAGTACAATTCCTATGGCCCCGGGGCAAGTCCTGAAACGAGAGCGGATTTTTCCCATCAGCTTACCAGAGAAGAGGCGGAGCAGTATTCCATGGAAAAAGTGCTGGAAGGCTGGATTGGGGAATGAGTTTACAGGAAAACGGGAACTACGAAGGGTGGAAGCAGCAGTTTTCCATAAAGTTGAATGAACAGCAGGAAAGGGCAGTACGGACCGCAGAGGGGTCTGTACTGCTTTTGGCTGTTCCGGGCAGCGGAAAGACCACGGTGCTTGTCGCAAGGCTGGGATATCTGATTTTCTGCCGGGGGATTCTGCCGGAAAATATTCTGACGATTACCTATACGGTGGCAGCCCCCAGAGATATGAAGAGGCGGTTCGGGGAAACCTTTGGGGAAGCGATGAATGGTGTAACACTTACCACGACGATTCCTGTAACAGGAACAGCAGGAGAACGCATATCAACAACCATTAAGGCAATTGCTGTGAAGTCTGGTATGCAGAACAGCAGTGTTACAAGTGCGACCTATGTAATAGAGTTACCAGCACCGGCACCAAGCACCTATGCAGTAACGGTAAACAACGGAACATGTGATGGAGCGCTTGATAAATTAACTGGAATCTATGTGGATGATAATATTGCTCCGCAAGCTCTTTCTTTCCCCATCTCATATACAAACTATACAAATAACGAGCAGTACTTTTGGAATAATCATTATCAGGGTTCTCGTTCATAACAGCATGAAAGACGGCATCTGCGTATTTCTTGATGGCATTATCATATTCCTTGCGTGGAAACAGGAGCTGTGCCTTGTAATCCAGCAATAATGCTTTGTCACAGGCAGAAATCTGGTTGGTTTCTTCTGAAATATCCGGTGTGCCTGATTTATCTGAATTACACGATTTACTCGTTTCATCCGACTTGCCCGAATCACTCATAAGATTCATCACATATTCTATACGTTCTACCAGCTTCGACGGATAATCGGTATCCAAATATTTGTCAAAGTAAGGGTACATATCCTGTAAGAACAGCAGATAATATGCCTTGTTGTCTATGATGATATGTCTATTGATACTTTTCAGACATTCCATGACAGTCACTGGTCTTTTTACATTCAGCCCATGAGCAAGGCATATGATATGCAGGTGGTTTAGCATAATATGGCAGTCTGATACAGTAGGAATAGTCTCTGCGATTGCCACTTCCTGAATGAGTGGGTGCAGTGCAATCGTCTTGTTTTCGGTATCTTCACTGATAATACCATAGCGTATCAGCTCATTTACATTTTTGAGAGAATCCAGCTCCAGCCACATTTTGAACGCACTTTTATAAACTCCTGATACCGGCAGGAGTGAGAGGTTACGGAGGATATCAATACTGTCCTCATTTAATCTATTAAGCTTCATCAACATGCGAAGGTGTCCTATCATACTGGCATAGGAGAATTCCTCATCCTTGAATACCTCGATTTCTTCCGTGTTCTGCCCGATACCGCAGGAACGCAGCTCCTGTAACAATTCTTCCGGTTCCATGCCGCTGGCTTCTAAGGTAAGAGCAGCCATGCAGACAGTCAGGGTATGACAGTTCACTTCTTCTATAATGGCAGACACACTGTCCGGATCACGTTTTGCAGAAGGACAATGCTTGTAGAACAGTTCCTTCAGTTCTTTGTCCTTATCCAATTCCTTTATTTCTATAGAATCATAATTCTTAAATTTGCATCTGCTGGTAATCAATAGCTGCATATCATTCTTCATCAGTTTCTTTAAGAAGGGTTCGTCCTTTGGAAGCACATTGAAGTTGTCCAGAATCAGCAGTGTATCTGTGTGGGGTTTCTGCATCACCTTATAGTGATTCTGAAAACGGACTTTCTCATTCATTTCTACGGAATCATCTGCAAATGTAAGGTTTGCGATGTCTTTTCTCAAATCACCGGTGTAATACAGATAAATGATATTGGTGTACTTTTTACGGTTCTTCTGTGCATAGGATTTGGCAACTTCGCTTTTTCCAATGCCTGCCATACCGGTAATGAATAAGACGGATTGATTGGAAAGATGGGATGCGATTGCTTTTATCTCATCCTTTCGTCCAATGAATGCCTGATTGCAGGAGGGAAGCTTATTGCAAAGAATCACTTCCGAAAGGTCGGGAGAATAGAGCGCACCTGTGCTATGGTCATTCAAAATCGCATATCTTACCACAGAGCAGAAAAAGGCTGCATTATCCGGCTCCTGAATCAGCGCATCAGCCATTTCCTGCCCAATGGTTTTTATACTGTCTGTAATCAATTCCACCATCTGGATTCGAGCCTGTGCTTCGTTTAACAGGTTCGGAATAATCTTATCTCTGAAATCATCCTTCATCGTATCCCATTCATCCTCATCTTCATAAGTCTTTAGGATATCTATAGGAATCGGGCGGGCGCCATTGCACCAGCGGCTGTACATCGTCGTGTCATCTGCGATTAATTCCGAAGCTGTCAGAGTATCATCCAGATATTCAGAGAACAGACTGCGTACAAGCTGGTGCTGCGGGTAGGTTTTCTTTTTATTTTCCAATAATACACCAATCACATTTGCATAGGGGATTCTGATGTATAGATTTTAATATGTAATTTTAATGTGTCAAAGACGCATTGAAACGGGAAAACATTTATGATAAAATAAAAATCAATATTGAATATGAAGCAGTGCCGCCGGACAGCGGGGCTGAATAAGGAGGATATAATGGAGCAGTATAAGCAGGAATTTATAGATTTCATGGTAGAGAGTGATGTGTTGAAGTTTGGAGATTTTACTTTAAAGAGTGGAAGAAAGTCACCTTTCTTCATGAACGCAGGTGCGTATGTTACAGGAACACAGCTTGCAAGACTTGGTGAGTATTATGCAAAGGCTATTCATGAAACATATGGTGATGATTTTGATGTACTGTTCGGACCAGCATATAAGGGAATTCCAATCAGCGTAGTTACAGCAGTTGCATATGCAAAGCTTTATGGCAAGGAAGTAAGATACTGCTCAGACCGTAAGGAAGAGAAGGACCATGGTGCTGATAAGGGTGGATTCCTTGGAAGCAAGTTAAAGGATGGCGACAGAGTCATTATGATAGAAGATGTAACAACATCCGGTAAGTCGATGGAAGAGACAGTTCCTAAGGTAAGAGGGGCAGCAGATGTTACTATCGTAGGACTTATGGTTTCGCTTAACCGTATGGAAGTAGGCCTTGGCGGAAAGGTGAGCGCACTTGAGGAGATTAAGGAAAGATACGGTTTCCCAACAAGCGCAATTGTTTCTATGGCAGATGTTGTAGACCACCTTTACAATAAAGAGTGCGAGGGCAAGGTAGTTATTGATGATGCACTTAAGGCAGCAATTGACAAGTATTACGCAGAATATGGTGTTAAGAACGCATAATAGCTGATATTTATGGAGGGTTAATTATGGAAGAGAATCTTTATAAGAAATTAAAGTCAGTAGGAGCTTCTAATCTTGTATTTGGTATCCTGATAATACTCTTTGGTATCGGTGCAGGTGTAATGATGATTATTAATGGTGCAAGACTTCTTGCGCACAAATCAGATAGCTTATTCTAGTGAAGGGGAACTGCCTGGTGGGTTAATTATGCCTGCCGGGCAGATTTGTTATGAAAAAGAAACATTGTATAACGCTTATAAAATGGGCGCTTTTTGTTATATATATGATTCTGCTCTTTTATGTAGTCTTTTTTGCAGAAGGAATGGGAAGGGCAGAGATAGCCAGCGGTTACAAATACAATCTTACACTGTTCACGGAAATCAGGCGCTATTGGCGTTATCTTGGACATTTTGACTCGCTTGGCTGGATAGCATTTCTTAATATCATTGGAAATGTGCTGGCATTCATACCATTTGGCATATTCGTGCCGTGGCTTTCCAATGGCAGAATTAATGTTTTTGCTACATTTGCATATGGATTCGCACTGTCGCTTACAATAGAAACAGTACAGCTTATATGCAAGGTCGGCTGCTTTGATGTTGATGACCTTGTGCTTAATGTAGTGGGAGCATTGTGCGGTTATGCGGTATATGCGATAGCATACAGAATAGTTAAAATGTTTAGTAAAAAGGACAGGTGAAAGAATGAAACTTTTCAATAAATACAAGTTCTCTGATAAAAGTCAGGCACTTGGTGGTTTGATATCGACTGCGATGGGAATACTGTCATTGCTTTCTTTAAGTTATGGAGTGTATCTGTCTTTTAAAGCAGCAGGAGAAGGCGGTTTAAGAGTAGGAAGTCTTGGAATATTAAGCCTTATCTTAGCGGTAATCGGAACAGTAATCGGACTAATTAGTTTCAAAGAAGATAATAAGTTCTACGGAACTTCGAGATTTGGTTCAATGCTGTGTGGGGTAATAGCAGTATTTATGATAGCAGTATTCTTAATGGGAATATAATCCTTATCAGGGCAGAAGGAGAAAGAAATTGTTTAATGATAATGTAGAAGAGCGTTACGGGCTTGCGATAGAAAGAATTAAAGAGATAGCAGAGGAACCGGGGCTTAAGACGGATGGGTTTGCAGATTATTTCAAATGTATCGCTGCATTTATTCTTAAGATGGATAAGCTTGCGGCTGATTTAAAAGCTGATGTTTTCAGAGATTATTCACTTGAAGAATATAAGAATCTGAATACAGGTCTGTATGAAGATGTAATTGGAAAGGCTTACGAGACAAGCTACGCTAATCCGGCATATGCAGCTTCAAAGTTAGGGCTTTCAGAGGGAAGGCTTTTGTCATTCCTTTATGTTGAGATAAGGGGAATGATTGTGTATGCATATGAGGGCAGACTGGCAGAGATGACAGCACTTATGGAACTTTTTGTTGAAGTGTACTGCATGTGCGTATCGACTGAGGCAGACTGCGGAAAGCCAGATTATAAGCAGATGAAAGAGTCTGTGTACTGGTATGTTAGTGATTACAGTGATGACCTTATGGAGTACAGGGTAAGAGAGCTGTTAGACCCTGAACTTGATTTTGCAACTAAGATTATTATGGAGTCTGACCTTACAGATGTAAGATATCTGTACAGATTCGGTGAGTATGTCACAGACAATGAGATTAAGACAGCAGAGTATCTTAATTCGCTCAGCGAAGAAGAAATCCAGAAGATGGCAGACACATTTACAGAAGGATACAGAATCGGGTTTGAGCTTACAGGCAAGGATTTATCAAAGAAGAAAACAGTTAATATAAGATACTGTCTGGGATTTGAAAGACTTGTGAGGGCTGAGATTAAGAACTTTGAAAAGCTTGGACTTAAGCCTACGATATACAGGGCAGCGGTCAATACAATTAATAAAAGACTTAACATTAAGGTTGGCTATTACGGAGCTAATCCTAACAAGCAGATGGATTTCGACCATCGTTTTGACAATGCACTTTATATGGATGGCGAATTTGTTGAGAGGAAGACAGGCGCATTAAAGCTTGCATATGAGAAGAACAAAGAGCTTGCAGCGGTGCATGGTGGACCTGCTGTTATGGAAGTGTTTGGTGAAGTGCCATTTGAGCCACAGATTAAGAGCGAGGCATTAACGCTTGATACTAAGCAGCAGAAGCTTTCTGTGAAATACAGCAATGACGCGGGAAGCATTGTTAATGAGTATATCAAAGGCGAGGAGAGAAGCTTTACAATAATTGCTTATCCGATACCGGAGATTGGCGAGAATTTCGAGGAAATATTCAAGGGTACTGTTAAGATTAATACCCTTGATTATAACAAATATAAAGCTATCCAGCAGGCACTTATTGATGTACTTGATACAGCACAGTATGTTGAGGTTAAAGGAACTAACGGAAACTGCACAGACATGAAGGTTTCTATTATGAAGATAACCGACCATAAGACGCAGACTGTATTTGAGAACTGTCTTGCGGACGTTAATATTCCGCTTGGAGAAGTATTTACATCGCCTGTGCTTAAGAAAACAACAGGTGTGCTTAATGTGAGCAGTGTATATCTTAATGATATTAAGTTCAATAATCTTACGGTATGGTTTGAGGATGGATTTGTTAAGGACTACACATGCACTAACTTTGATGATGAAGCTAAGAATAGAGAGCTTTTCAAGGCAAATGTGTTATATGACCATGAAACACTGCCGCTCGGAGAGTTTGCTATAGGAACTAACACTACAGCATATGTGTTTGCCAATAAGCATGATATTGTGTATAAGCTTCCGATTCTTATTGTTGAAAAGATGGGACCACATTTTGCAGTCGGTGACACATGCTATTCAAGGGCAGAAGATGTGTATGTAACTAATCCGGACGGCAAGGAGATTATCTCAAGGGATAATGAGGTTTCACTTCTTCGTAAGACGGAGCCGGACAAGGCTTATTATAACTGTCACACCGATATTACCATTCCGTATGATGAGATTGGTAATATTACTGTTGTGGCAGAGGATGGAACAAGAACAGACTTGATTAAGAACGGCAGATTCGTGCTTGATGGCACGCTTGCACTTAATGATGCATTTTTAACAGAATTATAAATATATAATTGTAAGCTGTAAACAGGCTTTATCTTGACGCAAAGTTTAAAACAAAGTACAATGATAATTAGTGTTTTCACTAATTTTAATATTATATCTATCGGACATAGGAGGTTAATATGGCTTTAGTAGGAATTGTTATGGGAAGTGACTCTGATATGCCTGTTATGGCAAAGGCAGCAGACATTCTTGAACAGTTAGGAATTTCGTATGAGATGACAATTATCTCAGCACACAGAGAGCCTGACGTATTCTTTGAATATGCTAAGAGTGCAGAGAAGAAGGGATTTAAGGTTATTATTGCAGGTGCAGGTATGGCAGCACATCTTCCGGGTATGTGTGCAGCTATTTTCCCAATGCCTGTTATTGGTATTCCAATGCACACAACATCACTAGGCGGTAGAGATTCATTATATTCAATAGTACAGATGCCTACAGGTATTCCTGTTGCAACTGTTGCTATTAACGGTGGTGCCAATGCAGGCATTCTTGCAGCCAAGATTCTTGCAACATCTGATGCAGCACTTCTTGAAAGGCTTAAGGATTATACTAAGAATCTTAAGGAAAGTGTTCAGAAGAAGGATGCCAGACTTCAGGAAGTCGGTTATAAGAATTATTAATTAGTAACTGAATAGTTACATTAACTTACATTTATCATAATATTGAAGGAGAAAGAATCATGGATTACAAGAAATCTGGAGTTGATATTGAAGCAGGTTACAAGTCAGTTGAGTTAATGAAAGAGGCTGTTAAGTCTACTATGAGAGAAGAAGTGTTAGGCGGAATCGGCGGATTCTCAGGAGCATTTTCACTCGCTAAGATTAAGGAGATGGAAGAGCCTGTATTACTTTCAGGAACTGACGGATGTGGAACTAAGGTTAAGTTAGCTTTCATTATGGACAAGCATGATACTATCGGTATTGATGCAGTTGCTATGTGTGTTAACGATGTTGTATGTGCTGGTGGAGAGCCACTCTTCTTCCTTGATTACATCGCATGCGGCAAGAATTATCCAGAAAAGATTGCTACTATCGTTGGTGGCGTTGCAGAGGGCTGCAGACAGTCTGAATGTGCACTTATCGGTGGTGAGACAGCAGAGCATCCGGGACTTATGCCACAGGATGAATATGACCTTGCAGGATTTGCTGTAGGTGTTGTTGATAAGAAGGATCTTATTACAGGCGAGAACATCAAGCCGGGTGATACTCTTATCGGTATCGCTTCAAGCGGTGTACACAGCAACGGATTCTCACTTGTAAGAAGCGTATTTACAATGACAGAGGAATCTCTTAATACATATTACGATTCACTTGGAAAGACATTAGGAGAGGCATTACTTGCTCCAACTAAAATATATGTTAAGACAATGAAGGAAATCAAGAAGGCAGGCGTTAAGGTTAAGGGCTGCAGCCATATCACAGGTGGTGGTTTCTATGAAAATGTACCTAGAATGCTTCCAGACGGTGTTAAGGCAGTAATTAAGAAGGACAGCTACGAAGTACCACCAATCTTTAAGATGCTTGCAGAAGATGGCAATATCGAAGAACATATGATGTATAATACATTTAACATGGGTATAGGTCTTGTACTTGCTGTTGATCCTGCTGATGTTGATACAGTTATGGCAGCAGTTAAGTCTGCAGGTGAGACTCCATATGTTATCGGAAGTATTGAAGCTGGCGAGAAGGGAGTTACTTTATGCTAAGAGTTGCAGTTATGGTTTCCGGAGGCGGAACTAATCTTCAGGCTATTATCGATGCTGTTAAGGATGGAACAATCACTAACACAGAGCTTGTAGCAGTTATAAGCAATAATGCCGGAGCATATGCACTCACAAGAGCTAAGGATAACAATATTCCAGCATATTGCATATCACCTAAGGATTATGAAAGCAGAGATGCATTTAACGATGCGCTGCTTGATAAAGTGAATGAGCTTAATGTTGACCTTATAGTACTCGCAGGATTCCTTGTAAGAATCCCAGAGAAAATGGTTCATCAGTACAGCCACAGAATTATTAATATTCATCCATCACTTATACCTTCATTCTGCGGAGTTGGTTTCTATGGACTCAAGGTTCATGAAGCAGCTCTGGCAAAGGGTGTTAAGGTATCAGGTGCAACTGTGCATTATGTAGATGAAGGAATGGATACAGGAGAGATTATTTTCCAGAAGGCAGTTGATGTACTTGATGGTGATACTCCTGAAACTCTTCAGAGAAGAATTATGGAGCAGGCTGAATGGAAGCTTCTTCCTAAGGCAATTAACAAGATTGCCAATGAACATGTTAATTAATGATTACTGACTAAGTATATAGATAATGATATGCGGAGGAATTAAGATGAAAGTATTAGTTGTAGGCAGCGGCGGAAGAGAGCATGCAATATGCTGGAAGTTAAGCAAGAGTCCTAAGGTTGACAAGATATACTGTGCACCGGGTAATGCAGGAATTGCAGAGCTTGCAGAGTGTGTTGATATTAAGGCAATGGAGTTTGACAAGCTTGTTGCATTTGCTAAGGAAAACAGCATTGACCTTACTGTTATCGGAATGGACGACCCACTTGTCGGCGGTGTTGTTGATGTATTCGAGGCAGAGGGCTTAAGAGTATTTGGACCAAGAAAGAATGCAGCTATTCTTGAAGGATCTAAGGCATTTTCTAAGGATCTTATGAAGAAATACAATATTCCAACAGCAGCTTATGAAACATTTACATCAGCAGAAGAAGCCAAGAAGTATCTTGAGACTGCTGAATATCCTATCGTTCTTAAGGCTGACGGACTTGCACTTGGCAAGGGTGTTCTTATATGTGAGAACAAAGAGGATGCACTTGCAGGTGTTGATGAGCTTATGCTTGACAAGAAATTCGGAACAGCAGGTGATACAATTGTCATTGAGGAATTCATGACAGGCCGTGAGGTTTCAGTACTTTCATTTGTTGATGGTAATACAATTAAGATTATGTCATCAGCTCAGGATCATAAGAGAGCTAAGGATGGTGACCAGGGTCTTAACACAGGCGGAATGGGTAACTTCTCACCATCACCTTTCTACACTAAGGAAGTTGATGAGTTCTGTAAGAAATACATTTATCAGGCAACTGTTGACGCAATGAAGAGTGAGGGCAGACCATTTAAGGGAGTTATCTTCTTTGGACTTATGCTTACTCCAAAGGGACCAAAGGTTCTTGAGTACAATGCAAGATTTGGTGATCCTGAGGCACAGGTTGTTCTTCCTAGAATGAAGAATGATATTGTTGATGTATTTGAGGCTTGTATTGATGGAACTCTTGATAAGGTTGACCTTCAGTTTGAAGATAACGCATGTGTATGTGTAATTCTCGCATCTGACGGATATCCACTCGCATATAAGAAGGGCTTCGAGATTAAGGGAATGGAAAACTTCAAGGGTAAGGATGATTATTTCTTATTCCATGCAGGTTCTAAATTCAACGAAGAAGGCAAGGTTGTAACTAACGGAGGACGAGTTCTCGGTGTTACAGCACTTGGCAAGGACCTTAAGGAAGCAAGAGCCAAGGCTTATGAAGCTACTGAATGGGTGGATTTCGATAACAAATATATGAGACATGATATTGGTAAGGCAATTGATGAAGCTTAATTAGTTAGTGGTAAGTAAAATGGGGGCAGATGGCTGGCGGATGCCGGTTATCTGCCTTAGTGTGTAAATGAGGAGACAACTATGAAAATAACACCAGTTAAGGGTACTAATGATTATCTTCCTAATGAGGTTGAAATCAGGGATTACCTTCAGAATGAGATATTAAAGGTATATGTTGCTAATGGATTTGAGCATATTACAACACCTATTATTGAGGATATAGAGAATCTTGATAAGAGTGATGGTGGTGAGAACTTAAATCTTATATTCAAGATTATGAAGAGAGGCGATAAGCTTGAGAAGGCTGTAAGTTCACTTCAGGAAAATCCTAAGACAGGAACAGCCTGTGAGAATGAAATTGCTGATATGGGATTAAGATATGACCTTACACTTCCGCTCAGCCGTTACTTTGCTAACAACAAGGACAAGCTCACTCTTCCTATGAAATGTATCCAGATGGACAGAGTGTACAGAGCTGAAAGACCACAGAAGGGCAGACTTCGTGAGTTTGTTCAGTGTGATATTGATATTATTGGTTCTGATTCTACAGATTCAGAGGTTGAACTTATTCTTACAACAACCAAGGCTCTTAAGGCTATTGGCATGAAGAATTTCAAGGTTAAGATTAACGACAGAAGACTTCTCCGTTCATTCCTTCAGAATTGTGGATTTACCGAGGATCAGCTTGACAGTGTGTGCATTACATTTGACAAGATGGATAAGGTCGGACTTGACGGTGTTAAGGCTGAGCTTACAGACAAAGGGTTTGATGCTGCTGCAATTGAGAAGTTTATCGGATTCTTTGGAAGTGTTTCAAGTGCACAGGAGATAAGCCTTGAAAGTGTTGAGGCTATACTGGATGATAAAGCTCCAGCAGAAAGCGTAAGAGGAATTATTAACACTGTAAATGAGCTTTCAGACGGTCAGTTTGATGTTGTATTTGACCTTTCTTTAGTAAGAGGTCAGGGTTACTATACAGGAACTGTATTTGAAGTTGAAAGTATTGATTTCAAGGGTGCTATCGCAGGTGGTGGAAGATATGACAACCTTATTGGCAAGTTCTTAGGACAGCAGGTAAGCGCTGTTGGATTCTCAATCGGATTCGAGAGAATCTTCTCAATCCTTATGCAGAATGGCGTTGAGACTAAGGCATCAGCAGACAAGATTGCTGTTATGTATGACGAGGGACAGGTTAAGGAAGCCTATGCAATAGCAGAAAAATACAGAGCAGAAGGTAAGGTATGCTCATTATATGTAAAGCCTAAGAAGATGGGAAAGTTCCTAGGAAAGCTTGAGGAACGTGGATATAAAGGATTTGTTAATGTCAGCAATGGGGACGAGATAAGCTTGTTCTAGTGCATTATTTCGGAAATAACTATACCAATCGCGTAGGATGAGGATTTGATTGTGTAGGTATAAAAAACGCAGGCGTAGCGGGTTACGCCTGCGTTTTTTGATTGTTTTTGACCGTTATTACAGCATTGTCAGCCGGCAATCAGGCTTTCACAGCTGCCCTAATCGGCACGGCAATTTGAGTAATATAATCGGCGCTGTTATCGCCCCGGTTGGGTGGCCCCTCCAAATAAACCGAGCGCAGCCGTCCTGCGGCTTCAATGCCGCTTTCTTGTATATATTTCATAAGCGCTCTCATAGACTTGCCTGTTCCTTCATACGGCCCACGATAGTAGATGCACAAGGCGGGTGTTTCGTCAAATTCCATGCGCTCGGCACCGTCAAAGCTCTCGTCCACCGGAATACAGCACATAAGGTCAAGCGTATCGGGATTATCCGTCATGCGCACGGTGAACATACGCGCCGCCATGGACATTTTTCCGGTTCTGGCGGCGGAAATGTATGTGTCCCGCAGTTTAATGGCTGCCTCGGCAACATCTTTACATTGATATTCCCGACAAAAGCACACCTGACGCGGCAGAACGGTTTTATGCACAGTGAAATCGCCTTGCTTTGCCGAACGCACCTGAAGCATCTGAATATTTCTGTCCAGCATTTTCCGCAGCTCATAAAGCTTATCTAAAAGCTTATCCATATTTTCGGTGTCGTAGTAATATTCCGCTACCTCCTTTAAGGAAAGACCGAGCGCCTGCAGCGAACGGATAGAGCGGATCTGCGTCATGTTGTCTGCCGAATAATAGCGAAATCCGCTGGTTTCGTCCTTTACCGCCGGTATAAGAAGTCCCATATTTTCGTATACAAGCAGCGCCTTGCGGGTGACTCCGAGTATTTTTGTAACTTCTCCAATTTGAAATAGGCTGTTATCGTGTTTTTTCATCATTATATCACCAGATTTCTGTAAAGAGTTATTGACTCGTCCCCTAAGGTACGATTTACAATATAATATATAGTAGAAGAAAGAATAATGCAAGTTTAATGCAGAAAGGAGTATACTGCTATGAAGAAAAGATTATTAAGTGTATTTTTATGCTTGTGCATGGTGTTTGGTTTAGTCCAGGCCACAGTGTGGGCGGCAACAACAAATGGGCACACCCACTACCTTTGCGGGGGCAGCACCTGTAACGGCAGCGGTCACGAAAACGAAACCTACAAGACCACCTTTGCCAAGGAGATCAAGCAGGTAAGCGGCACACTGTATATTGACAACATCGAATGGACTGTGAGCAGCTACGGCAACTATACGCTTCCTGCGGGAGCTTATTACCTGTCCACCGACCTTACGCCGGATTACATGATTCAGACCAACGGCAATGTCACGCTCTGCCTGAACGGTCACGGCATCACGGCCAATCACGATGGTGATGTGATCGCCGTAAATTCCGGCGTGACCTTCACCCTGACGGACTGCAAGGGCGGTAATTCCAACGCTGAGTTCGGCAAAATCACACATGCCTCCGGCAAAGACGGCAGAGGCGTATATGTGTTCAAACGCAGCACTACCTTCAATATGTACGGCGGCAGTATCGTGAACAACAACATGGTCACGGATGACTATGTCGGCAATGACGAGATCGGCGGCGGTGTGTATATAGCCGATGATGGTACCACTTTTAATATGTATGGCGGAACCATCTGCGGCAACACCGCTGGAAGCAGCGGCGGTGGCGTGTATATGGGCGAAAAGACAAACTTCAATATGTACGGCGGCGCTATTTGCGGCAACACCGCCACAAGGAATTTCGGCGGCGGCGTATGTGCATACAAAAGCAGCAAATTCTATATGTCCGGTGGCGAGATCGGCGACAACGGCACGCGCTGTGGCGGCGGTGTGTTTGTGGGTGATAATTCAACCTTCACCATGACCGGCGGTAGCATTACCGGCAACAATGTCAGCCATTGGCGTGCCGGTGGCGGTATATATATAAGTAGTAGTGCCAAAAAAATCACTGTTTCTGGAAATATTCAAATAACAGGCAACATGAAGGCGGGGACAAAGAACGAAAACGGCAAATACACCGACGGAAAGGTTGAAAATCTCTATCTGAATGATGGAATAACCATCACCGTCGGCGGCGCGCTGGCAGACAGCTCGAAGCTCGGCGTGACGCTGGCCAACGATTACGGCGATAATGCTTTTACCTCCGGCTGGAAGACCAATATGAGCGGCAAAACTCCAATCGACCACTTCACATCCGATGTTGACGGGTATGAAGCGAAGCTGTACGACACCGAGCTGAAGCTGGTCAGCACGCATGTGCATAGTTGGACCTATACTGCTAATGGCGATAAAATCACCGCCACCTGCAAAAATTGTGAGGATAACAACGGACAAGATTTTGTCGGCGGTACATGCGCTATTACCGCAGCGGACGCCACCTATGACGGAAGTGTAAAAACCGCAGCGGTGAGCGGGACAGGGATACTCGAAAATGTCGATATGTCCATTAGTTACAGCAAGTACAACGCGACGAGCAAGCAGTTTGAATCTATTAATATTCTGCCTGCCGGCGCAGGTCGGTATAAGGCATCCATCACTTACAGTGGTGCCACAGCCGGTGTGGAATATACCATAAAAAAGGCTACGCGGGAAGCCCCGGTGGGTCTCACGGTAAATCCCGCCGGCAGTATCGGAGGTAAGGGTAAGATCAACGGTACTACGGCAGGCACCTACAACGAGGTCAAGGCCATGGAGTATAACACCTCCGCCACCGCGACCACCGGCTGGAAGGACTGCTCGGATAGCAGCACCGAGGTTGCCCCAGGCACCTACTATGTGCGCTACAAGGAAAACGACAACTACTATGCAAGCGCCGTTTCTTCCGCGCTGACAGTCAAGGAGCACACGCATTCCGGCGGCAATGCGACCTGTCAGAAAAAAGCGGTTTGTGATGGATGCGGGCAGGAATACGGCGAGCTTGGCAACCATATTTTTACCGAAACGGTTGACGGGAAATATCTTGTATCTGCCGCCACCTGTGGCAGCAAGGCAGTATATAACAAGAGCTGCTCTGTTTGCGGTGTAAAATCAAACGAAACCTTTGAAACCGGCGAATTCGATTATACAAATCATATCGGTAGCACATATAAGAAAAACCAAAAGGAAGCCACCTGCTACGCAGAAGGCTATACCGGCGATATTTTTTGCTCTACCTGCAATCATGAGATAGAAAAAGGAACGCCTATTGCGAAAAACGCTCACAACCCTGCTTCCATTTGGACAACGGATGAAACCGATCACTGGAAAGAGTGTCAGACAGTCGGTTGCGGCAATATCATTGATAAAGCTCATCATTCTGGCGGCGAGGCCACCTGTGTTAAAAAAGCTATCTGTTCTGTATGCAAGGTTGAGTACGGTGCGGTTGATCCTTCCAATCACAAGCACACCGAAGTGCGTAACGCAAAAAGTGCCACTTGTTGTGAAAAAGGCTATACAGGCGATACCTACTGCACCGATTGCAATGCCTTAGTTTCAATCGGAGCAGAAATCCCTGCAACCGGCAATCATACCGATGCCGACGGAAAATGGGAAGCAGACGGTACGAATCATTGGCACACCTGTTATTTCGGCACAAAGTTTGATGTAGCGGTTCACAGCGGTGGTGAGGCTGCTTGCGTTGGCAAGGCGGTTTGTGAGATTTGCAAGGCGCAGTACGGTGATATTGACGCAACCAATCACAAGCACACAGAAATTCGAAATGCAATGCCCGCTACCGAGAAAGAAAAGGGCTACACCGGTGACACATGGTGTACCGACTGCAACAAGAAAATTGCAGGCGGAAAGGAAACTGATCTTCTTTCACACTCTCTCAAAAAGGTAGAAGCCAAAGCGGCAACCACGAAAGAAAACGGTAACATTGAGTATTTCTACTGTACTGGCTGCGGCAAATACTTTGCGGATGAAGACGGCACAAAAGAGATTTCTCTTAGCGAAACCATTATTAAAAAGCTTCCTCCTGAGATTATAGAAGGCAATAATGCTATCGTAAACAACGAAGAGAAGAAATCTTTGACATTCCGCTCCAATGCAACATTTGCCGATTTCATTCTTGTAGAGCTTGACGGCAAAACCCTTGACGAAAAGTATTATACAAAGGCAGAAGGCAGCATTATAGTTACTTTGAATAACGATTTTGTTTCTACACTTTCCGTCGGTGAGCATACGCTCGGAATCGTTTCGGAAAGCGGAACGGCAACAGCAAAGTTCACAGTGAAAGCGTCTGAGATTCCGAATGAATCTCCCGAAACCGGAGATAACAATATGGTAGATTTCTGGAGTCTTGCGGCAATTCTCTCGCTTGCCGTTCTCGGTTTCACAACCGTAGTATCAAAGAAAAAGCGAGCAAAATAATATGATTTACGGCGGCAACGTAACCATACGCTGCCGCCGTAATTTTAGATACTGGGAGTGAGAAAAATGTTGATTATGGCGCAGCCTTTTTAAGGGCTGCGCTTATTGCTTCTATAAAGACGGAATATGTATATCTGTTGGCTGAATCATAGGTTATGTTGGTTGTGCCGGCTTCCATGACTTTAGCAGCAACTTCATCAAATGAAGTCGCCAGTTTAGGGTACATAGTTGTGATTGATTCGGAAAGATTAACAAGTTCAATGCTGTTAATGTTAGAGGAATCAACTGTGACCTGGATATCAACGGGGTTACCGTCTAACAGAATAGAGGCGGTATATACTCCAGGGCAGAATTTGGGAGCATCGGCATTATCAAGGGGTGTTTCAATATTAGAAGAAGCAGAAGCATTTACAGTGCTGCTCTTAGGTTTAGTAGTATTTCTGGAATCATCAGAACCATTGCTGCCAAGACGGATAACAGCGAATATAACAAAAGCTATTATAATAGCAGCGATAACCACTCCAATAAGGAGCTTTTTAAATGGAATAACAACGATTTTAGTCTGACTCATCACAAAGAAACCTGCCCTTCATATTCATTATTACAAAATATATGGCAGAGCATATGAAAATATGATTTAAATAGCGTTTTACTTTTTGGAATGTGAATGTTACACTAAAACACATGTGGGGTATTCACATTTATAGGTATTATGATATTGGGAGATGTAACAATGAATTATTTTATTTTTGGTGGATCAGGATTTATAGGAACGCATCTTATTAAATTAATAAAGCAGGAATGTCTGAAAGAGAATGACAGGATATATGACCTTGACATTGTTATGCCAGGAGAAGAAGGCGTAGTGCCAGGCGTTGTAGAAAAGATGGAAGGTGTTGAGTATATAAGATTAGATGTAAGAAAAGAGATTACATTTGACTTTAAGCCAACAGAAGACGATATAATATTTAATCTTGCAGCAGTACATAGAACACCGGGTCATCCTGATGAGGAATATTTTGAGACCAATATACTTGGCGCTGAAAATGTTACAGCATTTGCAGACAGATATGGAATAAAGAAAATCTTATTTACAAGTTCAATTGCACCATATGGCGCAGCGGAGGAATTAAAGACAGAGGAAACTATACCTATGCCTAATACACCATATGGAATAAGCAAGCTTACAGCTGAGAAAATTCATATGATATGGCAGGCTGAGGATGACACAAGAGAACTGACAATTGTGCGTCCGGGAATAGTATATGGCAAGGGTGAACATGGCAACATGACCAGATTATACTGGGGTCAGAGAAAAAGATATTTTATGTATACAGGACGAAAAGATACAATAAAGGCCTGTATATATGTCAAGGAGCTTGTAAGATTCTTCAAATACAGAATGATTGATAATGATTTTTCAGGAGTTGATATATTTAACTGTACATTTGAACCGGCATATAACATAGAACAGATATGTATGGCAATACAGGAGGCTACTGGAATGAAGCGGCATATACCGTTGATTCCGGGAGGATTGCTTATGACAGTTGCAAGAATTGTAGGCCCATTAGGCGGTAAGAAAGTAGGAATACATCCGGCGAGAGTTAAGAAACTGATGGTTTCAACTAATATATGTGGAAAGAAGCTGGCAGCTACAGATTATACATTCCACTATACATTGGTAGAGAGCTTCAGAGACTGGTTTAATGATTGCAACAAAGAGGGGTTATATTAGATAATAGATGCGGAGCCTTGGGGTTCCGCATTTTATGTATGGACAGGAGTATATTTATGAAGAAATTGATAATAATGGTGCTGGCCTGTGGCTGCATGGTGGGATTTCTTGCATGTGGACAGAAAGAAAATGCTGATACCAGCCAGACAGAGAGCATATATGAAACAGAAACGGAAGAAAGAACAAGTAGTGTTGCTGGTACACAGGAAGTAACGACAGAAAAAGAACCGGAAGATGATGAATATGTTCTTGTGAAGAAATACATACCGGATATATATGTAGAATTAATGTATGCAACAGAGAATAACTTTACAGGTGTCAGAATATATGATTTCACAGATGCGTATCTTCGATACGGGACGGTTAAGAAGCTTGCAAATGTGCAGAAGGAACTGAAAGAACAGGGGTACAGCTTAAAGATTTGGGATGCATACAGACCGTTTGAGGCACAGCAGAAATTATGGGAAGTATATCCGGACCCTAACTATGTGGCAAATCCGGCTAACGGAATGAAAAACCATAATCTTGGAGGAACAGTGGATATTACAATGGTTGCTGCTGATGGAAGCGTTATATCAATGCCGACAGAATTTGATGATTTTTCTTTGAAAGCAGATAGAGATTATTCTGATATAGAAGATGAAGAGGCTGTGAAAAATGTGATAATTCTACAGAATGCTATGGAAAATAACGGATTTACAGGCTATCAGGGAGAATGGTGGGACTATTCAGATACGGTGGAATATGAAGCTGTTGATTTTCGACCTTCCATGCAGTAAAACACAAAAACTGTAGTTTGTTAAATAATAGGCCGCTTTTATGTATTATAAAAAAGATATGTACATTGACAAAAATAACCAAAAAGAATACCATATAAATACCTTGTTTTGGCACATTTGTGCAAAAAAATTATGAAAGAGGTAGAAGAATGAAAAGCAAGAAAAGGATTTTAGCAGGCATCCTTACATTGTTAATGGTATTCATGACAGTGTTAAGTAATTGCCCACCTATTACAGCTATGGCTGCTACAGGTGAAAAGGGCGATGCACCTATTGCATCAAAACTCGATGCTGCTTACGATGAAGCAAACAATGAGTTTAATCTTCAGTGGACTTCATCTGAGACAGGTAGTGGAGATGGAAAGTATGTAATTGAGGTCTCAAGAAAAGACTCAAAGGAAGATGAGGCTGTATATGAAACAATTGATTCTGTTCCATATGCTCAGACTTACTACACATACTCACCAAATAAGACAGGATATTATACATTCAGAGTCTATGGTAAGATTAACGAAACAATGACTGAGTTCGTATACTCAGCGGAGAATCAGTATGTATTCGTTGCACTTGAAGCTCCTGTTGTTACAATGAGACAGGGAGATGCTTCCATGACACTTAGCTGGACTGCTGATGAAACAAGAGTAGTAAGCTATGATGTTGCATACTGCAAGGCTGATTTATCTAAGAGATTTGATGATGACAAGCCATCATATGACTCATACACATATACTCCAAAGCTGACTGGAACTACAGAGAAGACAGTTACATTTACTGATCTTGATATTAACTCTTATTACTATTTCAGAGTTACAGCACATGCAAGCGATGGAGAACAGAGCGTTGGTTATGCTAATGGTTACTTCATCAAGAATGATGCTAATAAGACATTCAAAACTGTAAATATGGGTACGGGTGCTAAGGCTGGTACTGTTAAAGGCTCATTTGGTTCAAAGCTTACAATTGCAGCTGATGGAAGTAAATTTGCAGATAGTGAAGATGGATTCACATATTACTATACACCAATCAGCAAGGATGAGAACTTCATTCTTACTGCTACATTTACAGTAACAAGCTCAGAGAATGCAGATAACCAGTCTGCTATGGGTATTATTGCAACTGATACAGTAGCGTCAACAGCTGATGTTAATTTTAAGTACTTTAATTCAATCACATGTGGCGCTTGTAAGCTTATTCCAACTACAACAGGTGGACAGGCTATATACAGAGTTCCTGGTGTACGTTATGTAACTGGATATGTTGATTCATCAGCTAAGGTTCCATACGATCCATCAAGCACACTTGCTAATCCTCCAGGATTAAGAAATATGGTTAACAAATATGTATTTACTAATGATAAGGACAAGGGATTTGTTAACGGTTCAACATATACATTTACACTTAGAAAGTCTAATACAGGATATGAAGGAACAATGTCAGGCAGTGATGGTACATATGTACTTTATGATCCATCATCACTTTTTGTTCAGAATTCTAATAATATGTATGTTGGTTTCTTTGCTGCACGTAATATTACAGTTGATGTTACAGATATGGTAATGACAACAATGAGTTCTTCAAGCGATGAGGCTAAATATGATGCTCCACCAACATATCTTGACAAGAGCGTAGCTATTTATTCGCCATCACATTCTACATCATATGACTATAATCTTGTTTACAGACCAACATTTGCTGGAAAACTCACGATTAAGGATGATGAAGGTAATGTAATCGTTAATGGCGAGCATATTAATGCTAAAGAATACTTCACTAAGAACATCACATTAAAGAAGGACCAGACAACTCTTACAGCAACTATCACTCCAGATAAGGATCAGTTACTTGCGGACTTCAGTGATGTAGTAACAGAAAAGACAATTACAGTTAAGAAATATGGTGAAGAAGGTCAGACAATTGTAGTATCACCAAGTGGTACTGCAGAAGGTACAGGTTCAGAGGAGAATCCTCTTGATATCTATACAGCGGTTGCTTATGCACAGCCAGGTCAGACAATTCTTTTAAAAAATGGTACATATGATCTTAATGAAAAACTAACTCTTGAAAGAGGACATAATGGTACAGCTGACAAGCCTATCCGTTTGATTGGCGAAAGTGTAGATAATATTGTTGCAGATAATGATAATGGATTAACAGATGCTGAAGGTGTTAAGTTTAACCTTGCAGGTCTTGATATGACAACTGGTACAGCTATTGAAGTTGGCGGTGATTATTGGCATCTGTATGGTATAGAGATATACAATACTCCACATGATGTTAAGACAGTGCAGGTTTCAGGTAACCACAATACAGTAGAGATGGTTCTTATCCATGATGTAGGTAACTCTGGTCTTCAGATTAGTGGTTCATCTAAGGAAACTATTGAGCACTGGCCATCATACAATACAATTCTTAACTGCGAAGTTTATAACTGCTGTGATGCTAAGATGAACGATGCAGATGGATTTGCTGCTAAGCTTACAAGCGGAGTAGGCAATGTATTCAAGGGTTGTATTTCACATCATAATATTGATGATGGATGGGATTTATACGCTAAATCAACAACAGGTGTTATTGGCGCTGTTGTAATTGAAGATTGTGTAACATATGCTAATGGTTTCCTTACAACTTATGCCGAAGATGGATACACTGGTGAAGGTAACGGATTCAAGCTTGGTGGTGAGAGTATGCCAGTTGACCATCAGCTTATCAACAGCATTACATTTGAGAATGGTGCTAAGGGTGTTACAAGTAACAGTAACCCTAACGGAATTATTAATAGTGTAATCTGCTACAATAATGCAGCTCTTTCACAGGCAGAGAACTTCTCACTTTATACTAACTCTGCAAAGAATACTAAGTATACAGTTAACAATCTTGTTTCTATGTCATCACATACATCTAAGCAGGATAAGAGATCATTAGTAACAAATGGTGTTGTAACATCTAAGAGTACAGACCTTGATTCAGATGTTAACTTTTTCTGGACAGGTAAGGCTTCAACTAATAAGTCTGGAACAAAGGCTACATCATCATGGTTTAAGAATGTAGATACAAAGATTATTCCTACAAGAAATGCAGATGGAACAATTAATATGCATGGTCTTCTTGAACCAACAGCTACATTAACATCAGCAATTACATTTGATTATGCTGCACTTCAGGGCACAACTGGTAATATCTCAGATATAAGTGCAGAAGTTGCTTCAGTTCTTGCTAATGCTATTACAGATGAGAATGGTGCACCTGTAAAGGTTGAGGTAGTAAAGGCACCAGAGACAACACTTGATGGTGCTGCAATTGATCTTACCGGTGCTACAGTTAAGGTAACTTATAATTCAGGTAAGATAGTAGAAAAAGAGATGACTAAGGATATCCTTAATAAGTCAATCTTCTACTATGCAGATGGTGCAACTCAGACAGTAACAGTTGAAGTTGCAAATGGCGTAACAACAACATTTGATATTAAGGTAATCGAGAAGTCACCAGTAAGCCTTGCGTGGGATGTTAAGCCAGCAGCAACAGTTTCACAGAATGGCACATTAGATGTAAGTGGAGCAAAGCTTCTCGTTAAATACAACAATGGAACAAGTGAATATGTAACTGTAAGCAACAGTATGGTTACTCTTGACAGCAGCAAGGCTGGTGTAGCAACTGCAACTGTTATATATAAGGGACTTACAATTACTCATGAGGTAACAGTTGTAGAAGGAAGTACACCAACACCTGGAAGTTACACAGTAACAGTAACTAATGGTACAGCTTCTGTTACAACAGCAACAGCAGGTACAACAGTAACAATTACTGCTAATACAATTACAGGAAAGACGTTCAAGAACTGGAATGTTGTTTCTGGTTCAGTAACACTTGATGATGCAACAGCAGCAACAACAAAATTTGTTATGCCAGCATCTGGCGTTACAATTGAAGCAGTATATGAAGGTGAGACTCCAACTCCATCAGGAGATGCTTACACACATAACTTTACAACTTCAGGCATGACAAGTAATTTCTACACAATAACAGGTAGTACATCAACAAGTAAGGGATCTGTAACATATAACGGACTTACTCTTACAACCTGCCTTAAGATGGAAAGTAAGACTAATATTACATTTAAAGCACCATCTAAAGGAAAGCTTACACTTGTATTCGGTGGAACAACATCAGCTTCAGGTAAGATAGTTAATGTTAATGGAACAGCAGCAACAATAGGAACAGATAATATAGTAACAGTTGATGTAGCAGCTGGTAATGTAACAGTAACAAAGGGAGATGCAATCAACCTCTTCTATATGGTATATACACCAGAGAGTACAGGGGAAGAGACACATACACATAATTATGTATCAAAGGTAACAAAGGAAGCAACATGTACAGAGGATGGAGTGATTACATTTACATGTACATCAACAACAGGAAAATGTGACAAGCCTTCTTACACAGAATCAATTAAAGCAACAGGACATAAGTACAGCACAGAGTGGACAACAGATGTAGCTCCAACAGATACAACACCAGGAAGCAAGAGCCATCATTGTACAGTATGTGATGCTAAGACAGATGTAACAGAGATTCCAGCAACAGGAACTGTTGAAAAGAAGAATGGTCTTGTAACAGAATCAGATGGAAAGACATATTACTATGTTGATGGTGTAGTAAATACAGAATATGTTGGCGTAGTATATAGAGAGTCAGATGGATACTTCTGGATGGTACAGAACGGAGTGGTAGTTGAAGACTATGACGGACTTGCATACAGCCAGTATGATGATAATTTCTGGGTAATACAGGAAGGAAAAGTCGATTTCGCATACGAGGGAGTAGTATACAGCCAGTATGATGGAAACTTCTGGGCAACAGAGAATGGAAAAGTTGTATTTGGCTATAATGGAATGATGTATAGCAGATACGATGGAAACTTCTATGCTATTGAGAACGGTACAGTTAACTTTGATTATGAAGGAGTAATCTATAGCCAGTATGATGGAAACTTCTGGGCAGTATCACAGGGTAAGGTTGTATTCGGATACAACGGAATTAAATACAGCCCATATGATGGAAACAGCTGGTATGTAAATGATGGAAAAGTAGATTTCACATTTACAGGAAGTTATGTATTCAATGGTAAGGCTTACTACATTGTTGGTGGTAAAGTACAGAAATAAGATAATATTATAAAAATTATCGGCAGAGTCATAATGTCAGTATAATGGCATTATGACTCTGTTTTTTTGCACAAAAAATGTGTTATACTATTAAAAATGTTTTAAGGGGAGTTACACATGTCATTACAATTAATTCTAGGCAGTTCTGGTGCGGGAAAATCGCACTATCTGTATACGCATATAATTGAAGAGTCGATGAAGAATCCTGACAGAAATTATATAGTTGTTGTGCCGGAGCAGTACACTATGGCAATTCAGAAAAGACTGGTGTCCATGCACCCAAGAAAGGGAATCCTTAATATAGATGTTGTGAGTTTTGAAAGACTTGCATATAAGGTATTTGAGGAAGTGGGTGAGGACAATCTTGAAGTTCTTGATGATACAGGAAAGAATCTGATTATTAAAAGAGTTTTAGAGCAGAACAAGGATGGATTAAAATATTTTGGAAGTAATCTGTCTAATACAGGATTTGTGTCAGAGATGAAGTCTGTTATATCGGAAATGCTTCAGTATGATATCAAGCCGGATGTTATGCAGAATGCGGCAGGTGCAGCATACAGTGAATCAGAGGGGAGTGCAGCGCTTCAGTATAAGCTTGATGATATCGTTCTTGTATACAATGCGTTTGCAGAGTACATAGACAAGAACTATATAACTAAAGAAGAAATACTAGATAAATTATGCAGTAAGGTTACAGAGTCAGAGCGAATAAAGAATTGCGAGATAGTATTTGACGGGTTCACAGGCTTTACTCCGGTTCAGTATAATTTACTGACAATTCTTTTATCAATGTGTCCGAAAATATATGTTTCTCTGACAATTGATGCATCTGAGCGTGAAAATTCAGTAAGAGGCAGGGAAGAACTCTTTTTCATGAGTAAGGACTGCGTATCAAAGCTTTATAAGATATGTGATGAAGAACATGTGAAAGTCCTTGAACCTGTGTATATTGCAGGAAAAGAGATACCGGGAAAGAATGTAATTGTAAATGTAAACTCAAGATTTAAGAATTCGGAAGAACTGGATTTCCTGGAACAGAATCTTTTCAGGAACAATTCGGGAAGATTTAACCAGAAGACTGACAATATCGTTATATATGAGGGAGCTGTTGCCAAGGAAGAATTAACATTTGCAGCAGGAGAAATAATAAGACTTACAAGACTGTGTGGATACAGGTATAACGAGATTGCGATAGTTACTGCGGACATGGATGGCTACGGCAAACTGGCGGCTAATATATTAAAGCAGAACGATATACCATATTTCTTAGATTACAAGCGCCATGTGACGGACAATCCTTTTATTGCGGCAATTAATGGCGCACTTGGAATAATTGAGAATAATTACAGTTATGACAGTGTTTTAGGATTCCTTAGAACCGGAATGAGCGGAATGGAGCGCGAAGATATTGATCTGTTAGACAATTACTGTGTTGCGGTTGGAATCAGAGGCAGGGGAAAGTGGCATGAACCGTGGATAAGAAAGTTCAGGGGAACAGTCAATAATACTGACCTTGAAAAGCTTAATTCACTAAGAACAATGATAACGGATATGTTGGATCCGTTGGAAGAAGTGCTTAAGTCAAAGGAATCTGATGTTGCGGATATGGTAAAGGCACTTTATGAGTTTCTTGTGCGTGAAGATATGGAGCAGAAGGTAAGTGTGCTTAATGACAGCGAGTACACTGGTGATGAATATGCACAGTTATATAAGAAAGTTATAGAAGTATTAGATAAAATGTATGCCCTTCTTGGAAGCGAGAAGGTTGGTATTAAAGAATTTAACAAGATACTTGCGTCAGGATTTCAGGAGATTAAGATAGGACTTATTCCGCAGACCAACGACTGCGTTGTTATCGGAGATATAGAAAGAACCCGTCTTGACAATATCAAGGTCATGTTCTTTGTTGGAATCAATGACGGCAATGTTCCTAAGAAGGCGGATTCAAGAAGCGTTCTGTCAGAAAGCGACAGGGAATATCTTGAAGATAAGGGGATTGTTATGTCAGCTTCCGTGAGGGAGAAAGCATTTACACAGAGATTCTATCTGTATCTTATTATGACGAAGAGTGCGGAGAAGTTGTACATGTCATATGCGGTAAAAAACAGTGAGGGTGCAGCGCTTATGCCATCTTATATTATAAGAAGCATGAGAAAAATGTTTTCACATTGCCTTAAGTTATCTTACAAAGACACGGCACAGCAGAATTCATATGTGACAATACCGCGGGCATCTTTTAGCTTTGATAATACTGAAACTGCTGCAAATGTAGATGAGGATATTATTGATTCACTTACTGGTGGCAGGCTTGTCGGAAGCGTTACATCTTTTGAGAACTTTGCAGAGTGCCCGCTGAGATATTACTTAAGGTATGGGGTTGATTTAAAGGAAAGGGAAGAATTCACATTTTCACCAGTAAACTTTGGCGTCGTGCTGCATGCGGTTATCCGTGAGGTGTGCGACGAAATCAAGAAAAACGGCGAGTCGTACTATCTGATATCAGAGGAGAAGCGCCGCGAGATGGTAAAAAGAAGTGTCGCTGCAATTACAGACATATACCAGAACAGTATTCTTAAGGATTCAAGCCGTAATTCATTCATGATTAAGCGGATGGAAGACCTTGCAGACCGCACTATATGGGCAATGGGAGAACAGTTAAAATGTGGTGATTTCGTGCCATTTGTATTCGAGCATAAGTTTAATATGGAAGTCGGAGACGGAGACAGAAAGCAGCTTATGAGCGGAACAATTGACCGCGTTGACATATGCGAAAACGACACAGATGTGTATGTCAGAATTATTGATTACAAGACAGGAAAGAAGGATTTTAACATAGTAAAGACCTACTACGGAATCGATATCCAGCTTATGGTATACATGGAAGCGGCAATGAAGCTTGTGGCGAAGATGCGTCCGGGTAAAAATGTGATTCCTGCCGGAGTGTTCTACTACAACATAAGTGACCCGATTGTATCTGCGACAACAGAGAGTGCAGAAGAGATAGAGGATAAGATTAAGGGTGAACTGCGTCTTAAAGGAATGGTTAATTCGGATAAGGATATTGCCGAGAAGATGGACAATACAGAGGGTACATCACTTAATATTCCGATTAGCAGAAAGGCTGACGGCGGATTTGACTCACGAAGAAGCAAGGTGATGAACACAGAGCAGTTTAACATGCTTGGAAGATTCGTTGATGTAAGGGCGGTTGATACCGCGGACAGAATTGCAGGCGGTGATATCAGGAGAAGTCCTTATAAAGATGGACAGTTTTCAAGCTGTGACAGATGTCCTTACGGGGCAGTGTGCGGATTCTCTGTGGATTTGCCGGGCTGCAATTACAGAAAATTAAAGAAATTCGATGATGAAGTATTATGGAATAATATAAAGGAAGGGGTTGATGAGAATGGAAAGAAAATGGACACTGGCGCAGAAGAGCGCGATTGATACAAGAGACTGTAATGTGCTGGTTTCGGCGGCTGCCGGTTCAGGTAAGACTGCTGTTCTGGTAGAGCGAATTATTTCCATGATTACAGACCCTGACAAGAATATAGATATAGACAGACTGGTTGTTGTTACATTTACAAAGGCGGCAGCAGCCCAGATGAAAGACAAGATAAGAAAAGCACTTGATTCAATGCTTGACGAGAATCCGGGGGATGTCAACCTTTTAAGACAGATAACACTGCTTAACAACGCACAGATAACAACAATAGACAGTTTCTGTCTATGGATAATCAGAAATCATTTTCCAGAGGTTAATCTGGACCCGGGGTTCAGGATAATGGACGAGGGTGAGAAGAAGCTTATTGAAAATGATGTGTTAGAAGATGTACTTGAAGAATTCTACGCAGAGGCTGATGAAGAATTCTTTAATCTTGTTGATGCATTTGGCATGGGACGGGACGATTCAGGGCTTGTGAGCATTATAGATAAAATATACCGTTTTTCAAGAAGCAATCCGTGGATTGATGAGTGGTTTGACGAGTGCATGTTAGTTTATGATGATGAGACTTACGATAATCCGGCAATTAAGGAGTTGTATGATTCAATTAAAAATGCACTTCTCGATTACCGTGATAAATACAACAGATTAGTAGAGATCTGTTCTGAGCCGGCAGGACCTGCAGCATATACGGGCGCTTTGCAGTCTGACCTGCTTGGAATTAAAGAGATGATTAATTCACAGGATTTTGGAGAGCTTGGCAGAAGGATAAGAATATTTTCATTTGAAGCCCTGTCAAGAAAGAAGGATGCAGGAGCAGACCCGGATATTAAGGAATATGTTAAGGGGCAGCGAAAGCTGTTTAAAGATTACATAGGACGGCTTAATGACAAGATATTCTTAAAAGATGATGAGGGAATATTTGCTGACATGCAGGGAGCAGGTATTCAGATACGGACTTTACTTAAAGTGGCAAAGGTGTATGCAAAGCGTGTTTCGGAGGTGAAGCGAGAGAAGGGGATAATAGACTTTAACGACATGGAACATCTTGCACTTTCAATCCTTGTAAAGAAGGAAGATGGAAAGCTTGTATATACAGAGACTGCCGACAAGCTTGCAAACAGATTTGAAGAAATACTGATTGATGAGTATCAGGATTCCAACCAGCTGCAGGAGGTTATTCTTAATGCGGTGTCGAAGACGAGACTGTCCGGTGAGAATAACAATATATACATGGTTGGTGATGTAAAGCAGAGCATATACAAGTTCCGTCTTGCATGCCCGGAGCTTTTCATAGAGAAGTACGATACATACGGCGAGACTGGCGATAATGTAAGAATAGAATTACAGAAGAATTTCCGAAGCCGAGAAAATGTGCTTGAGTGTGCCAATGATGTGTTCAGTCATATTATGAACAAGAATTTTTCAGGAATTGGGTATGACGAATCGGTAAGGCTTAATGCGGGGTTTCCGTATCCTGAATACAGTGACAGTAATTACGGTGATGAAGCCAATAAGAGTACAGATGTAATTCTTATATCTTCAGAGAATGAAGAAGAAGCTACGACAAGAGAGCTTGAGGCAGACAGACTTGCAAAGCTGATTGAGGGAATAGTTTCTTCTGGTGTAAATGTGTATGATGCAGATGAGAATATATACAGACCGGCAGAATACAGGGATATTGTAATTCTTACAAGGTCAGTTACAGGCTGGGCAGACACATTTGCAGATGCCCTGATGGACAGGGGGATACCGGCGTATACCGACTCGTCAACAGGATATTTCAGCGTGCGTGAGATACAGGTAATCTTAAGCATGCTTACAATAGTGGACAATCCGGTTCAGGAGATAAGCCTTGCGGCGGCAATGATGTCTTATTTTGGAGGTTTTACGGCGGCAGAGCTTGGAATGGTGAGGAAGCTTGGCAGGGAGCATGCGGATAAGAATACGCATAACAACTTGTATGAACATTTGAAAGTGACTGCGGGACTTGGGGAAGATGGAAATGCGCTTGATGGAGCTGGAATAAAATTTGGCGGAGCAGATGAGATGCAGGAGTCGGATGTTAAACAGCTGTCCGGCAAATGTGCATTATTCCTTGCAAAACTCACAGAATACCGTGACAAGAGCAGCGTGGAGCCACTATATGATCTGTGCTGGGAAATGATATATGATTCAGGCTACTACGATTATGTGGGAACAATGCCTGCCGGAGCACAGAGACAGGCTAACTTAAATGTCCTGCTGGAAAGAGCAGCGGGATATGGTAAATCAAGTTATTCTGGTCTGTTTAATTTCTTAAGATATATTGAAAGACTTAAGAAGTTTGACGAAGATTTTGCAGAGGGGGCTGCCAGTCTTGATAATGAGAATCTTGTAAGAATTATGAGTATCCATAAGAGTAAAGGTCTTGAATTTCCGATTGTAATACTTGCTGGGGCGCATAAGAGCATTAATTTTATGGATGCAACAGCACCGGTGCTTGTAGACCAGAACTTAGGAATTGCAGTTGATTATGTTGACCTTAAAAGAAGAACGAAGACACCTACCATAATAAAAGGTGCAATGGCAAGAAGAATTGTAAGGGAGTCGATATCAGAAGAAGAGAGACTTCTCTATGTTGCAATGACAAGAGCAAGAGAAAAGCTGATAATCACTGGAGTTGTAAAAGATGCAGACAAGATACTTGAGAAATACAGGGGAAGTGCAAAGCAGCTTGAAGCAGATGGAATGTTGTCTTTCGCAGACAGTGAGAATATAAAGAACTATCTTGATATGATAATGCCGGTGTGCCTTATGGATTCAGATAAATTGAAAGGCAGCTTTAAAGTTATGGTTGATGCCGGAGAAGATTCCTGTGCTGATGCGGATGAATCCGGAGAACTGGCTGGTGCAGCGAATGTTGCTGGAACTGGGGAACTGGCTGATGAAATTAAGGAAGCTGTGACATATCCTTTATTAGATGAGCTTCCGGAGTATGTTCCTGATGATAATGCAGCCGGCAGGATGAAGCTGACGGTTTCGCAGCTTAAGGCTATGCAGTCGGATGATGATTCAGAGGAAAATGCTTACATGGATGAATCTGTGAAGGCAGCACTTAAAAAGGAAGCAGACGATGAGCAGACAGACAGTGAAGCAATGGTTGAACCGTCAAATTCAATAATTCCTAAATTTATAAGCGGCAAGGAAGTAAAGCTTGCAGCTAATGAACGAGGCAGCGCATATCACAGGGTTATGGAATGTCTTGATTATTCAGTGAGCGTGAACCTCGAAGGAGTTAAAGCTGATATTGAGAGTATGTTAGAAACCGGAAAGATGGATGAATTACAGGTGAAAAGTGTCAATCCGTGGGATATCAATACATTTGTACAATCAGATACAGGCAGGAGAGTTGCAAATGCGGTGAACTATGGCAGTGTCAGAAGAGAACAGCCTTTTGTATTTGAGTACGAAGGACAGCTTATACAGGGTATAATTGACTTGTATTTTGAAGAGGACGGAGAACTTGTGATTGTTGATTATAAGACAGACCGGGTTAATAAAAGTACTGCAGGAGAACAGGAACTTGTGAAAAGGTATGCAATCCAGCTTGATTATTATGCCAAAGCACTGGCACAATTAACAGGGAAATATGTCAAAGAGAAGATAATATATTCATTTACTTTAGGGAAAGGGATAATAGTTGACTGATTTTACGAAAATTTAATAAAAACTCTTGTTTCTATTGTGCATAAGTGGTAATATAGGCTTGTTTTTGGAATACATGGTATCCAAAATGTACAATTAATTATTGCAAAAAAGAAGGAGAAGAGCTATGAAAAACAGATTAAAAAAGTTTTTAAGCGTGGCACTGGTTGCAGTTATGACATTAGCATCAGTTGTAATTACTGATATTCAGCCAGTTCATGCGGCTTCTGGCGCAATAACAGAAGCAAAAGGGTGGTTTGAGACAGCATATGTTAAGTGGACACCAGTATCAGGAGCAACTGGTTATAACGTATATGTTAAGTCTGCCAGCGCAACAGATGCAGCATATGTTCAGTTGGATGATGAACTTATAAGAAAGTATCCATCATACATGAGAGCAGATGCACTTGGATTAAGAGCAGGCGACTATGTTATGAAGGTCGTTCCTGTTGTAAATGGAAAAGAGAATGCATCAGCAACTATAGTTTCTGATACAATGACTGTATCTGCATATGACAGAAGTGGATTTACATTTTCAAGTAATTCACCAGCAAAGAATGGTGTCGGTGCATATAATAATGATGGTACATTAAAGTCTGACGCATCAGTTCTTTATGTAACAGAAGCTAATAAGAATACAGTTAAGATGAAAATTGGCAACACTGAATATACAGGTGTAGCAGCTATTACACAGGCAATTAAGGCTAAGAATAACTGCCAGCCAGTTGCTATCCGTATTATCGGTCAGGTTACATTAAGCGGACTCTCTTGCTCAGATATGAGGTCAGCATACGCTATTGGTGTTAAGGGAGCAGCTAACGTAACATTTGAAGGTGTTGGTGATGACGCTACATTATATACAGCAGGTGTAGCAGCATTCCAGTCAAGCAGCATTGAAGTAAGAAACCTTGGTCTTATGAACTGGGGCGGCGGAAGCGACGGAGATGGTATAACTCTTAAGCAGTCAGTTGGTGTATGGGTACATAACAACGATGTGTTCTATGGTAATGCTGGTTCAGATGGTGACCAGGCTAAGGGCGATGGCTCTATGGATTTAAAGGATAATTCACAGTATGTAACAATTTCTTACAACCATTTCTGGGATTCTGGAAAGATGTCACTTTGTGGTATGAAGTCAGAGTCAGGCGAGAACTGGATTACATATCACCATAACTGGTTTGACCATTCTGATTCACGTCATCCACGTATCAGAACAATGTCAGTTCATGTATACAACAACTACTATGATGGCAATGCTAAGTATGGCGTTGGTGCAGCTAAGGATAGTGAGGCATTTGTAGAAGCTAACTACTTCAGAAATTGTCCATACCCAATGCTCAGCTCAATGCAGGGTAGTGATGTTCTTGCTGATGGCATATTCTCAGGCGAGAATGGTGGTGTCATCAAGGCATACAACAACTATATGGAAGGTCAGAAGTCTGTTATATATGCTAATTCAGATGCTGGTACAACAACTGCAAGTGCAACTGATTTCGATGCATATCTTGCAACAGCAAGAAATGAGAAGGTACCTTCTACATATAAAGCTAAGCAGGGTGGAAAAGTATACTCTAACTTTGATACTACTGTTGATTTAGGTGTTAAGGAATCAGCAATTGATAATCCTGCAGATGTTCCATCAATAGTAACATCTGAGGCAGGTCGTCTTAATGGAGGAGACTTCAAGTGGACATTTGATAACAGTGTTGATGATGCAAGCTATTCACTTAACACAGCATTAAAGACAGCACTTAACAATTACAAGACATCTCTTGTATCTGTAGGTGGTGGCAGCACATCAGGCGAATCACATACACATACATATGGTGAGTGGGTAATTGAAAAGGAAGCAACAGAGACAGAGACAGGCCTTAAGAGCCGTACATGTTCAGTATGTGGAGATAAGCAGATAGAAGTTATTCCTAAGAAGGGCTCAACAGATACACCAGATGTACCAGCCCCATCAGAGGGAAGCTATGTACAGAACTTCACAGCAGATGGAAAGACAAGTAATTTCTATGCAATAACAGGTAATCTTGCAACTAATAAGGGCACAGTAACATATAATGGACTTACACTTACACAGTGTCTCAAGATAGAATCAGCAACAAATATTAAGTTTACTGCTACAGCAAAGGGTAAACTTACACTTGTATTTGCAGAAGCAAGTAAGTCTATAAAGGTAAATGGTACAAAGTATGCATCTGATTCAAATGGTATTGTATCAGTAGATGTTAACGCTGGAAGTGTAGAGATAACAAAGGGAGATACAATGAATCTCTTCTATATGGTATATACACCAGATGGAACAACAGAAGAGACACATACACATAACTATGTATCAAAAGTAACAAAGGAAGCAACATGTACAGAGGCAGGAGTGCTTACATATACATGTACATCTACAACAGGAACATGTGACAAGAAGACATACACAGAAGCAATCCCAGCAACTGGACATAAGTTCAGCATAGAGTGGACAATTGATGTAGCTCCAACAGATACAACACCAGGAAGCAAGAGTCATCATTGTACAGTATGTGATGCAAAGACAGATGTAACAGAGATACCAGCAACAGGAACTGTTGAAAAGAAGAATGGTCTTGTAACAGAATCAGATGGAAAGACATATTACTATGTTGATGGTGTAGTAAATACAGAATATGTTGGCGTAGTATATAGAGAGTCAGATGGATACTTCTGGATGGTACAGAACGGAGTGGTAGTTGAAGACTATGACGGACTTGCATACAGCCAGTATGATGATAATTTCTGGGTAATACAGGAAGGAAAAGTCGATTTCGCATACGAGGGAGTAGTATACAGCCAGTATGATGGAAACTTCTGGGCAACAGAGAATGGAAAAGTTGTATTTGGCTATAATGGAATGATGTATAGCAGATACGATGGAAACTTCTATGCTATTGAGAACGGTACAGTTAACTTTGATTATGAAGGAGTAATCTATAGCCAGTATGATGGAAACTTCTGGGCAGTATCACAGGGTAAGGTTGTATTCGGATACAACGGAATTAAATACAGCCCATATGATGGAAACAGCTGGTATGTAAATGATGGAAAGGTAGATTTCACATTTACAGGAAGTTATGTATTCAATGGTACTACATACAACGTAGTTAATGGAAAAGTTCAGTAGTGATCATTAAGAAAAGGGTATTGCTTTGTTTTTAATTCAAAGCAATACCCTTTTTGTATATAAAATATGAATTTTTTGTGAATAATCCTTGAATGTATTGTGCAAAAGTGGTAACATGAAAGCAAATTTTGAATTGCATATATGAAATATACACAATTCAATGCATTAAAAATATGAAAAGGAGAAGAGCTATTATGCAAAAAATCAGAAAAGTTTTTGCGAAGGTGGTTGCTGGATTATTAGTAGTAAGTAATCTTGCAATAGCAGCACCTAGTATGACTTATGCAGCATCTGCTACAAGTTTTACTACAGTTGGGGGCTGGAATGAGATGATGTATGCTACAATCAAAGGCGTAAAAGATGCCGATGTAACAGCAGTATCATATTCAGGTCCAGTAAGCGGATCTCTTGCAGGAGAAGATTTTGAATATCTTGTCAGAGATACAAGTGAAGGCGTAAGAGTTGATGTTATGGGATTAAAGCCTGGTACATATACTCTCACTGTAACAACAAAGTCAGGTACATTTACTCAGTCAGGTATTGAGGTTAATGAACAGGACAGATCAGGATATGCACATTATAATTACACAAACGGAGTTGGTGCATATAATGATGATGGAACATTAAAGGATAATGCAATTGTTCTTTATGTAACAGATGAAAACAAGAACACAGTTACACTTTCTTATGGTGGAGTAACAGTTTCTGGTATCGGTAATATTCTTAACTCAGTTGGTAAGGCTTGCGGAGAAGCAGGTCATGAGACAGAGTGCAAGAAGACATCAAGTGGAAAGGTATATTACGGCAAGGGTAATACTAATCAGGGTATTCTCCAGTTACTTGCTGAGAATAATATACCATTAGTAATTCGTATGGTTGGAACAGTATCAGAGTCTGGTCTTTATAAGACAGGAACATGGGCAGCGGCTAATGCAGGACTTATTGATGGTCTTACAGATTATGATTCTAATGATTATGGCGGAAGTGTTGGCGACAACGGTCATATGGCACGTATGAAGTCAGCAAAGGATGTAACAATTGAAGGCGTTGGCACAGATGCGGCTATGGATGGATGGGGAATTCATTTTATGTCTGAGACATCAACAACAGCAGCTGGATTAGGAAAGAGCTTTGAGGTTCGTAATCTTACATTTATGAATCAGGCAGAAGATGCAATTGGTATGGAAGGTGTTCAGGATGGCTCTGTTATAACAGCTCCAGTTGAAAGATGCTGGATTCACAACAATGAGTTTTACAGCCCTTCTATAACAGGACCTGCAGAATCGGATAAAGCTGAAGGTGACGGATCTTGTGATTTTAAGCGTGGTGAATATTTAACAGTTTCATATAACTACTTTGAAGGATGCCATAAGACTAACCTTGTTGGTTCATCAGATACATCATTACAGTATAATCTTACATATCATCACAATGTCTGGAAGGGATGCAAAGCAAGACAGCCTCTTGGACGTCAGGCAAATATGCATTTCTACAATAACCAGTTTATTGGAACAACAGATTATGCTATGAATACAAGAGCTAATGCTTATATATATTCAGAATACAACTTATTCTTCATGACAAAGAATCCAATGGATGTAAGATCTGGAGCAATTAAGAGTTATAAGGATTCATTCTCATCTTGTATTGGCTCAATGACAGGAACAGTTGTTACAGATAAGTCAACTAAGGTTACATCTGGTAACAAATATGAGAATTTTGATACTAATGCATCACTTTCATATATTCCAAGTGGTGATTATCAGTTACAGACAAGCGTCACAGATGCAGCTAAGGTTCTTAAGGCATATAATGGTTGTATGCCAGAGACAGTTAAGAGACCAGAGAAGGTTACTACATCAGAGTGCTCATTATTATCATATTGTGCACCTGGCGTAACACCAGTTAATATTTCTGAGTATCCATATACAGCAGCACCAGGAAAGATTAGCAAGACAGTATATGCATTTACAGTAGGTGGAACAGTTGATGTTACTGTATCATTTGCATCAGAAGCATTAACAACAACTGGATGCCTTGTTAATGAGGCAGGTGAGTGCTTCCAGGTAGGAAGTGGTACTGCTACAGGTCTTCCAGCTGGAACATATATGATTATGCCATATAATATTCAGTCAGGTGGTAATGGAGTTAATCCGGCAGCAGGTTCATTTAAGGAGATGACAATTAATTCTCTTACTGTTAAAGCAGCAGATCCTAATGCACATTATCATCATTATGTATCAGAAGTAACTAAAGAAGCTACATGTACAGAGGAAGGTCAGATTACATATACATGTACAGCTACTAATGGAACTTGCGATAAGAAGACTTATACAGAAGTGATTCCTAAGAAAGCTCATTCATATGGCAATTGGGTAATTGAAAAGGAAGCTACAGAGACTGAAACAGGTCTTAAGAGACGTACATGTACTGTTTGTGGTACAGATGAGACAGATATTATTCCAATAAAGGGTTCTTCAGGTGGAACAGAAACACCAGATGTACCAGTTACAACAGATTCACAGGTACAGAACTTTACAACTTCAGGTATGACAAGTGATTTCTACACAATAACAGGTAGTACATCAACAAGTAAGGGAACTGTAACATATAACGGACTTACTCTTACAACCTGCCTTAAGATGGAAAGTAAGAC
>ERZ1026858.147-NODE-147-length-37720-cov-11.090110_pt1 | contig 37720 bp, 33 predicted proteins | sample MGYA00380159_ERZ1026858 | MGnify/ENA primary metagenome ERZ1026858 (study PRJEB33269, sample SAMEA4719795) | human gut metagenome | biome: human-associated habitat; feature: organic feature; material: feces | place: Cameroon | collected 2013-10 ...
GGATTGTAAGAGGCAGGGAGAGAGTCAGCGGGGTTAATTGTGTATATTTCCTGGAGCAGACCGTTGGAAAACGTCGGCACTTAACGAGGCGGGGGAGCCGCCTTTGGCGACTGCCCCGGGCGAGTTTAGTACCGCTACGTTTTTCATCGAGCGGGAGCGGGTCTGCGAAAGGAAATATGCCAATTAACCCGGCGTCCGTCCTCTCCTCCCCTCTCATAATCACCCAAACTAAAACACAATACCCCTAGACCACATCATTTCTTTGAGCTATAATCAAACCCGGCTGGGGAAGCCAATGAATCGTATAGGAAAGAAAGGCAGTAATATGTTTAACAAATCATACATTAAAAAGGCTGCAGCGATAGCAGCAGTAATACTTGCGGCAACAGCACTTCCGGTTAATATGGCAAATGCAGATACACAGACAACAGGAAGTACTGTAACAGGAAGTACAGCAAATCAGGCAGCATCAGAATACACAGAAATCCGCACAGCATCAGAACTTGTGGAGGCAGCAAAGACCGCCACAGGTAATTATAAGCTGATGACAGATGTTGATATGACTGGAATTGAGTGGATACCTTGGGATTTTTCTGGCACATTTGACGGTAACGGACACAGCATACTTAACCTGTCAGTAAAGACGGTAAGTAAGCATACAATGATGACCTATGACGGTAACAGAAAAGAGTATGAAACATATGGAGCCGGCTTTTTTGGTGTCCTTAAAGATTCGAAAGTAACAGGTCTTAACATATACGGTGCAAGAGTTGAAGTAACTGCAACAGAGCCATGCTTTGCAGCACCAGTGGCAGGTCTTGCTGATAACAGCGATATATCAGACTGTACAATTAAGGATACATATGTGTCACTCACAGATTCGGCTAAAATGTGGGGAACAGGCGGAATTGCCGGATTTGGAAGCGGCAATCTTGATAACATCACTACAGATGTAACACTTGTCTGCGTTGATACAGATGCAGCCGTAAGAGATGAGCAGTTCATGGGAGGCGCATACGCAGCCGGCTTCCTTAATATAAGGAATTGTTCTATAACAATAGACGGATATGATTCAGATCACGGATATGTGCATGATGGCGGACTTGTCGGCATGTATATGGTATATCCATTGGAACTGTCAAAGACATATCAGGGCGAAGTGCTTAACAACAAAGTTAAGGGAATGATAACATTTTTCGAAGATAATACAGACCGCCGTGCATATTGTCAGGCAAATATGGGTGAGGTCATGAACTGGACATATGCATATTCAGGCTTCACATCAGATTTCAAGAGAAATGAGACATATGATTATTCAGTTACACTCCTTCCTGAAATGTGCAGCAATCCTTCATACTCTGACACAGTAACAGAGGCAACAGCAACGGATTTCGGCTACACAACACATACATGCAGTACATGTGGTTATACATATTCAGATAAATACACAATACATGAGCATAAGGTTGCTAATTACAGTGTTGTGAAAGAAGCAGCCAGCACAGATAAGAAAGACGGAATAGAAGCAGGAACATGTAGTCTGTGTAACCAGACTGTTTACAGGGAGTATGCTGCAAATGTGGTAACAGACGACAACGCACAGACAACAGACAACAAAGTATCAGATGTCAATGGAAAGAAAGAATCCAGCAGCATAGTTGTAATATTTGTGGTAATTGTTGTGGTAATTGTTGCTGCAATAATTATAACAGTAGTTATAATGACACAGAATAATAAGAGAAAAAGAAGACATAACAGACAAAGAAGACGCAGATAGAAGGGAGCAGTTATGGAAGAGAACACATTTATAAATGTATCAAAAGATATGATGTCATTCATAGAGAAGAGTCCGAGTGCATTTCATGTAACGGCAAATTTTATGGATTTGCTGGACGACGCCGGATTTGTGCGCCTTAATGAGAGGGACAGATGGCATCTTATATCGGGTGGCAAATACTATGTTACAAGAAATGATTCTTCCATAATAGCCTTCAGAATGCCGGCGGCAGAGGGCTTTACCAATTATCAGATAGCAGCCGCACACAGTGATTCACCGTCATTTAAGGTAAAAGAAAATCCTGAGCTGACACCGGACAAGAATTACGTTTCGTTAAATGTGGAAAAATACGGCGGCATGCTTATGGCACCGTGGTTTGACCGGCCGCTTTCGGTTGCAGGAAGGGCAATTGTAAGAGAAGGTGCAGTATTAAAGCCAGTCCTTGTAAATGTAGACAGGGATTTATGCATAATACCTAATCTTGCAATTCACATGAACAGGGAAGCCAACACAGGGCTTAATTATAATGCACAGAAGGATATGATACCGCTTATAGGAGAGGTGGAATCCAAAGGGCTTTTTGACAGCATAATAGCTGATGCTGCGCAGACAGATAAAGAGTCAGTGATAAGCAGTGATTTGTTTCTGTATAACAGACAGGCAGGAACTATATGGGGTGCGGATAATGAATTTATATCAGCACCAAGACTTGATGATGTGATGTGTGCATATTCATGCATGAACGCACTTATAGACAGTGATGAGAGCAATCAGGAAAGCGTTGCGGTATGTGCGGTATTTGATAATGAAGAGGTTGGCAGCAGCACCAAGCAGGGAGCAGATTCAACATTTTTATCAGATGTGCTTATGCGTATAGCTGCGTGTGCCGGCAAGGATAATGAGGATTATATAAGGGCGTGTGCAGGTTCTTTCATGCTTTCAGCGGACAATGCGCATGCGGTTCATCCTAATTATCAGGAGAAAGCTGATCCGACTAACAGACCTCATATGAACAAAGGCATAGTCATCAAATACAATGCCAACCAGAAATACACAACAGATGCGGTTTCTGCGGCAATATTTAAAGAAATATGTACAAGGGCGGGAGTTCCGACACAGGAATTTGCTAACCGTTCAGATATTCCGGGTGGTTCAACACTTGGAAATATAGCTAACTGCCATGTGTCAATGAACACAGTTGATATCGGGCTTGCACAGCTTGCAATGCACTCACCTTACGAGACAGCAGGAATTATGGACACAGAATACATGATAAAGGCAGTAAAAGAATTTTTTGAGACAGCCATTGTGACTAACAGCAACGGCACATTTACATTAGAATAACAGAAAGATACAGTACATGAGCAATACTATATATATGGCTCCGATGGAGGGGCTTACAGATTTTACATACCGTAACGCCTACGAGAAAACATTTGGAAAAGGCAGAATTACAAAATATTTTACACCATTTATCTCGCCTAATAAGTCAGAGAATTTTCTTGCAAGAGAGATAAGGGACATAGACCGCGGGCATAATAAGGATACCTATACGGTTGCACAGGTCATGACTAATGAAGCTAAGGATTTTATATGGACAGCAAAAATGCTTTATGAAAAATACGGCTACAGCGAGATTAATCTTAATGCCGGCTGTCCGTCAGGTACAGTTGTTTCAAAGGATAAAGGCTCAGGAATGCTTCGTGACACAGAAAAGCTTGACCGTTTTCTTGATGAGGTGTTTGAGGATGCATTTATAAGAGAGAATATTAAGGTTTCGGTCAAGACACGAATCGGTGTTGAAGATGATGACAGTTTTCCACAGATAATGGAGGTGTATAATTCATATCCTCTTGAGGAGCTTATTGTTCATCCGAGAGTGCGTACAGATTATTACAGAAATGAGCTGCATCTTGACGCTTTCCGATACGCAGTGAATAACAGCAGGAATAAATTAGTGCTTAACGGAGATATATTTACAAGGAAGAATTTCCTTGAGATGAAGGAGATGTTTCCGGAGGTTGATACATTTATGCTTGGAAGAGGGCTTATCGCAGACCCCGGACTGATTAATGTATTAACAGATGATAATCCTGCGGAGATGGTGCGTGACCTTAATGCAGATAAGAAGCAGATGAAGGAGCTTCACGACCTTGTATACGCAGCCCGAACAGCCATAATGCCGGGAGATACACATGCCATACACAGAATGAAAGAAATGTGGTGTTATATGGAATATGTGTTTGATGATTGCAAGAAAGAAATCAAGGCAATCAAGAAATCCCAGAGAATGGCTGATTACAAGGCTGCAGTTGATGTGTTCTTCAACAAGGCAGTGCTTGTTGAAAGAAAGAATATTATATTTTCAAAAAAATTCTGAGTCAGAACCCTGACGGCTCGTGACTCAGAATTATAGTAAGCAGCAGGCAGTATCATATCAGATATTGTCTGTCTTCTTTTTCTGCTGGTGACCTGTCATAAAGGCAATCACCTGTCTTGGCAGGAATCTGCTGCCAAAAACGCCAGCTTTCATTGTAAATGTAGGAACAATAGTAAGTTTGCCTGTAAACATTTTACAAAGTGCATAATAAGCACAGTAATCAGCAGGAATTCCTGATAGTGCGAATTTAACATTAGCGACATTGTTAAAGTTGGTATCAACAGGACCTGGACAGAGCATGCTTATGTGTACATTACTCTTTAAGTCGCGCAGTTCCCCATGTATTGCAGTAGTGAGGCTTGTCACATAAGCCTTGGTTGCATAATAGGTAGACATATATGGTCCGCCAGGAAGCAGTCCGGCACTTGACGCCACATTCATGATGTAGCCCCTGTCACGCTGTATAAAGCCCGGAAGTACGGCCTTTGTAAGTATATGCACAGCTTTAATATTGACATTAATCATGTTGATATCATTCTTTAATTTCGTTTCAGCAAATGCGCCAAGCTCTCCGAATCCAGCATTATTAATCATAATATCAAGTGGATATTTGCGGAGTTTTTTGCCAAGCTTTACACATGATTTCTCATCAGATAAATCACATGAGATACATTTGCACCTGACAGCTACATTATCAGCAATTTCGTGAAGTGCCGCTGTGTTTCTTCCAACAAGAATCAGGTCATATTCAAGGTCTGCAAGCAGATATGCGAATTCTTTTCCGATGCCGGAAGATGCTCCGGTAATACATGCAAGTTTCATAAGAAGACTCCTTTCTTATAGGAAATGTATGTAAATATTATATCAGATTCGTGCAGTTTATGCCATATAGCAAACTCGTCACCAACAACACACCGCCGCCCACCGCGCCCCACAAATAACATTGACACACATCCCCCGCCGGGCTTAAAATTATTATTTAGACGGGAACCGTTTAATGGTTTACATATGGGGATAATGCAAGGGAGGAATACATGACAATAAAGAATGAAACAGCATTCACAAAGGAATGTATGGAAGGGGCTATGCGGGCCTGTGAGGCAGGCAATAGCAGATATAAAACATTTAAGCTTATATATAAGCTGTTTGGAATAATATTTGTAATGATGATGGTAAGAGAACTCGTGATGAAGCTGACAGGCAATGTTCAGGCGGATACATTCATGATTCTGCTGTTCGGAGTTGTGGCGGTAGTTTTTCTGTATATTGGAATTATCGGAATGGACAAGAGTAACAGACGTAAGTTCCATAATATATATGGGAAAATGGTCGGAGTTAAGTTTTCATATGAGATAGATGCAGAGAATATTATTATTACAGACGAAGAAAACGACAGTGACACATTCAGCTGGAATGAAGTTGTAAAATGGAATCAGGATTCTGATAATATATATCTGTTTGTCGGGGATGATAACTGCCTGGTTGTAAGCAAGAAAGGGTTTACCCAGGGAAGTGCAGATGATCTGAGACAGCTTGCTGATGCTGTAATTGGAATGAGAGATGAGACAGGAAACAGCAAGCAGTAAATTGACAAACACTATTAGTAGCAGATATAATATCTTCATCTGCGTTTAGCTATGCGGGAAATAATCAGGAGGAGGAAAGCCATGAACAATCAGGAAATGATGGAACTTTCAACAGTAGATAAGAGCGATTTTGAGGAACTTGTAAAAGAGTGTACAGCCTCAGGTATAATCGATCAGAATCTGTATACAGAGTATGATGTAAAGAGAGGTCTTCGTGACAGCAATGGTAACGGCGTACTTACAGGTCTCACAGAGATATCAGATGTATTAGGTAACCAGAGTGTTCACGGAAGAAAGATACCTGTAGACGGAGAATTATATTTTCAGGGATATAATGTTGAGGAGCTTATCAAGAGAAGCAGCCTTGACAGATTCAGATTTGAGGAAGCTACATATCTTCTGTTATTCGGAGTACTTCCAGATAAGGATCAGTTAGACAGATTCATAAGAATCTTAACAGACCTTCAGGAACTTTCAGGTGCATTCATCAGAGATGTTATTATGAAAGCTACAAGTACTAACCTTATGAATTCTCTTATGAAGAGTATCTTAAGTCTTTATTCATATGATGAGAAGCCGGATGATATTTCAATTCCTAATGTATTAAGACAGAGTCTTCAGCTTATAGCCAAGATGCCTCTTCTTTCAGTATATGCTTATCAGTCATACAGACATTTTAAGCTTGATGGAACACTTATGATAAAGAATCCTAAGAAAGGTTATTCAACAGCCGAGAATATCCTCTATATGTTAAGAGATGACGGAGACTTTACAGAACTTGAAGCAAAGGTACTTGATATTTGTCTTGTTCTTCATGCAGAGCATGGTGGTGGTAATAACTCAACATTTACAACTCATGTTGTTACTTCATCAGGAACAGATACATATTCAGCAATAGCTTCATCAATCGCTTCCCTTAAAGGACCTAAGCATGGTGGTGCTAACTTAAAGGTTCAGGAAATGTTTACAGATATTAAGGCACATTGCAGCGATTGGGACAATAAAGATGAGATATGTACATATCTTAACAAGATCCTTGACAAAGAAGCATTTGACCATGCAGGACTTATCTATGGTATGGGTCATGCGGTATATACTAATTCAGATCCTAGAGCAGTTATTCTTAAGAAATTTGCAAAACAGCTTTCAGAAGAGAAGGGAATGCAGAAAGAATTTGCATTATATGAGCTTGTTGAGAGCGAGGCAGGACAGCTTATCATGAACAAGAGAAAGATGTTTAAGCCAGTCTGTGCCAATGTCGATTTCTATAGTGGTTTTGTATACACAATGCTTGGTATTCCAGAAGAAATGTTTACACCAATGTTTGCAACTTCGAGAATTTCAGGCTGGTGTGCACACAGACTTGAGGAACTTGTTAATGCAGGTAAGATTATCCGTCCTGCATACAAATATGTTGGACATCACAGACCATATGTTGATATGGACGAGAGATAATTACGTTTAATGGAGTAGTAAAATTATGTCACAGTACAAGGTTAAGAAGCTGGACCACCCGATTCACTGTACAGTTGAAGTGCCTGGTTCAAAGAGTATTACTAACAGAGCGCTGCTTATGGCAGCTTTATCACAGGGCGAATGTACCCTTAAAGGAGTTTTGTTCAGTGACGATTCGAGACATTTTCTTTTAAGTCTTATCGCACTTGGATATATTATCGAAGTAAACGAAGTTGAACGATATGTTATCATTCATGGACATGGAAGAGACATTCCTAAGAAGAGAGCAACAATCAATGTGGGAAGTGCTGGAACAGCAGCCAGATTCCTTACAGCCATGCTTGCATTATCAGATGGTGAGTACACAATTGAAGCTTCTGAACAGATGAAGAAAAGACCAATGCTTCCTCTGTTTGAAGCATTACAGAGCATGGGAGCAGAGATAGAGTTCCTTGAGAAAGACGGACATCTTCCGGTTAATGTAAAGGGTGCGGCATACGGTGGAAAGAAACCACAGAATCATGTATCAATAAGCATAAGTGAAAGTACACAGTTTTTAAGTGCTCTTATGATGACATCTCCGATGCTTGAAGAAGGAATACATGTTCATATTACAAGTGATAAAACAGAAGGCTCATATGTGCGTATAACAGCTAAGATGATGGAACAGTTTGGCTGTGCGGTAGACCATAAAGGGGCAGAATATGTAGTTCCTGCGGGTTCAGGTTACTATCCACAGACATATTATATTGAACCGGATGTCTCAGCAGCCTGCTACTTCTATGCAGCAGCAGCACTTACAGGCGGAACAGCTATCGTTAAGGGAGTACATTCTAACTCAATGCAGGGTGACCTTAAGTTCATAGATGTGCTTAAACAGATGGGCTGTGCTGTGACAGAGGAACGCGAGGGTATATGTGTCAGCGGACCTAAGGATGGAGAATATTGCGGTGTTGATGTTGATATGAATGATTTCTCAGACCAGTCAATGACACTTGCAGCTATTGCTCCATTTGCAAAGACTACTACAGTTATCAAGAATATCGAGCATATAAGATTACAGGAATCAGACAGAATTGAGGCCATGGTCAACGAGCTTAACAATCTTGGCGTTGATGTCAAAGAGGGAAGAGACCGTATAGAGATATCTCCTGCAAATGTTAAGCCAGGCATTGTTGATACCTACAATGACCATAGAATGGCGATGTCTTTCGCATTAATCGGATTACGTGTTGATGGCATAATAATTGATAATTATGAGTGCTGTTGTAAAACATTTGAGAACTATTTTGAAGTACTTGAAAAGGCATGTGCACAGTAACATATAAAAGTTCATCTTTGATACCTTACAGCATGGTAATATGCATATATTGTCATTGCTGAAAATAAATATATATGGTATTATAAAAAAGGTTGAGACGACAACCATACAATATTATAACTTTTACTTTCAGGAGGGAAAAGAAATGAGTTTTTGTAAGTATTGTGGAAGACAGTTACAGGACGGAGAAGTCTGTACATGTCAGCAGGCACAGCAGCCAGCCGGAGCAGCACAGCCTCAGCAGGGATTTAATCAGCAGGCAGCGCAGCAGACATTCCAGCAGGGAGCAGGTCAGCAGGCACAGCAGAATGCATATCAGCAGCAGGCTTCACAGCAGATGGATGCAGTGAAGAAGGCAGGAGCTAATGCAGCCCTTGATTATGTTAATGTGTTGAAGGGATTGTTTACATCACCAGTAGAAACAGTATCAGCATTTGTTGCTAAAGCTAATGTTATTATGATTGCAATACTTATCGGCGGTCAGGCGATTATTAACATGCTTACAAGATTATTTGATATGTTAATTGCTAACAGTAAGGCAAAGGTTACAACAGGTAGTAAAGAACTTGACAGCTTACTTTCATCTTACTACAGCTCATATACTAATACCAAGCCATATCCAGCAGGCTCAATATTCAAGAACATGCTTCTTGAGATTCTTCTGGTAGCAGTAGCGGCAGCTGTAATTGCACTTGTAGTTATGCTTCTTGCAAAGGCATTTAACAAGGCTAATGTTACATATATGCAGGGCCTTGCAGTTTATGCCATTACAGCAGTACTTGGTATACCAGCAGAGTTACTCAGCTGGGTAACAGGTCTTACATCAGTAGGATTCATTGACAGAATATCTTCATGCGTAACAGTATTTTCTAATGTAGCAGGATATGCATTTGTATACATAGCAATCCGTGCATTATGCAAGGATGAGAAGAAGATACCTCTTATAATGGCAATCTCATATGTTGCAGTTAATTTCCTTACATGGGTATTAAGACTTATGTTCTAATTAACAATTTGATAATTGATTATAATTAACGATTCCCGGCAGACCGGAAGTGTGAATACACAATGGTCTGTCGGGAATTTTTTTTAAACTTTTCCCCAAATGATTCCGTATATACAAGTAAGAAGAATTTTATGAAGGAGGCTCTTACTTATGGGGAAAGAAAAATATGTAGTTGTTCTGGTAATGCTGGCGGGAGCGTTATTGATGGGAGGCTGCAGCAGACAGAGCATTGAAGATGTGAGGCGTTTTGAGGAGACAAGCACAGCCGTAGAGAATCAGACCAATCAGACAGGAATTATTCAGGAGAACGAATCACGCGAGAACAAAGTTGATAATGTGTTTTCGGGAATGGTTTCAAGCAGTCCTAAATATGCTGAAAGATTTTCAGATGTTGATATGGAGATTTATACAGGGAAACTGGTTACCAAATTTACATATAGTATAGGTGAAACAGCCATTGCTGAAAATGTTGATGAGTTATCCAAGCTGATGAGCGGGGAGGACATAGCTGAATATATAAAATATGATACTGAAACACCAGAAAAATTCAGTGCATATGACAAGATGATTAATGAAGATGGAACATTTGCAAATGACAGAAAAGGTATGAAGCAGGTTGCTCTGCTGATGAAATTAAAGATTACTAATAATGGTGATGAAGATTTTCAGTTTTTGTCGAACGGATTCCGTTTGTACTGTTTCAGATATAACAAGCATGACGATGCAACATATTATTCAACCATAGAAAGCAGACAATCATATCTTAATATTCATGATGATCACGAAATATTCAGACATCATCTTACAATTAAGCCGGGAGAAACTAAAGAAGTTGTTGCAATGGAGTTCATTCCCTATGAATTTGTTACTTCATACACAAGAACAACTGCTAATGTTGGAGGTGAATTTATAGATACATATAAGGATATAACAACTGATGGTCTTACTATAGATTCGTTGTATACATGCTACAGTACAACTGATAAAGCATTTCCTGTTGGTTCTCCGATAGTAAAGCTTGATATAGACAGGTAGCCAGGAGGAAAACAGTATGAAGGTGATGATTAAGACAGAGCTCGAAAGAGCATTTAAAAGCTGGAGCCTGTGGCTGGCTCTTATAATCGGGATGGGGTTAAGCATAGCACAGATTATAACCAGAATTATACCAGCAGCCAGGAATCCGCTGATGGGATATATGCCTGATAATGCTACATTAATGCCGATAAGTGCATTTCAGGTGTGGATAGGTAATGGAGTATCATTTGAATACAGTCTGTTTATAAGGCTGATTCCGATACTGGCGGCTATGCCGTATGCAGTTACATATCTGTCGGATATTAAAAGTGGAATTATTAAGAATTATATAACGAGAACAGCTAAGTTTAATTATCTTGCTGCCAAATATATTGCAGTGTTTGTGACGGGAGGTGTGGTAGTGGTTATGCCATTGCTTATTAATTACCTGACTGCAATAACTATTCTTCCATCACTTGTGTGGCCGGTTGGCGTATTTGCAAGTTCACCCAAAAGTATATGGTCAGCAGTATTCTATACACATCCACACATTTATATGATTATGTACATGATTCTGATTTTTGTGTGCGGAGGTCTTATGGGAACAATAGCACTTATTGTATCTAATATAGTTAATAACAGATTTGTGGCTATGCTTGCACCATATATTATTACTGAATTTGCCAATGCGATACTGCGCATGTCTGATAAGAAATGGCTGAGAGGTATTGCACCGACAAAGCTTTTTAATATGGCACAGACCAATACAGGAGCATCGTTTATAGTGTACATAGCAGTATTACTGATACTTGGAGTTGGTGTGTATTTTATAGGAGGGCTTAAGCATGAAACATACTAAAGGCAGATTCAGCATAAGAAAGCACCCGTTTATAATTACATTTATAATAATGGCAGTAATTGCTGTAGTAGTTGCGGTTGGATATATAGATGTGAATCACAGATTTCCGGAGCCGGAAGAAGAGATTGTAGAGAAGGATGAATGGGTACAGTATTCTGATGGGATAAAGATTAAGGCTACAGGGATTGATTACTGCACTGAACAGGAAGTTAATGAAAAATACAGCGCCGGTGTTAAGGAACTGGGCAGGTTTAATTATATAGTTTTAAAGGTTAAAGTTCAGAATGAGTCACAGGATAAGTTTAATATGTTCAGTATTGTGACAGACTCTAATCTTGTTATATATCCGGATGGATATGAAAATCAGGGAATGGTATGTGAAGATAATGTATCTATTGATAAAGGCGAGGTCAAAGACTTTACACTGGCATATGTCATTAGTAAAAATTATCTGAGTGAAAAGAAGCTGGATAAGCTTCTTCATGAAGATATATATCTGTGTTTTAAGGCTTATCCGGTAAGACAGGCGATTGTAATCAGGGGTATAGATGGATGAAGAAATTAAAATTATTATTTAATGTAAGTGAGGCTGCACTTACGGTGGCTGTGTTTGTATTAGTAACAGCACTTGTACCGATGGATATAATTCTAAAACTTGTGAGTCAGTCTGCTATTAATGGAAATCCGTGCCTGTATGATGCACTTATCAGTGTGAATGTAAGTACAATATGGAGATATGTTGTTCCATTTGTATTGTTTTATGTTCTTTATATTCAGAAATATGATCTGAACAGTGCAATAGTTATAAGAAGAAAGAATGTAAGAAATGTGTGGATTAATTCACAGATTAATATGGTTGTGGCAGCAGGATTTTTCGCTGTGTATATTACGGTGGTAACTTTAATATCCGGGTATCTGATGACAGGAAAAGTATATAACTGGGATGAAAAATTCAGCAAAGCATTCATGGCAACAGGAGATATAGTACAGAACCGCCCATCGCTGTGGCTTTTTATAATTGCATTTGTTATAGAAGCATTTGCAATACTGTATGTATCAGGCACGCTTATGATGATTATGTGGTGGCTTACTAATAACCAGTGGGCAGGTTTCCTTGCTGCCCTGGCTGTGAGCAGCTTTGAGAACATGGCGTATATGGGATTTCTTACATATTATTACAAGTTAAGAGGCAATATCTATATGAACGGTGTGCAGATATGGCGGAATATATTGTATCCGCTGATACTGTGTCTGGCTGTGTCACTGGTAACAACTGTTATTATCAGAAGAAAGGACTTTTTCAGATGAAAAATGTGATTTTTCAGATAAAATATGATTTTATTAATGGAATAGTGCATCAGTGGAAGAAATTTCTTCTGATTGCAGTGGTATATGCTGTTCTTATTACAGACTTTCTTGTGCGCTGTAAGACAAAACATTTTATGGGACAATACACATCATCGGATATCATATTATATATCTTCCGCGGGATGCGCTGGATTGTGGATGTACAGACAGATATTAATATTCCGACAGCATACATACTCCCGAATATTCTTATTGGCTTTGCAATAGGTAATTATCCATTCAAGGACATTAACGGTTATGGCGGAATGGTGCTTATGAGAGCAGGTAAGAAGCTGGTATGGTGGATTTCCAAATGTATATGGGCAGTGCTTACTGCATGCATCTGTTATGGAATCTTAATACTTGAGATTGCCGGTGTTTCGCTGGCAGGCGGAAGACTGAGCCTGCAGGTCAATAAACAGGTGTGTATCAGTATAGACGGTTACGACAAAATACTGATAAAGAATAATCCGAATCTTACAAGACTTGCAGTGTATATGATTATTGTGGGGCTTCTTACGACAATTGCGATATGCCTTGTGCAGATATGCGTTTCACAGATTATGGGACCGATTATTGGATATATAGCTGTCGTAGTTATATTGATTATGGGAGTGTTTTTCAGGTCATTCCTGTTTATAGGTAACGGCTTCATGGCGTTAAGAAATATTATGTATACATCGGAAGGTGGAAGCTTTACGCTGACGGTTATTGCAGATATTGTGCTGATAGTCGTTTCTGTAATTGCAGGATATGCATCGTTTGGGCGAATGGATATATTAAAGAAGAGTGATTGGAGGGTGTAATTATGGTAATAAAGCTTACAAATGTTTCAAAGGTTATAAAGAAGGCAAAAGTTCTTGATAATGTTAATCTGGAACTTACAAGCGGTAAAGTATATGGCTTAAAGGGAAAGAATGGCTCAGGAAAGACAATGCTTATGAGAGTTATATGTGGTCTTATATCAGCAACTGAGGGAACTGTTGAGATAGACGGCAAAATCCTTGGAAAGGATATGACATTTCCGGACAGTGTCGGAGTGTTAATTGAGAATCCCGCATTTATAGGTAATTATACGGGCTTTAAGAATCTTAAGGTGCTTGCTTCAATCCAGAACAGAGTTGATGATGAACATATAAGAGAGGTAATACGTCAGGTGGGGCTTGACCCTGATGATAAGAGAACTTACAGGAAGTATTCTCTTGGTATGAAGCAGAAGCTTGGAATTGCTGCAGCATACATGGAGAATCCTGACCTTATCATACTTGATGAGCCTATCAACGCACTTGATGAAGCAGGAGCAAAGCAGGTTCATGAGATACTTGAGGAGCAGAAGAAGAGAGGTGCACTTATCATAATTGCATGCCACGATAAGGAAGAACTTGAGATGCTCTCTGACGAGATAATTGAGATTAGCGAAGGAAGAATTATAGAAAAGTAAAGGAAAATGGCGGTCATACAGGTAAGTGTGACCGCCATTTGATATCTAACTGTTTAATTTTCCACTGAAAACTCCATCGTATTCAGTAAAATAACTCTCTTCAATCTTTCTCATCATAACAGTAACATAATCATCAATATAGCTTAATGATATGTACATATTGCCTACAGAACTGTCAATAATCTGCACTTTGATAAGAAGATTATTGTCTGCTCTGAAAGCTGCGCTTGCACCACATTTGAAATTATAATCAGGGAAGTTCTGGAAAACATTCTTTCCAAGTCCGAAATGCAGCTCGTGATTTCCTGTTGCATTAGTATAGAAAAATGTGCCTTCATCCCCGTTAAATGTAAGTTTTATGTCTGTTACACCACATGGATTATCGTTAAATTCATAGCTCTGTCCGTTGATTTTGCTTACAAGGTCTGAACTATATTCGCCAGGTTCAACAAGAAGCTGGCGTGAATTCTCGAACTTCTGGAATTCTTCATAATCACCATTATCAGTACATGTATCAATATGGCTGTATACTTCCTCGTAAAATGTATCATATATTAGCTGTACGCCACCTTGACGACCCTGTGCATCAGCAGTGGTGACAAGAATAACATCTTTATCTGGGTAATATACGGCAAGCTGTCCACCCATGCCAAAAAATGCATAACCATTGTGAGTTGTCATCCAGATCTGGTAGCCGTAGCCCTGCATTTCCTCCCATGTGCCTGATTTTCCATAAGGATCACTCTGTTTAACAGTTGCCTCCTTGAGATATCCGGAAGGGAGTAACTGCTTCCCATTAAGTTTACCGTTCTGGGATACAACATACATAACCTTAAGGATATCCTGTGGTGTTGCACACATTCCTGAACCGCCCATGCTTACTTTGCCATCAGGGGATTTTAATATAAATGCTTCTTTAGAAAATCCCAATTCATTTAAGAATTTTGTCCTCAGATAATCAAGAAGTTCCATACCAGTGAGCTTTTCAACAAGCGCACCCAATGTATGTGTTGAAGCTGTATCATAAGAGAAATTAGTTCCGGGAACATGGTCGGGTGTAACAGTAAAGAAAGAACCTAACCAGTCAGGGGAACCTCCAATTTTGTAAGCATTCATATCATGACATGTTCTCATTGTAAGCATCTGCCTTATTGTGAGCATCTGCATGTAAGGGTGAACTCCTGTTTCTGGCTGCTTTTCAGGGAAATAATCTACAATATGGTCATCAAGTGAGATTTTCCCTTCGTCTGCAAGCAGTCCGATGGCAAGTGAAACGAAAGATTTGGTGACAGAAAACATTCTGTGAAGAGTATTCTTAGTGTATGGTGCATAGTAACTTTCCATACATATCTTACCGTGTCGCATAACAATTATGCTGTGCATCGGAATGTTGTTATATTCAAGCTTTCTGGCGAAGCTGATAAGTCCTGTGGAAGATATTCCTACATCTTCTGGTATTACCTTTTCAAAGTCTAACATTGTTGTCCTCCAAGATAGTTGTAATGATTAAACACAATAATTATTTCTATTATAATCCTTTTGTGTATATGCTGTAAATCAAAAAATATGAATCTTTAAATTAAATTCAATATAGTATATACTTAGAGTGAATATGTCAGAGGGCATGAAGGAGAAGAAAATGATAGATTTATTACTTAAGAGGTTCGTAAAAGATTATGATAAGACGAAGACCCCAGAGGTCCGTACAAGATACGGTGTGTTTGCCGGGATTGTGGGGATAATCTGTAATCTTTTACTGTTTTTAGCAAAGATAATTGCAGGAGTGCTTACGGCATCAGTTTCAATCATGGCGGATGCAGTCAATAACTTATCGGATGCAGGCTCTTCAATTGTTACACTTATAGGCTTTAAGCTTGCTGGAAAGCCGGCTGATTATGAACATCCGTATGGTCATGGAAGAATTGAATATATATCTGGCTTCATAGTATCAGGAGCAATTATAATTATGGGCTTCGAACTACTGACAACATCATTCAGGAAAATACTTCATCCTACGCCACTCGAGGTATCTGTGCCATCTCTTATAATACTTGTATTATCAATCCTTATGAAAATGTGGATGGCTAAATTCAACAAATATCTTGGCAACAAGGTGGATTCTGCTGCAATGAAGGCTACAGCAACAGATAGCTTATCAGACTGCGTTGCAACATCAGTAGTCCTTATAGGAGTGCTTCTTACCCTGTTTTCTGATATTAATATAGATGGAATAGCAGGAGTTGTTGTTGCAGTATTTGTAATATTAGCTGGTTTCGGTGCGGCGAAAGATACATTACAGCCACTTCTTGGCCAGCCACCAACGAAAGAATTTGTACAGGAACTTGAGAATATTGTTCTTCAGGATAAGCACATAATTGGGGTACATGACCTGATAGTGCATAATTACGGACCGGGCAGAGTATACGCATCACTTCATGCAGAGGTTCCGGCTAATATGGACATGATGGAAGCACATGATTATATAGATATGGCTGAAAGAAGAGTGGAAAAGCGCATGAAATGCTTTATAAGCATACATATGGATCCGGTAGTTACAGATGATGAGGTGATAAATCATTTGCGAAAGATGACTACTGAGGTTGTAAAGTCGGTAGGTGAGGAACTGGATATACATGATTTCAGGACTGTTAAAGGTCCATTCATAACGAATCTTATATTTGATGTGCTTGTTCCTTATAATTATCACATTTCTGATGATGAGATAAAGAATCAGATTCAGAAAAAAATCACGGAGAAGCAGAGTGAGTGCCGCGCCGTGATTAAGATTGATAAAAGTTATACAGGCTGATTATATCCAGCCGCCATCAAGAGTTATTATCTGACCGGTAAGATAACTGTTCATTCCGGCAAGAGATTTAACAAGTTCTGCAGCTTCCTGCGGGCTTCCAAAACGGCCTGCAGGAATTTCTTCGGCAAGTTCTGCCTTGTCATCATCAGAGAGATGACCATTCATCTCTGTGTCAATAGCTCCGCAGGCGATAGCATTGACCTGAATTCCACTAGGAGCAAGTTCCTTTGCCAGCGCCCTTGTAAATGAATTGACAGCCCCCTTAGTTGCCGAATATGCAACTTCGCAGCTTGCACCGTACAGTCCCCACACAGAAGATATATTAATAATCTTGCCACAGTGTCGCTTCATCATGTCTTTAACAGCAAAATGACAGCAGTTAAACACAGAATCTATGTTAGTGTTACATATTCTGTGCCACTCATCTTCGCCCATATCCTGAAAAAGTCCGACAACAGATATTCCGGCATTATTGATAAGCACATCAACCTGACCGAAACGCTGCAGGCACATGTCAAACATTTTCTGGACATCATTGTAATTGCCCATATCACCTGCAAATGTTTCACATTCACTTCCTTTTCCCTCAATAATTGCTTTAACCTCGTTTAGTTTATCCACATTATTCACACAGTTAATAACAATATTAGTATCTTTTCCGGCGAGTTCTATTGCAATGGCTCTTCCGATTCCACGGGAAGCACCAGTTATAACTATAGTTTTTTTCATGATAATATGCCTCTCTTAATAAAACATAATTTTAATAATAGCGTTATTATAATACAGGAAAATACTGAATATTTCTACAAAAAAATTAAAAACATATATTGACAAAAACAGCCTTGTGCATACTAACCAAAAAGAAATTCAGATTGTATTTATTTCAATAATTGCTTGACAGGATTTGAAAATGCTCTGAAAAGTTTTCCACATTTTTAAAACCGGATTTTATCTAAAATACGACTTATCAACCAAGTTATCCACATTATCCACAATTATCCACAATATTTTGTTATTAATTTAGTATACCTGGAACAGAATAAATGTTTTGTGAATATTTGCAAAAAATCAGAAAACTTACTTATGACACTTGACATATGTGCATAAAATAATTAAAGGACATACTTGTTAATTTACAAATATATGATATAATACTTACATAAAATAAGCATACAGAAATGTATCTTAGGTCGTGTTAGCTGAATGTGTATATATTCTTTCGACACATACAGTGATTTAAGAAGGAAGAATGTCTGATAGATTTTATAAAGAGAAGGTTGGAAAGGAATTACGATCAGATTCTTACCTCTGCCCACGATTATAAAACACGTAAAGGAGTTGGACATCATGAGATTTATAATTACAGGAAGAAATATTGATATAACAGAGGGATTAAAGTCAGCAGTAGAGGAGAAGCTTGGAAAGCTTGACAGATTTTTTGCACCAGAGACAGAAGTTAATGTAACCCTGAGTGTAGAAAAAGAAAGACAGAAGATTGAGGTAACTATTCCGGTTAAGGGTAACATCATAAGAAGCGAGCAGGTAAGCAGCGATATGTATGTTTCAATTGACCTTGTCGAAGAAGTTATCGAACGTCAGTTAAAGAAGTATAAGAATAAGATTGTTGACAAGCAGCAGAATGCAGCAGCATTTGCCAAGGAATTTGTAGAGAAAGATTATGATGATGATGAGGTTAAGATTATCAGAACCAAGAGATTCGGAATCAAGCCAATGGATCCTGAGGAAGCATGCGTTCAGATGGAGCTTCTTGGACATAATTTCTATGTATTCTTTAATTCAGAGACAGAGGAAGTTAATGTTGTTTATAAGAGAAAAGGCAACACATATGGTTTGATTGAACCAGAACTTGATTAGTATGCTTTTTCACGTCATATAGGTTCATCCTCTTTTTTAGAGTACCGTCTGCCGGTTTGTGCCGGCAGGCGGTATTTCTTGTTATTGAGAGTATTTATTTAATGGAAATTTAATGGTTTAACTTTACTTGATAGAATAAGTAAATAGTGATACAATTACAACACAAATAGGCTTTTATAAGGAGAAGTATAAAGTAATGGGATTAGCTCAGAAATTATTTGGAACTCATAGCGAACATGAATTGAAAAGAATATATCCGATTGCTGATAAGATTGAAGGCTACAGAGAATCTTATAGCAAGTTAAGCGACGAAGAACTTAAAGGAAAGACGAAGGAGTTTAAGGACAGATTAGCTAAGGGAGAGACTCTTGATGATATTCTGCCAGAAGCATTTGCAACTGTAAGAGAAGCAGGAAGAAGAGTACTTGGCATGGAACATTATCGTGTTCAGCTTATCGGAGGAATTATTCTTCATCAGGGACGAATCGCCGAGATGAAGACTGGTGAAGGTAAGACACTTGTGTGTACACTTCCGGCATATCTTAATGCACTTACTGAAGAGGGCGTAATCGTAGTTACTGTTAATGATTACCTTGCTAAGCGAGATGCTGAGCAGATGGGTATGATACATGAGTTTTTGGGTCTTAAGGTTGGCGTTGTATTACATGACTCAACAAGAGAAGAAAGACAGGCTGCATATGGAAGTGATATTACATATGTAACTAACAATGAACTTGGTTTCGATTATCTTCGTGATAACATGGCTATATACAAGAATGAACTTGTATTAAGAAATCTTAAGTACTGTATTATTGATGAGGTCGATTCAGTTCTTATTGATGAGGCACGTACACCTCTTATTATTTCTGGACAGAGTGGAAAGTCTACTAAGTTATATGAACTTTGTGATATCCTTGCCAAGCAGTTACAGCGTGGTGAATATAAGGGCGAAAGAACTAAGATGCAGGCAATCATGAACGAGGAAGTTGAAGAAGATGGAGATTTCATCGTTAATGAAAAGGACAAGGTTGTTAACCTTACTGAACAGGGTATCCATAAGGTTGAACAGTTCTTCCATATAGATAACTATGCAGATCCGGAGAACCTTGAGATTCAGCATAATGTTACACTTGCACTCCGCGCACATTATCTTATGTTCAGAGATAAGGATTATGTTGTTAAGGATGACGAAGTACTTATCGTTGATGAATTTACAGGTCGTATTATGCCAGGCCGTCGTTATTCAGATGGTCTTCATCAGGCTATAGAAGCGAAAGAGCATGTTAAGGTTAAGAGAGAAAGTAAGACTCTTGCAACTATTACATTCCAGAACTTCTTTAATAAGTTTGAGAAGAAAGCCGGTATGACAGGTACTGCTCTTACAGAGGAAAAGGAATTCCGTGAAATCTATAACATGGACGTTGTTGAAGTTCCAACTAACAAGCCTGTTATAAGAGTTGATTATAATGATGCTGTATTCAAGACTAAGAAGGGTAAGTTCAATGCAGTTGTACAGTCTGTTATTGAATCACATGAAAAAGGACAGCCGGTACTTGTTGGTACAATAACAATCGAGACTTCTGAGCTTCTTAGCGAGATGTTAAGAAAGAAGGGCATACCTCATAATGTACTTAATGCCAAGTATCATGAACTTGAGGCACAGATAGTATCAGAGGCAGGTCGTCATGGTGCAGTTACTATTGCTACTAACATGGCTGGTCGAGGAACTGATATTAAGCTTGATGAGGAAGCTGTTGCTGCCGGGGGTCTCAAGATTATCGGTACAGAAAGACACGAGAGCCGTCGTATTGATAACCAGCTGCGTGGTCGTTCTGGACGACAGGGAGATCCTGGTGAATCAAGATTTTATATATCTCTTGAAGATGATCTTATGAGACTGTTTGCACAGGAAAGACTTATGAATATATTCAACAGTCTTGGTGTTTCTGAGGATGAGCAGATTGAACACAAGATGTTAAGCAAGGCTATAGAGACAGCCCAGAAAAAGATTGAGACTAATAACTTTGGTATCAGAAGCCACCTTCTTGAATATGATCAGGTTATGAATGAACAGAGAGAGATTATGTATGCAGAACGTAGAAGAGTTCTTGACGGCGAGAGCATGCGTAATTCTATCATGAAGATGATAACTGATTATGTGGGAAATGTAGTTAACCGTTGTGTAAGTGAAGATAAAGATGCTAACGAATGGGATTATAATGAGATTAATGAGCTTCTTCTTCCAACTATTCCTATTGAGAAAGTAGAATATAGAGAAGATATTAAGAATAAGAATGAATTAATACATGATCTCAAGGAGAAGGCAGTTAAACTTTACGAAGATAAAGAGGCACTCTTCCCAGAGGCTGAGCAGATAAGAGAAATCGAGCGAGTAATCCTTCTTAAGGTAATTGACAGAAAGTGGATGGATCATATCGATGATATGGATCAGTTAAAGCAGGGTATTGGTCTTCAGGCACTTGGACAGAGAGATCCTGTTGTCCAGTATAAGATGATGGGTTATGACATGTTTGATGAGATGACCGCAGGAATTACAGAGGATACTGTAAGACTTCTTATGCATATTCAGGTAGAACAGAAGGTTGAGAGAGAACAGGTTGCCAAGGTAACAGGTACTAATAAGGATGAAGGACCATCTGTTAAGGGACCAGCGAGAAGAACAGAGAAAAAGATATATCCTAATGATCCATGCCCATGTGGAAGTGGCAAGAAATATAAAAACTGCTGCGGAAGACAGGCATAAGTTTATAAGAGACATCAGGGCGCGGAATGCTTGAAATATCAGCGTCCGCGCCTATTATTTTGGAGGACATATGGTAGAGTTAGACCAGTTTAGATACAGAATTTCAGGATACGATAAGCCTATGGCTCAGATTAAGAATTCTCTGGATCTTGACAATAAGCAGAAAAGGATTGAAGAACTAGAGGCTGATATGGAATCTCCGGGATTCTGGGACAATCCTGATAAATCACAGAATGCAATGAAAGAGCTTAAAGGCTTAAAGGATGCATTTGAAAGATACAATGAGCTAGAAACAGGACTTGATGATGTTAAGACACTTATTGAGATGGCAGAAGAATCCAATGATCAGTCTCTTATTCCAGAGATAGAAGAAGAGATAACGAATCTTGAAGATAAGATGGAAAGTTTAAGGATTGAGACATTACTTTCAGGAGAACATGATGCATGTGATGCTATTCTTACGCTTCATGCAGGAGCAGGTGGAACAGAAAGCTGTGACTGGTGCCAGATGCTTTTCAGAATGTATACAAGATGGGCGGAAAGTCACGGATATACTACAGAGACACTTGATTATCTTGAAGGTGAAGAGGCAGGAATTAAGTCAGTTACTATAGAGATACGAGGGGAAAATGCATATGGACATCTAAAGTCTGAACATGGTGTTCACAGACTTGTAAGAATATCGCCATTCAATGCAGCAGGCAAGAGACAGACATCTTTCGTATCGTGTGACGTAATGCCTGATATTAATCAGGATATAGATATTGAGATTAATGATGATGATTTAAGAATTGATACATATCGTTCAAGTGGTGCAGGTGGACAGCACATTAATAAGACGTCATCGGCAATCAGAATTACGCATCTTCCAACAGGAATTGTTGTACAGTGCCAGAATGAGAGGTCACAGCATCAGAATAAGGATAAGGCTATGCAGATGTTAAAGGCTAAGCTCTATCTTTTAAAGGAAGCTGAGAACGCAGAGAATCTATCTGGAATCAGAGGAGATGTCAAGGATATTAATTTCGGAAGTCAGATAAGAAGTTACGTTCTTCAGCCATATACAATGGTTAAGGATAACAGAACTAATAAGGAAGTTGCTAATGCAGGAAGTGTTCTGGACGGTAATATTGATCCGTTCATTAATGCATATTTAACATGGGTCAGTACAGGAAAGACTGAGGAGTGAGGTATTGCTTATGGTTGAAACAAAGTTTAAAAGAAACGCGGGTATACTTATGCCTGTAAGTTCATTGCCATCACCTTATGGTATAGGTACATTTGGCAAAGATGCATATGATTTTGTGGCATTTGTAAAAGAATGTAATCACAAATACTGGCAGGTTCTGCCATTAGGGCCAACTACATATGGAGACAGTCCATATCAGTCATACTCAGCATTTGCAGGGAATCCATATTTTGTTGACCTTGATATGCTTATTGAAGAAGGCTTTTTATTAAAGTCAGAGGTTATTGCAAGAGACTGGGGCGATGGTGTTGTTCCGGTTAATGTTTCAGAAGATGATGCAATTAATGGAAGATTTGGAACATACAGAGATGGTAATATCGGTGATGACAGATATGTAAGCTATGAAAAGATCTATAATAACAGGTTTGATATATTAGGAATTGCTTATAACAGATTCAAGGCTGCATGTATAGAAAGCAAGAAGACTCTTGCAAAGGGACTTCCACTTTATAAGCAGTTTGATAATTTTGTCAAAGATAATGCGGACTGGCTTGAGGATTATGCATTGTTTATGTCTCTCAAGACACATTTTAACAATGTTTCATGGGGTGAATGGGAAACTGACATAAAGTTCAGAAAGCCTGAGGCAATGAGCCGTTATAAAAATGAACTTTCAGATGACATAGGATACTGGGAGTTCATACAGTTTGAATTCTACAGACAGTGGACTGCACTTAAGAAATACGCTAATGATAACGGAATAGAGATTATAGGAGATATTCCTATCTACATGGGTTATGACAGCGTTGATGTATGGGCTAATCAGGGTGAATTCCAGTTGGATGAGAATCTCACACCAATCAAGGTTGCAGGAGTTCCACCAGATGCTTTCTCAGATGCAGGACAGAAATGGGGCAATCCACTATATGATTATGAGAAAATGGAAGCTAATGATTTCAGCTGGTGGAGAAAGCGTATGAAAGCATCTGCAAGACTGTATGATGTTATCAGAATTGACCACTTTATTGGAATTGTTAAGTATTACACGATTCCTGCAGACATGCCAGATGCAAGACAGGGTGAATACAGACAGGGACCGGGGCAGAAGCTTCTTGATGCAATCAATGAATCAATAGGTGATAAGAAGATTATTGCTGAGGACTTAGGTGTTGAAGTTCCTGAGGTTGCGAAGATTCTTAAAGATAATGGTTATCCGGGAATGAAGGTTCTTGAGTTTGCGTTTGGCGGAGACAGAAAGAATCCTCATCTGCCATATAATTATACCCAGAATCTTGTATGCTATGGTGGAACTCATGATAATGAGACTCTGCTTGGCTTCTTTGAGGACAGAGGTGACTGGGAATTAGGATATGCTTATGACTATCTTGATACAAGAGACAGAAGAAGAATGGTTGACCAGGTATTCAGAGCTGCTTATTCAAGTGTAGCTGTTCTTACAGTATTCGCTGCCCAGGATATTCTTAAACTCGGTAACTGGGCAAGAATGAATCTGCCATCAAGCATGGGTAATAATTGGAAATGGCGTATGCAGAAAGGTCAGTTAGGACAGCATGAACTTGAGTGCATGAGATATCTTGCAAGTGTATTTGACAGAGAAAGAAAATAATCCATTTGTCCTATTTACAAATTGGTAAAAAGTGGTATCATATTAAAGTAGAGACAAATTAATATTTTGGCAAAGCAGTCGAAAGGCTGTGACGCAAAACCAAGGGTCTTAACTGATATTTATATATCAGAATGACAGCCGGTTGCATTACAATCAACGCAAATGATTCGTATTATTCAGGCATCCGGTTATCGGATGCCTTTTTTATTATAGTTCAACGGGGGAACTGATTATGAAAAAGAATAATTCTAAGAACCTGATTAAAACAATAACGGTTGCAACACTTGTATTTAGTGTTGGCACAGCATTTGCATTGAATACATCAGGTGCAGCTGGCTTTGATATTATGGACAAGGTTGTTGTTGATACTGTTGCAGAGCAGGAAACAGCACAGCAGGTTGAGACAGAAGCTCAGACTGAGACATCTCCAGTAAAGGAAGATGTCAAAGAAACACAGGCTACAGAGCCTGAAGTACAGGCTCAGGATGTAACTGAAGAAGCTGCTTACATAGAAGAGCCCAAGGAAGTACAGCCAGTTGTGGATGCGACTGTAATGGAAGTTATTGACAGAATTAATTCTGAAAGAGTGGCAGCAGGAGCAGCACCAGTAGTATACGATGCAGTTCTTAACGCCATGGCACAGGTCAGAGCCTCAGAGAACGCAGATAATGATTATTTTGTTATAGAGAATGGCAAGCATAAGAGACCGGATGGAAGCAATGCTTCTTCTATCTGTTCCGATTATGGACAGGCTGGATACTTTGGCGAGGTTATGGGAAGATATCAGACAAGCCCTGCCGAGATAGTAGATGGCTGGCATAATTCAGCAACACATTATGCATGCATGACAAGTACTAAGTACAACAGAGTTGGTGTGGGTATTGCAGCAGACTCAGAAGGATATCTCTACTGGGTAGCAATATTCATGGATTAATAAGAAGTAAGATTACATAATATAGATACAATTCAATATGGTAAGAACAATGTATTTGCGGCATTGTTTTTATATAGCTTCAAAAGAAGCGAGAAGCCCTCACATTCCTCTCCCGTTGTGTGAGGGCTTCTTTTGCGCGAGTAGCGCGGAGAATATACTTAATGAAAGGACAGGCATGCTTGCATGGCCTGTCCTTTTGTTAAGTATATTCGAGAAGCACCGCGACAATGCCATAACGAAGTTATGGCATCTGCGCTACTCGTAAGGAGAATATAATTATATGCTTGCAATGTGTATACATATATGGTAATATTCTTTGTGCGATAGACAGTTGTATATCGTGGAAAGACAGAGAAATACAATTGTCTTTACAAAACGTACACTAGAAAGGTACAGACGCAGTATGGCAGATAATATTAAGTATTATGTTGTTAAGCAAAAGGCTCTGCCTGAGGTTCTGCTTAAGGTAGCAGAAGCTAACAGAATTATTGAAACTGAGAATATATCTGTTGCGGATGCTACAGAGAAAGTTGGAATAAGCAGAAGTTCTTATTATAAGTATAAGGATGATATTTTTCCGTTTAGAGAGAATGTAAAAGGGAAAACTATTACATTTGTATTGTCTATGGATGATGAGCCGGGGTTGCTTTCCCTGGTGCTGAAGAAGGTCGCAGAATTCAAGGCTAATATTCTTACTATTCATCAGACAATTCCGGTTAATGGAATTGCATCGCTGACCCTTAGTGTGGATATTCTCCCGACTACAGGAGATTCTTCGGAGATGATAGAGCAGATAGAAAGGCTTAAAGGGGTCAGATATCTTAAGATATTAAGCAGTGATGCATCTATCTGATATATAAGCGATTAAAGAAAACGGAGGCAGATATGGCAAAGATTGCAGTTTTAGGTTATGGAACAGTAGGATCAGGAGTGGTTGAGGTATTAAATACCAATGGTGCTTCAATTGCAAAGAGAGCAGGAGATACGATTGAGGTTAAGAGCGTGCTTGATTTAAGAGATTTTCCGGGAGATCCTATTCAGGAAAAAATCGTTCATGATATAGATATTATAATCAATGACCCTGAGATAGAGGTTGTTGTTGAGGTTATGGGTGGCGTTGAGCCAGCATTTACATTTGTTAAGAAGGCACTTGAAGCAGGAAAGAGTGTGTGTACATCTAATAAGGCGCTTGTTGCCGCACACGGTCCAGAGCTTCTTGAGATGGCTAAAGAAAGAAAACTTAATTTCATGTTTGAGGCATCAGTAGGCGGTGGAATTCCAATTATCAGACCGCTTAACCAGTCTCTTACAGCAGATGAGATTACTAAGATTACAGGTATTCTTAACGGAACAACTAACTATATTCTTACTAAGATGAGCAGAGAAGGAATCTCATATCAGGAGGTCCTTAAAGAGGCACAGGCACTCGGATATGCAGAAAGAAATCCAGAGGCTGATGTTGAAGGTTACGATGCATGCAGAAAAATAGCAATTCTTACATCACTTGCATTTGGAAATACAGTTAAGTTTGAGGAAGTGTATACAGAGGGAATTACTAAGATTTCTAATGAAGATTTTGCATATGCTAAAGAGCTTGGAAGTGTTATCAAGCTTCTTGCAACAAGCTACAGCAAGGATGGCAAGGTATATGCAATCACAGCACCATTTATGATTGACAGCACACATCCATTATATAATGTTAATGACGTTCTTAACGGAATCTATGTACACGGCAATGTATTAGGGGATGTAATGTTCTTCGGAGCAGGAGCTGGAAAGCTTCCAACAGCAAGTGCTGTAGTATCGGATGTAGTTGACTGTGTTAAGCATAAGGGTAAAAATGTTATGACAATCTGGAGTTCAGTAAAGCAGGAACTTGGTGATATATTTGATGAGACAAGAAGATTCTTTGTAAGAATTAAGGGCGATGATGTCCAGGCAGCCAGGGCAGCGTTTGGCGAGGGACAGGTTGTTAAGGTCGATGGAATTAACGGTGAATTTGGTTTTGTTACAGCACCTATGACAGAGAGAGCATTTGAAGATGCTAAGGATAAGGTTTCTGTTATAAGCAGAATCAGAATAGATGATACTAAATTACAGTAATAATATAAGGGAGAAAGAGTAATGGTTAAAGTAGTTAAATTTGGTGGAAGTTCACTTGCAAGCGCAGAGCAGTTTAAGAAGGTTGGCAATATTATCCGTGCTGATGAGGACAGAAAGTATGTAGTTCCTTCAGCACCTGGAAAGAGATTTCCAGAGGATACTAAGGTTACTGATATGCTTTACAAATGTTATGCAGAGGCAGAAGCTGGTAAGAATATTGAGAAGAGCCTTAAGGCAATTGAGGAAAGATACAATGAAATTATCAAGGGACTTGGACTTAAGCTTTCATTAAAGGAACAGTTCGAGACAATTAAGAAGAATTTCGAGGCACTTGCAGGAAAAGATTATGCAGCTTCAAGAGGTGAGTATCTTAATGGTATTATCATGGCTAACTATCTTGGATATGAGTTCATAGATGCTGCTACAGTTATCTGCTTCGATAAGGATGGAGAGTTTGATTCAGAAAAGACTAATGCAGTGTGTGAAGCAAAGTTTGCTAATATTGAAAGAGCAGTTGTACCTGGTTTTTACGGAGCAATGCCTAACGGAAATGTTAAGACATTTTCAAGAGGCGGTTCTGATGTAACAGGATCAATTGTTGCAAGAGCACTTAAGGCTGATATGTATGAGAACTGGACAGATGTATCAGGCTTCCTTGCAGCAGATCCAAGAATTGTAAATAATGCAAAGCCAATCAACGTTATTACATACAAGGAATTAAGAGAACTTTCATACATGGGTGCATCAGTACTTCATGAATCAGCTATCTTCCCTGTAAGAAAGGGTGGTATTCCTATTAATATCAAGAATACTAATGCTCCGGAAGATAAGGGAACAATGATTGTTGAGACAACATGTAATATGCCAGAATACACAATTACTGGTATTGCAGGTAAGAAGGGATTCGTTGCAATCAGTATTGATAAGGATATGATGAATTCAGAAATCGGATTCTGTAGAAAGGTTCTTTCAGTATTCGAGGATAATGGAATCTCAATCGAGCATATGCCTTCAGGAATTGATACTATGACAGTATTTGTTCATCAGGATGAATTCGTAGAGAAGGAACAGAAGGTTCTTGCACAGATTCATAAGGCAGTTAATCCTGATTCTGTTGAACTTGAAGCTAACCTTGCACTTATTGCAGTAGTTGGACGTGGAATGAAGAACAGTACTGGTATAGCAGGTAATATCTTCTCAGCACTTGCAAAAGCTAAGATTAATGTTAAAATGATAGATCAGGGATCTTCAGAGCTTAACATCATCATTGGTGTAAGAAACAGATACTTTGAGGATGCTATTAAGACTATCTATGGAGTATTTGTTCCAGAAGAATAGTTGAGTAGATAAACAGGGGGATTAGGGATATGAAAGAAGCTAAGAATGAGCTGTTACAGTTTGTCGGCGGTGTAATAATGCTTGTTGTTGGACTGTACATATTGTCACAGAAAGTTATGGTATCATCTTCGTATGGGTTCTTCTCATTATGGGGTGGCAGGTTCTCATCTGGTCTTATTATGGTACCATTAATAATCGGAGTTGTATGGATGTTTGCTACAGGCGGCTCATTTGTATCAAAAGTATTTACCGTACTATCAGTGATACTTATAATTGCGGCAATTGTTGCGTCAACAAGAATCTGGCTAGTAACTATTACAATGTATGAATGGGTTCTTATTCTAGTTCTTATATTCGGCGGCGCTGGATTGGTTGCAAAGGTATTGTTTGCTAACAATAAGTCGGAAAAGTCTAAGAAAGATAAGTCAGAGCAGACAGGCAGCAGTTATACATCAAGTGTAGATGATGAACTTGACAAGATGAAAAAGAATATGAAGTAAATTACTTTTCCCCGCACATGGAGTGCGGGGATTCTTGCGTTTATGCAACTGTTGATAAACTTTGATGAAATTGATATAATCAGATATGATATGCGTAGGAAAACGGAGGAATATTAATGAATATCGAAAAGAAGATAGCAGAAGAACTGGGAATTAAAGTTACGCAGGTAGAAGCTGCTGTTAAACTTATAGATGAGGGATGCACAATTCCTTTTATTGCAAGATACAGAAAGGAAGTTACAGGAGCGTTAAATGATGAACAGCTCCGTAACCTTGATGAGAGATTAAAGTATTTAAGAAACCTTGAAGACAGAAAGACTCAGGTTCTTGCAAGCATTGAAGAGCAGGGGAAGCTTACAGAAGAACTTAAGGCTGCTATAACAGCAGCAGAGACAATGGTTCTTGTTGAAGATCTTTACAGACCATACAAGCAGAAGAGAAGAACAAGAGCAACAATTGCGAAAGAGAAAGGTCTTGAACCACTTGCACAGTTCATATATGCACAGGAAGCTACAGAAAATGTCGAAGTCAAGGCAGCGGAATTTATCAGTGATGAAGAGGGTAAGGAGGTTGCTACAGCACAGGATGCAATAGCAGGTGCATTAGATATAATTGCAGAGCAGATATCAGATGTTGCTGATTACAGAACATATATCAGAGACATCACAATGAAAGAAGGAAAGCTTGTTGTAACAGCTAAAGATGAAAAGGCTGAATCTGTATACGAGAATTATTATGATTACAGCGAGGCACTTTCGACAATTCCGGGACATAGAATTCTTGCAATTAACAGAGGAGAGGACGAGAAGTTTCTTACTGTTAAGGTAGAAGCACCGGAAGAGAGAATATTAAGATATCTTGAGAAGAATATTCTTAAGGATAATGCATTTACAGAAGAGTACCTTAAGAACTGCATAGCAGATGCATATGGAAGACTTATTGCACCAGCTATTGAAAGAGAGATAAGAAGCAGCCTTACAGAGACGGCAGAGGATGGGGCAATCAAAGTTTTTGGAAAGAATCTTGAACAGCTTCTACTTCAGCCACCTATTGCCGGCAAGGTTGTTCTTGGCTGGGATCCGGCTTTCAGAACAGGCTGTAAGCTTGCAGTTGTAGACCCTACAGGTAAGGTGCTTGCAACTAAAGTTATATACCCTACAGAACCACACAATAAGGTGGCTGAATCTAAGGCTGAGGTTAAGAAGCTTATAGATAAGTACCACGTTAATCTTATTTCGTGTGGTAACGGAACAGCTTCAAGAGAATCAGAGAAGATTATTTCAGATATGATACATGAGATGAATCTTCCTGTTGATTATGTAATCACTAACGAGGCAGGGGCTTCTGTATATTCAGCAAGTAAGCTTGCAACAGAGGAATTCCCTGACTTTGATGTGGCACAGAGAAGTGCAGTTTCAATAGCAAGACGAGTTCAGGATCCATTAGCAGAGCTTGTCAAGATTGACCCTAAATCAATCGGAGTAGGTCAGTATCAGCATGATATGAACCAGAAGAAGTTAGAGAATACACTTACAGGAGTTGTTGAGGACAGCGTTAATAAGGTTGGAGTAGACTTAAATACAGCGTCAGCCTCACTTCTTGAGTATATATCAGGTATATCTAAGGCAGTAGCTAAGAACATAGTTGAATACAGAGAGACTAACGGCAGATTTACGAACAGAAAGCAGCTTTTAAAGGTCGCAAAGCTTGGCCCTAAAGCATTTGAACAGTGTGCCGGATTCATGAGAATATCAGGCGGCGATAATCCGTTAGACGCAACAAGTGTACATCCTGAAAGTTATGAGGCAGCAACAAAACTCCTTGCACTTTTAGGTTATGATATTAATTCAATTACATCAGGAGAACTTATTGGCCTTAAGGGCAAGGTTCAGGATATTGTTAAGATGGCAGATGAACTTGGAATAGGAACAATGACACTTGAGGACATAATCAAGGAACTTGAGAAGCCGGGAAGAGACCCGAGAGACGAGATGCCTAAGCCTATATTAAGAAAAGATGTTCTTGATATGAAGGATTTAACACCAGGCATGATACTTAAGGGAACAGTCAGAAATGTTATTGATTTCGGAGCATTTGTTGATATCGGAGTGCATCAGGACGGACTTGTACACATTTCCCAGATGAGCAGCACGAAGAGAGTTGAGCACCCTCTTGATGTTGTAAGTGTAGGAGATATCGTAGATGTAAGAGTTATAGATGTTGATATTCCTAAGGCAAGAATTTCACTTTCAATGATACTTGATGAAAAAGAGGCAGCTAACAGAAAGTACACTAAGGATAATTCCAATAATAAGAATAACAGAAACAACGGCAAAGGAAACAGACAGGACAGAAAGCCTAAGAAGGAAGGCCTTAACCTTTCAGGTCTTGCCAAGTTCATGCATTAATAGGAGCACTGTATGGAAGATAGAATTGAATTTGACAGCGTAATTACAGAGAAAGCACTTAATGATTTCAAGATGTATCATGCTTTTCACAATGTTGGTGGAGTATTCGGATATGTTTTTGCAGCATTTGCAATAGTCATGTGCGTGCTTGGGGTAATATTCAGAATGTCTCCTAAATATATAGTCATGATGGGACTTTTTGGAGTGTTTTTCTTCTTTTATCCAATTGTTAATATGAGGCTTGGAACGAAGAAGCAGATGAAAACAGTTGCAGCATTTAAAGAACCTATGCATTATAGTGCTGGGGAAGACAAGATAATTGTAAGCCAGGGAGAGATGTCAGAAGAACTTGCGTGGGAGCAGATATACAAGATAAGATTCACAGGAAGCAATCTTATTCTGTATCTTTCATCTGTCAGAGCCAATGTGCTTACAGTTAACAGTATGGGTGAGGCAGCAGTTCCTTTTGTTAAAATGTGCCAGAAGAAATTAAAGCCTTTTCAGGTTAAGGTTAATATGGATAAGCTTGCTAAGGCTGCGGCTTAAGTAAGCAGATAGGAATAATATGGTTAAAGAAACATTTAACGCTAAAGAAACATTTGAAGTAGGATACGAGATGGGTAAGAAGGCTCTTCCGGGGCAGATATACTGTCTAAATGGAGATTTAGGTGTCGGAAAGACAGTGTTCACACAGGGTTTTGCAAAAGGCCTTGGAATAGAAGAGCCTGTCAACAGCCCTACATTTACAATTATTCAGGAATACCATGAAGGCAGACTGCCGTTGTATCATTTTGATGTGTACAGAATTGGTGATGTCGAAGAGATGGATGAGCTTGGATATGAGGAATATTTCTATTCAGACGGGGTGTGCCTTATTGAATGGAGCACTCTTATACAGGAGATAATTCCAGATAATGCGATAGAGATAGTTATAGAAAAAGATCTTGAGAAAGGCTTTGATTACAGAAAAATAACTATCGGGCAGGAGGCAGTATGAGAATATTAGCAATAGAAAGTTCAGCAGTTACAGCATCAGTTGCGATTCTTGAAGATGATACACTTGTCGCTGAATATACAATTAATCATAAGATGACACATTCACAGACACTTCTTCCAATGATAGATGAGATATTTTCAATGGTTCAGTTAAAGCCTGATGATGTTGATGTTATAGCAGTATCAAAGGGACCGGGCTCATTCACGGGTCTAAGAATTGGTGCGGCTACAGGCAAGGGAATTGCACTCGCACTTGACAAGAAGATGGTGGCAGTTCCGACACTTGCAGCTATGGCATATAATCTGTATGGAGACAGCAGATACATATGCCCTGTAATGGACGCAAGAAGAAAACATCTGTACAGCGGAATATATACATTTGACGGCGAAAAGCTTGTTACAGTAAGAGATGTTAATCTTGCTTCATATGAAGAGCTTGCAGAAGAACTTGCGGGACTAGATGGACAGATTGTATTAGTAGGTGATGGCGTAGATGTCGCAGGTGATGTCCTTAAAGAGCAGCTTGGCGACAAATGTGTTCTTGCACCGGCTCATATCAAGACACAGAGAGCTGGTTCAGTAGCACTTTTAGCAAAGCAGATGGCAGATAATGACGAATATACAGATGCTGATGAGTTAAAGCCTGATTATCTGCGCCCTTCACAGGCAGAAAGAGAGAAAGCACAGCATGAGTCTTAAATATGTGATAAGACCAATGATGGAAGATGATACGTTTGCAGTGGAACTGATAGAACAGGAGATATTCTCGCTTCCATGGTCGCAGAAATCATTTGCAGATGCGTGCAGGAATCAGGACAATGTGTATCTGGTGTGCGAAGCAGACGGAGTAATTGCTGGATATTGTGGTATGTGGACTGTGCTTGGAGAAGGCAATATAACCAACATGGCAGTATCACCGGATTACAGGAGGTGCGGCATAGCACAGATGCTTATGCAGTCAATGGAAAAGTATGGTAATGACAAGAATGTCACATCATATTTTCTTGAAGTCAGACAGAGCAATCTGCCTGCAATAGCCCTTTATGAAAAAATGGGGTATAAGAATATAGGAACAAGAAAAAATTTTTATGAAAAACCAGTTGAGGACGCAGTTATTATGTCCAAAACAGTTGATATACAATAAAAGAAGGAGGTGCAGTTAATGTTAGATGTGTGTCTGCTGGGAACAAGCGGAATGCTTCCTTTGCCGGGAAGATGGCTGACATCACTTATGACACGTTATAATGGAAGCAGCCTTATGATAGACTGCGGAGAAGGAACCCAGATAGCAGTTAAGCAGAAGGGATGGAGTTTTAATCCAATAGATGTTATATGCTTTACACATTATCATGCAGATCATATAAGTGGACTTCCGGGACTTTTACTTACAATCGGCAATTCAGACAGAAAAAAGCCTCTGACACTTGTTGGACCTAAGGGGCTTGGCAAGGTGGTTTCATCTTTAAGAGTAATTGCGCCAGAATTGCCATTTGAGCTGAAGCTTATAGAACTGACAGGTCCGCAGGAACATCTGTCAATATGCGGATATGAGATAGATGCATTCAGGGTTAACCATGCGGTTACATGTTATGGATATACAATAAGCATACCAAGAATTGGCAAATTTGATGTAGAAAAAGCAAGAACACTAGGAATCCCATGCAGTATGTGGAATAAGCTGCAGCATGGAATTACAGTTACAATAGATGATACAGAATACACACCTGATATGGTAATGGGAGAGGCAAGAAAAGGTCTTAAAGTTACATATTGTACGGATACAAGACCTGTTCAGTCAATAGTAGATAATGCCAGGGATTCTGATCTTTTCATCTGTGAGGGAATGTATGGAGAAGATGGTAAAGAAGCTAAGGCAAGGGAATACAAACACATGACATTCACAGAGGCGGCACAGCTTGCAAAGAAAGCTTCTGTTAAAGAAATGTGGCTGACACATTACAGCCCGTCGCTTGTAAGACCGCAGGATTATGTTGATAAGGCAAGGAAGATATTCCCGGCTACAATAGCAGCAACCGATGGAAGAACAGTGGAATTAAAGTTTAATGATGAAGATTAGCAGACATATATAGATATTAGCTATACATATTGATAGGAGATAATAATATGGATAAAGAAGATGTGCTTATTCTTGCAATAGAGAGCTCATGTGATGAGACAGCAGCGGCAGTTGTAAAGAATGGAAGAGAGGTATTGTCTAATGTAATCAATACCCAGATAGCTATACATACAGAGTATGGCGGAGTAGTTCCTGAAATCGCGTCAAGAAAGCATATAGAAAATATTAATCCGGTAATTAAAAAAGCATTGACAGATGCGGGTGTTACGCTTGATGATATAGATGCAATAGGTGTTACATATGGTCCGGGACTTGTCGGAGCGTTACTTGTGGGAGTAGCAGAGGCTAAAGCCATAGCATTTGCAAAGAATAAACCATTAGTTGGGGTCCATCATATAGAGGGGCATATAAGTGCCAATTATGTTGAGAACAAAGAGCTTGAACCACCATTTGTGGCTCTGGTTGTATCTGGTGGACATACACATCTGGTTAAAGTTAATGATTACGGAGAATATGAGATAATCGGAAGAACCAGAGATGATGCGGCAGGAGAAGCGTTTGACAAGGTGGCCAGAGCAATCGGATTAGGATATCCGGGAGGTCCGAAGATAGACAAGCTTGCCAAGGAAGGCAATCCTGAAGCGATAGAGTTTCCGAGAGCACATGTCGATGATGCACCATATGATTTTTCATTCAGCGGAATCAAGTCAGCGGTGCTTAATTATATTAATTCTGCCAATATGCAGGGAAAAGAGATTAATCGTGCGGATGTAGCTGCGTCTTTCCAGAAAGCAGTAGTGGATGCATTAGTTTCGCGAGCTGTCAGACTAGCCAAAGAATGTGGTATGGACAAGCTGGCAATAGCTGGCGGAGTGGCTTCAAATTCAGCGTTAAGGGCAGCAGTACAGGAGGAGTGCGCTAAGAATAACATCAGATTTTATTCACCATCACCTGTGTTGTGCACAGATAATGCGGCAATGATAGGCGCAGCAGCATATTATGAGTATATAAAAGGAGTGCGTCATGGTTATGATCTCAATGCCGTGCCAAACCTCAAGTTAGGAGAGCGTATATAATGAATACAGCAATTGTTCTTGCGGGAGGAAGCGGTAAAAGAATGAATAGCGACATTCCCAAGCAGTATCTGATGCTTGCTGGAAAACCGGTTATATACTATTCTCTGAAAGCGTTTCAGGATAATTCTCACATAGACAACATAATACTTGTAACAGCAGAAGAATATATTGATTATGCCAAAGAGAACATACTTGATAAAACACTGAGTAAAGTCTCAATGGTGATTCCGGGTGGCATGGAGCGCTATGATTCTGTCTATAAGGGACTTCAGTGTATTAAAGAGCCAGGGTATGTATTCATACATGACGGTGCAAGGCCATGTATAAGTCAGAAACTTATAGATGATTGTTATACAAATGTTGTTAAAAACGGTGCATGCATAGCGGCAGTTCCGGTTAAAGATACAATTAAGATAGCGGATGCACAGGGGTTTGCTGCAGAGACACCAGACAGAAGTACATTATGGCAGATTCAGACACCACAAGTGTTTAGATATGATATAATAAAAGAATCATATGATAAGCTGTATGCAGATGGCAGATTTAATGGGGTTACAGATGATGCAATGGTGCTTGAAAGATATGGAGAGCATCGCATAAAACTGGTTAATAGTGACTACAGGAATATTAAGATTACTACGCCAGAAGATATGAATACAGCAGAAATATTTATAAAGGATACATTTTAATAGATAATAATATTGAATGTTTAATAAGGAGACAGGTATGAGCAGTTTTTCAGTTAAGAGAATAAATGTTGTCGGAGCGATAGCGTCTGTGTGGGCGTTTATATTTGCGTTCTTTCCATTTTACAGAATAAAACCATCAGATACATTCATACAACAGGCAGGAAGTCAGGCTAATACATATTCGATAACAAAAAATATGGTATCATATAATTTCTTTGGGGTGTTGTGTCTTATACTTGCTATAGCAGCTCTGGCTTTATATGTATGGAACAGTTCGCAGCTTGTGAGAGCTGCAGCTATAATAGCTTCATTAGCTGATTTTATAAGTCTCATGCTTGCTTTAATTGTTGGCAACTCTGAGATTAAAGATACCAAGGCAATAATATCATATGCAGTGCAGTATAGTGGCTCAGGAATGAAGACAAGTATGTTTGTAAAGACATCAGTAGCATTCGGATTTGTTCTCGAGTTAATAATGATACTAATAATGATAGGCTCATACTGGATTAATGAACTGTTATTCAGACCATATGTATTGGGAGACAAGTCGGAAGCGGTATTAAATCCTCTGGAAGGACTTGTTGGAACGGCCAAAGCCAGCTATACAAAGCAGATGGCGGCTCATATACACATGAAAAATGTAGTGTCATCAGAGGCGTCTGAACACCCATCAGAAACACCTGATGAAAAAAATTAAAAAAACTTAAAAAAAGCTGTTGACAAAGTCGTACCATGATGATAATATAATCAAGTCGCTGGTGCGACACAATCAAATAGCTATGGAGAGGTACCGAAGTGGTCATAACGGGGCGGTCTTGAAAACCGTTTGTCTTCACGGGCGCATGGGTTCGAATCCCATCCTCTCCGCTAAAGCCGTTCATTAAATATGAATGGCTTTTTATTTGCCAAGGGTGCTTATGAGCATAATGCACAAGAAGCTGATGCAATTAGTGCTGGTGAAAGGGCTTGACATACAACATATTGTCACTTTGAAAAAATATGACAAAAAAGTAAAAAAGTTCTTGACAAACAAGATTGGCGATGATATCCTAATTAAGCTGTCGGCGAGAAAAGCTGATAACACTTAATAAAGTTCTTTGATAACTGAATAGAAAGACAACCTTGAAATTCTTTGAGAATTTTAAAATG
>ERZ1026858.148-NODE-148-length-37589-cov-16.283290_pt1 | contig 37589 bp, 29 predicted proteins | sample MGYA00380159_ERZ1026858 | MGnify/ENA primary metagenome ERZ1026858 (study PRJEB33269, sample SAMEA4719795) | human gut metagenome | biome: human-associated habitat; feature: organic feature; material: feces | place: Cameroon | collected 2013-10 ...
ACTGATGAAAGGCAGTTGTAGGGGCAAAAGAATACGGCAAGGCAATATCAGACAGATTTTCCCCGGCATGGATACTATAAAATAATTTTGAACACCTACTTAAAGTAGGTCCTACTTTTTTTCTGCAATTTTTCCCCAAAAGACTTCCTTTTCGGCTTTTGACGTATTATCTTTGCAGTATCAAAACCGACAAGAGATATTTCGAAGCAGACAAGAGGTGATTCAACAATTATCAGATTTTTTCAAAACCAAAGAGTATTTTTTTCAAAACCTATCTTACCATGAGCATTAAGTATGAAATCCATTCCATCAAAAATTCTAACGGCAAAGGCGAAGAACGCCATTATGCACACCTTCATGAAGGAACTGCCATGAACGCTGACCAGCTTGAGAGCCACATTGAGGAGTCGTGCTCGCTAACGAAAAGCGACATGGAAGCAACGCTCTCTGCCCTGAGGGCGGCGATGATTCGCGAACTCTCGCAAGGAAAACGTTTTCATCTCCCTTCCATCGGCAGTTTTTCGCTTTCGGTGGACCTGAACTTGCCGAAGGGAAAACCGATTGAGAAAATGCGCGGCGACTACATCAGCGTGCGCAACCTCAATTTTCGACCCGACACGTCGATGTTGCGGGAAATCAAAAACAACGCACGCTTCGAACGTGCCGATCTCTCTACCAAATCCAACCATTATACGGAGGAGTATATTTTAAAGCGAATGAAGGAATTTTTCACGACCCACGCTTACATCACGCGGCGCGACATTGAAAGTCTGTTCGGGTTCCGGCGGAGCTATGCCACGAAATGGTTGAAGCATTTCAGGGAAAGCGGTGTGTTGAAACAAAGCGGCCCGGTGAACTCTGCCGTTTATCTCCCTTGTTAAAGGGTGTGGTGTTCATTCCGGCGTGGCTTCAGAAAGAACACAAGTTGCCACGCCGAAACGACTGGAAACGCCGAACGGAGTTGTTCCTCTGCACTGACGCACCTGTTTTTCCATGACCTGAAACCCTCCGAACAAACGGGTTGCTGGCGGCTGCAACCTACTCCACTCTGACCACGTCCACCACGTGACTGCCAGCGCCGATGAGGTCTTGGCGTTCGGAAATACACTTCTGATATTCTATGAAATGGGCAAAGGTCTCTTCGCTCATTCGGTTGAGGCGCGTTCGCATATAGTCGGAAGCGCCGTCGGGCGAGAAGATGGTGACGCGCTGCAATCCCGCCATCTCATTCAGGCGGTTGATGTCGTCCAGGCGCACATAATCGTAGAGTTCGTCGGCCTGGGCTTGGATGTGGAAATTCTTGTCAACCACACCGCGTTCCAGCAGTCCGCCAATGCGTTCTTCATCGAAGCAATAAGAGAGAATGCTGTATTCATTCATGAGGTAAGCCACGAAAATCAGTCCGCCTGGCTTCGTCACACGCTTGGCCTCAAGGAGCGCTTTCAACTTCTCTTCGTCGCCGATGAGATGGTAGAGCGGGCCGAGCAGAAGGGTGAGGTCCGCCGAGGCAGTCGGGATGAACGAGAGGTTTCTGGCATCGCCCTGAACCACATCGCCGGCTGGTTCGCGCTTCAAAAACACGTCGATGTTGCGTCGCACAAGCTCAACGGCCTTCACGCGATAGCCCTCTGCCATGAGTGCCGACGTGTAGCGCCCCGTGCCCGCACCGATGTCGAGCAGGAAATCCCCTGGTCGCAGAAAGCGACGCAGATGGTGCATGGTGGTTTCAAATTCCACAATGCCGTGCCGGCGTTGCAGACGAAGGTCTTCAGGGTGTTTGTTATAGTGTTTTTCTATATTGGATAATGCCATGTAAGTGTAGTTATTAAAGGGGTGATGCAAAGCAATGGGGCGCGGACGCACATGCCAAAGTTTCCGATATGTGCGTCCGCCCGCCGCATTTTGCCTGCAAAGGTATTTCAATTTCGCGAGAAATTGCTGCTTTCGCGGATGTTTTATGCCGCGCCACCGTTGGGGGTATAAGTAGGTGTTTATAATTATTTTTATAAGTAGGTAGTCAGAATTATTTTTACATTTGAAATGTTCTATCGGGTTTGCGAGCTGTTTGTTTTGCCATCGGTTTGCAGGAAAGCGGTTTCCTTTTGCAACGAAAAAACACGGAGGATTGGCCTTTTCGGAAACAGAATTAAGCACAGAAGAAAGTTATTTGTGCATTTTAGCACATTCATCGAAGGTGCGCACTCCTTCAATTGTTTCATTTGCAGCAATTATTCCGTATTTAATAACTTTCTAAAAATAAAAAGATTAGGCATCAAAGTAATCCGTTTTTGTAATTATTAACCCATCTTTATTCAAAGTTTTACGCGGGGCAAGCGACGTTACCTTGGAAAATGCCCTACCTTTGTAAGACAATTGCGAAATGACATGGAAGAAACCTATGAGCAAATAAAGAAAATGATTGCCGACGGATTCGTTGAAGAAGCCGTTGCTGCAGCGCGTGAAAGCATTGGGGGAGACAACGACGCCCAGTTGCTTTATCTCATGGGGAACGCTTACATGAAACAAGGATTGCGGAAGGAGGCCATGAATGCCTACAGAAAGGCGGCGGAAATCAACCCGGAAGGCCCTGCCGTGGAGGCAAGGCGCATGATCGACCAAATCATGGCTTTCTACAACAAGGACCTCTATAATCCTTGATGCAAACGATGCGGAAAAAGTTTTCGCCTCATCTGCCAGACGTTTTGCGCCGGGCAAGGAAGGAGGGGGCAACGGATGCCGCCACAGCGATTCGGAAGTAATTCAGACGAACCACTTAAATATATTCCTGAACTGTTACTTACTATGAGCAAAATAAAAGGAGCCATCGTCGTTGACGAAGAACGTTGCAAAGGATGCAACCTGTGTGTCGTGGCTTGCCCGACACATACGCTGGCACTTACAACCAACGAAGTGAACCACAGAGGATATGTCTATTGCCATGATGTGGCCGATGCCTGTATCGGATGCGCATCGTGTGCGATTGTCTGCCCGGATGCCTGCATCACGGTTTACAAGAAGAAAATGGATTAATGACATCCTGAAAGCCGGCGACAGGAACGAAATTTGAGCGAAGGGGCGGTTGAACCACAACGCCACCAGGCTCCAGCGCTTCCAGCCATCGGTCATACAGGGATTTCCGTCGGGACATGAAAGTTTCTGACCCAAAAAGGTGCGGCCCGCTGAAGGAGCAGGGGCGTCATGGCCAGGAAATGAAGGTCGGGCGGAAAGGTGTTACACGATATTGAAAATGGAAAACGAAGTTCTTTTACTGAAAGGCAACGAAGCGATAGCCCATGCAGCCATCCGCTGCGGATGCGACGGATATTTCGGCTACCCCATCACCCCGCAGAGCGAGGTGCTGGAAACGCTGGCTGCCCTCAAGCCTTGGGAAACGACGGGCATGGTGGTGTTGCAGGCTGAAAGCGAAGTGGCCTCCATCAACATGCTCTATGGCGGAGGAGGCACGGGAAAACGCGTGATGACTTCATCGTCGAGCGTAGGCATCGCCCTGATGCAGGAAGGCATCAGCTATATGGCTGGCGCGGAAGTGCCGGGACTGATTGTCAACGTGCAGCGAGGTGGCCCCGGACTGGGCACCATTCAGCCCTCGCAGAGCGACTATAACCAAGCGACGAGAGGCGGCGGCAACGGCGACTACAACGTGATTGTTCTGGCGCCCAACTCGGTGCAGGAAATGGCTGATTTCGTTGACCTCGCCTTCTCCCTGGCCTTCAAATACCGCAACCCAACGATGATTCTCTCTGACGGTGTCATCGGACAGATGATGGAACGCGTGGTGTTGCCTCCGTTCAAACCACGCCGCACGGAGGAGGAAATCGCCAAGGAATGTCCTTGGGCTGCCAACGGACACGGATTGAAGGGCCGCAAGCCCAACATCATCACGTCGTTGGAGCTTGACCCAGCCGTGATGGAAAAGAAAAACCTGCACTTGCAGGCCAAATATGCCGAGATTGAGAAAAACGAGGTGAGATATGAAACGACGAACTGCGAAGACGCTGACTACGTGATCGTGGCCTTCGGATCGGCAGCACGCATTTCCCAAAAAGCGATGGAGATGGCACGCAAGCAGGGCATCAAGGTGGGATTGTTCCGCCCGATCACGCTGTGGCCGTTCCCAACGAAGGAGATTGCCGAACTATCTGGCCGAACGAAGGGCATTCTGACGGTGGAAATCAACGCCGGACAAATGGTGTTCGACGTCAGAGCTGCCGTTGAAGGCCGCATTCCGGTTGACCACTTCGGCAGACTGGGCGGCATCGTGCCTGACCCCGACGAAATTATCGAGGCTCTCAAAAAACTGCAAGCGAAGTAAGATAACAAGAAACTCTCACAACAGAAACACATGTCTGAATCTGACGATATTCTCGAACGCCTGAAACACCCCGAAAGGGAAAAGGAGCGCCACAGACCAAACCAGCGCCTCTTCTATCGAAACATCATCAACGGCACGTTTATCCTGCTGGCCGCCATCGCCATGATTGGCCTCGGGGTTTCGTGGACGGGGGCCACTTCGCCCACATGGTGTTACGCTCTGGCTTTGGTGGCCGTGTTCATCAAGATGATTGATGCGGTGATGCGCATTCCTGATATGCTGAAACGACCGAACGCCTCGAAGCTCAACACACGCAGAAGCGTTTCTGCCGCTGAAAACGGAGCGAAGGAGACTGACGCATCGGAAGCCTGCAAGCAGGAAGAAGGGAAGTGACGGAAGAAAACAGAAAACGGGAAAGGCCAATGGGCCGCAGCGGGGCAACGCCCACGCCGTGGCATGGAAACAACGAAAAGCCGCCCATCGGCGGCAGTTGTCTTCTCGGCATTTCCACGCGGTTTCTCGAAAGAATTGTGAGGTGTTCCACCATAATAATTGTATTGATATGAGCGAATCAAATAATCCGGAAGAGAACGTTTCCTTGAGAAACGAGATCATCCAGTCGGGAGAACTGGTTTACAAGAAGCCAGAACTCATGAACGATGTCAACATGCACTATTGTCCTGGCTGCTCACACGGCGTTGTGCACAAGCTGATTGCCGAAGTGATTGCCGAAATGGGCATGGAAGACAAAACCATCGGCATCAGTCCGGTGGGATGCGCCGTCTTTGCCTACCGCTACCTTGACATCGACTGGCAAGAGGCCGCCCACGGACGCGCTCCTGCCTTGGCCTGCGCCAGCAAGCGCCTTTGGCCCGACCGCCTGGTGTTTACCTATCAGGGCGACGGCGACTTGGCCTGCATCGGAACGGCTGAAACCATCCACGCCTTGAACCGTGGCGACAACATCACGATCATCTTTGTCAACAACGCCATCTACGGCATGACTGGCGGACAGATGGCGCCGACCACGCTGATGGGAATGAAAACGGCCACTTGCCCTTACGGACGACAGGCGGACATTCATGGCTACCCCATCAAAATAACGGAAATCGCCGCACAGCTGGAAGGAACGGCTTATGTGTCGCGCCAAAGCGTCCACAACGTAGCGGCCATCCGAAAGGCGAAGAAGGCCATACGCCATGCGTTTGAAAATTCAATGGCGGGCAAAGGGTCCAACTTGATTGAAATTGTCGGCACTTGTTCTTCCGGATGGAAGATGTCTCCAGTGAAAGCCAACGAATGGATGGCGCAACACATGCTCGACTTCTACCACGTTGGCGACCTGAAGGACACCTGCGCCCAATAAGAGGGGCTGCACACCTCTCAACTCTTTAACCAACCACGGGAGTTTTTCTGCAAACGATAGTTGCCAAGAAGCAAAAAGGCGCTAAGCGGATATTGACGCTTTCTGCCGCAACAGGGCCCGCTCTTCTGGGCCTGACTGACTGGCAAATGCTTGCACAACGCTCCCGGGCATCAAAAGACATTCCACAATGAAACAGGAAATAATCATATCGGGATTTGGCGGTCAAGGCGTTCTCTCCATGGGCAAGATTTTGGCCTATGCCGGACTGATGGAAGGCAAGGAAGTGACATGGATGCCGGCCTACGGTCCTGAACAGCGAGGCGGAACGGCCAACGTGACGGTCATTGTCAGCGACGAAAAGATTTCTTCGCCGATTCTGAGCAAATACGACACGGCCATCGTGCTCAACCAACCTTCGCTCGACAAGTTCCAACCGAAGGTGAAGGTCGGGGGCGACATCATCTACGACAGCTTCGGCATTCTCGACAAACCAACGCGCGAAGACATCGAGGCTTACCACATCCCGGCGATGGAAACTGCCGCCGAAATGAAGATGATGAAGTGCTTCAACATGTTTGTGCTCGGCGGACTATTGAAAATCCACCACATCGTGAGTCTTGAAAGCGTGATGAAGGCTCTGAAAAAAACCTTGCCTGAACGCCACCACGACTTGCTGCCGCTCAACGAGCAGGCCATCTTGAAGGGCATGGAAATCATCAGCAAATAAGGGGAAAGGTTTCTGCCGGAATCGGCAGGACGTTTCCACGAAAGGACCAACAATAAGCAATCAAGGCGGAGGGCCTGAAGCCACACCGCCATTCAATAACACTTAAACGTATCATATTATGGCAAACCGCAAACGACTGAAGAAGAGCATTAAGATTGTTACTGGCGAACTTTTTGCCGACTGCGTAGCATTGGCACACATCGGACAGGGCGACAGCGAAAAACTGCAAGGCCTGATGGTTGAAGTGCTGGCGCTGCACAGCGACTTCGTGGCAAGACTGAGCCACGTGGAAAAGGGCGAAGAGAAGAAGTTCTTCAAGAAGCTCCGTGACGAATTCACACAGAAGGTCAACGATTTGAGCAATCGCATCGTTGAAGCCTGACTTTATGTATAATTGAGGCATTGGATGCTTACTGACGTAGGTGTCCGATGTCTCTTTTTAGAGGGGTTTCAAATTTCTGATGTAAGTAATGGTGAAAGAATAAGTTGACAAATTTTGCCATTACTAAGCTCCGATGCCCTTCAGCCGTAACACGTAAAACACCCACTAATGTCGCATTTAATCAGCCGCACTCTCTTTTATAAAGTACTCGGATGGAAGGTGAATGTCACTGTTCCGCACCACGACAAATGTATCATCTGCGTGGCGCCACATACGAGCAACTGGGATTTCATCATCGCTGAACTTTATTACCACGCCATCGGGCGCAAAGCTGGCTTCTTGATGAAGAAGGAATGGTTTTTCTGGCCGCTGGGCTGCATCTTCCGCCGAATGGGAGGCATTGCCGTGACGAGAAACAAGAAAACGAGTCTGACGGACCAATTGGCCGAAAAGGCAAAAAGCATGGACCACTTTGAACTGGCCGTGACGCCTGAAGGCACACGCTCGCTCGTGACGACCTGGAAGAGGGGATTCTATTTCATCGCCCTCAAAGCGAAACTGCCCATCATGCTCTACGCCATCGACTACGACAATAAAACGGTCATCTGCAACAAGACGATTATGCCTTCGGGCGACGTTGACGCAGACATGCGTCTCATCATGGATTACTACCGCCCGTACAAAGGAAAATATCCTGACAAATTCGCAGTGGAGGATATTCCGTCTGCCAACGAGAAATAAGTGCCGACCGAAACGACGGGAACACACAGAAGTTTACCTGAGGAGTTACGGGTTATCCGGCAAGAAACACATGGGACGTCAGAACGTTTTTCAAGACGTCGCCCAAACAATTACAATGACATTCCCTTTCGCGCAGACAACTTGCGGCGAAAGGCTTTCAACGAAGCAATGAGAAAAAAGCTATACTGTGTAGCCCTTTCCTTAGGGCTCTGCTCATTCACCCCCATCGTTGCCCAAGAACATACTGGCTATAGCCCCGCAAAAGAGGTTATCAGTCAGTATTTTCTTTCCTACAGTCTACCAGGCTACGTGCCGCGCGAAGCCATGCGCTGCGACAGTTGCGCGATCAACGAGAAGGAACGAAGCGTCACGGTCTACGTCAACGAGGCGTTTTGTTCGCAACCGTTCACACCTAAATCGGTGGGAAGAATCTATAAGGACCTCAGCCGGAGTCTGCCGCAACCGTTCAACACCTATAAGCTGAGCATTCTCTCTGGCGATGGGCGGCGCATTGAAGACTTTATCCCCAATATGCTGCGCGAAGGCAACGAAGACCAAACGCGCCTGTGGGGAAACATCAATTATGCTGGGGCGCCGTGGGTGGCCAACACTTCGCGCCCGTTTTCTATCACGCGCGGCCTCAACGGTCGGCACCTGATGATCAACGCAAGCCACGGACGCTATTACCATAACGGGGAATGGCGCTGGCAGCGCCCGTATATTTTCTGCACGACGGAAGACCTCTTCACGCAGTCGTTCGTTTTCCCCTACCTCATCCCGATGCTCGAAAACGCTGGAGCTGTGGTGGCGACGGGGCGCGAGCGCGACACGCAGACGTTTGAGGCCGTGATTGACAACGATGCGTCCAAACGGCAGGGGAGCTACACGGAGATTGAGCAGGAGGACTTCGCATGGCAGACGACGCCAGATTCTGTGGGGTTTGCCATGCCGTCGGGCTTGCTGAACGACTGTGTTTTTCCGTTTTCTTCTGGCACGAGCAGGCAGGTGGCGGTCACAAACCGCCGTTCTCGTCTGGCACAAGCCACCTGGACGCCACGCATTCCCAAGACGGGACGTTACGCTGTCTATGTGAGCTATGCCTCACGCCCCAACAGTGTTAGCGACGCGCATTACATTGTCTACCACAAAGGAGGGCGAACGCAATTCCGCGTCAACCAGCAGATGGGCGGCGGAACGTGGGTGTATCTCGGCTCGTTTGAATTTGACGAGGGGGAGAACCGCGAAGGAAGGGTCGTTCTGACCAATCAGAGTTCATCGCGCGGCGTGGTGACTGCCGACGCCGTGAGATTTGGCGGCGGTGTGGGACAGACGGAGCGCGGCAACGCCGGAACGAGCGGACTGCCGCGTTTTCTCGAAGGGGCTCGCTATCAAGCACAATGGAGCGGCCTGCCCGACTCGCTATATAATAAGGACTGCGGACAAAACGACTACAACGACGACATCCGTTCGCGCTCTTTCTTGCTCAATTATCTGGGCGGCGGCAGTGTCTACATGCCGGGAAAAACGGGGAAAGGTGTGCCTTTCGAACTGGCGCTGGCTGTTCACAGTGACGCTGGCATACGCCACGATAATTCCATCTATGGCACACTGGGTATCTGCACCACCATCGACGACGAAAAGAACACCACGTACCCATCGGGGCTCTCGCGACAAGCATCCTCGGATTTCATCGGTATGACGATGACAAACGTGACCGACGACCTCTCGCGCCTCTTCAACATTCCTTGGACACGACGCGAACTCTGGGATCGCAACTATGGGGAGTCGCGAACGCCGAACGTGCCTTCGGCCATTCTCGAAATGCTCTCTCACCAGAATTTCGCCGACATGAAATTCGGGCACGACCCGCTCTTCAAATTTGCCCTATCGCGGGCGGTTTATAAATCCATCCTGCAATTTGTTTGCTATGAACACGGCATCAAAAACTATGAGGTGCAACCGCTGCCGGTTCATCATTTTTCTGCCACTCTCACGCCAGAAGGCAAAGCCCTGCTGAGTTGGCGGGCAACGGCCGACACGCTCTGCGAAAAAGCTGCGCCGACGGGCTACGTGGTCTATACGAAAATCGGCGACGAGGATTTCGACAACGGACTGGTTGTTGACGGGAACACAAGCGTATTGCTGCCCGTCAGCGAAGGTTTGCAATATAGCTATAAGGTGACAGCCATCAACCAAGGCGGCGAGAGTTTCCCTTCGGAAACGCTCACACTGCGCAGAGGCACTGCCGGGAGCAAACGCATCTTGATTGTGAACGGCTTCGAACGATTGAGCGGTCCCGCCTGGGTGGAACGCCACGACAGCCTCGGCTTTGACCTTCGCGAAGACCTCGGCGTGCCTTATGAATATACAACGGCGTTTGCTGGAGCTCAAAAGATTTTCAATCGCAATGCCGCAGGACTCGACGAAACGCATGCCCTCGGTTTCTGCGGTAATGAACTGGTTGGCAAGAAGGTCATGGGCAACACGTTTGACTATCCCTCTCTCCACGGCGCCGCCATTGCGAAAGCGGGAGACTACACGTTTGTGTCGGCTTCACGGGAGGCTTTCACCGATGGCACTGTCGACGCTGCAGACTACGATATGCTCGATTATATCTGCGGCATGGAGCGCGACGCACCGCAGAATCTGCGCCCCTATAAAGCGTTGCCGCCCAGCGTCCGCAACCGCATGACGGCCTATCTTCGAAGCGGTGGCAACATGCTCCTAAGCGGCTGTTATCTCGGCAGCGACCTGAAAACGGAAAGCGAAAGGGCGTTTGCACGCAATTACCTGAAATTTGATTTTGCAGGCACGGCGTCAAACGATTCCACCGACTATGTACGTGGCCTCAACCTTTCGCTCCCCGTCCGCAAGACCTTCGACAAAGAAGGCTACTTGCTGCAAAACTGCGACAAGCTCGTGCCAGCAGACCCCAAGGCTTTCACGGCTTTTGCCTACGGCGCTGGAGGCAGTGCAGGCATCGCCTACCCTGGCAATGACTATCGCCTTTTGGTGATGGGCTTCCCATTTGAAACCATCACGTCGGCCCACGTCCGACAACAAGCCATGAAGGCGATTCTCACCTTCCTGACAAAGTGAGGTGGAAGTAAGTTTGGCCGTTTCAAGGCTTTGTGCTAACTTTGCACAGGCTGAACAGACGGAAACCGCCGTTTGGCATCGCCACAAGGCTGCCGACAGACGCTCGGAACGGTTCTCCCGCTCCAAGCCCCCTCCCAAACACGACAGCCCATATCCATCTACACTGAAACAAAAAAGACAAAATATAATGACTAAAGAAAAAGTGATTCTCACGGGCGACCGCCCCACCGGACGCCTCCATATCGGCCACTATGTGGGCTCTCTGCGCCGCCGCGTAGAACTCCAAAACGAAGGCGACTTCAAGAAGATGTTCGTATTCATCGCCGACGCACAAGCCCTCACCGACAACATCGACAACCCTGAAAAGGTGCGCCAGAATGTCATTGAGGTGGCGCTCGACTACCTCGCCTGCGGCCTCGATCCTGAAAAGGTGACGCTTTTCATCCAGAGCCAGATTCCTGAGCTTTGCGAACTCTCGTTCTATTTCATGGACCTCGTCAGCGTAAGCCGCTTGCAGCGCAACCCAACCGTGAAGTCGGAAATCCAGATGCGCGGCTTCGAAAGCAGCATCCCCGTAGGCTTCTTCACCTACCCCATCAGCCAGGCTGCCGACATCACGGCCTTCCGCGCCACCACCGTGCCTGCGGGAGAAGACCAGAAACCGATGATTGAACAGGCAACGGAAATCGTGCGCCGCTTCAACTATATCTACGGCGAAACACTCGTGGAGCCGGCCATCATGTTGCCAAACAACGCAGCATGCCTCCGTCTTCCAGGCACCGACGGCAAGGCAAAAATGTCTAAGAGCCTCGGCAACTGTATCTACCTCTCTGAAACGGCCGACGAAGTACAGAAGAAAGTCATGTCGATGTACACCGACCCAGAACACATCCACGTTGCCGACCCCGGCCACATCGAAGGAAACACCGTATTCACGTATCTCGATGCCTTCTGCCGTCCGGAACACTTTGAACGCTACTGGAACGAATATGCCAATCTCGACGAGGTGAAAGCCCACTACCAACGCGGCGGACTGGGCGACATGAAGGTGAAACGTTTCCTCAACAACATCCTGCAGGAAGAACTCGAGCCCATCCGCGCCCGCAGAAAAGAATATGAAAAGGACATTCCCGCCATCTACGACATGCTGAAGAAGGGTTGCGAGGAAGCCCGCGAAGTTGCGGCGCAGACCTTGGCCGACGTACGCCGCGCCATGAAGATTGACTACTTCAATGATGCCGCACTCATCCAGGAGCAGGCCAAACGCTTCAGCGAATAACAAGCCCCATCGCTGCAAAATGCAAAGCCTATCGCTACAAACAACGGGCCATACCCTGCAAACCAGCTGAAGCAGCTTTACAACGATAGCCAAGGCCCCAACAACAAAAAGCAAGGATATGTTCTGCAATAAATGACGCTAAAAATTTGTCATTTAAAAAATTAGTACTAACTTTGCAACCCGAATTGTGGACTTTATAGTGTAGCAAACACACTGAGTACCACGTCACCCCATGAAATATAAAAATAAAACAGCATAATAAAAATGAAAAGAACATTCCAACCTCACAACAGAAAGAGAAACAACAAACATGGTTTCCGTCAACGCATGCAGACCGCTAACGGTCGTCGCGTATTAGCAGCTCGTCGCGCCAAGGGTCGCAAGAAATTGACCGTTTCTGACGAAGTACACGGCAAGAAATAAACCCAGCCGCTGAGGTTGCTCAGAAATATAAGGAGAAGCAAGGACACTCGATGTCTCTTTGCTTCTCCTTTTTCTTTTTGGCAGGTGTTCAATAAAAAACATGTTGAGCACCTGCCAAATTGTTTGTCCAACAAAACAAGAACGGCGGAAATATCCCCGTGAGAAATCGGCCACACCGTCAAACAGACAACGCTCTTTAGCCAAAGCGGCGCTGCCATTCCCAAAATTTCTCAACACCAGCCTCGCCGAATTTGACAAGGCTCTTAGCCACCTGCTCTGGTGTTCGCGTACGCTCGGGATGGCTTTTTGAGAAGAACTTGTCGGCATAGCAAACCACCTGCTCTTCAAGTGTCTCCGGCAAATAATCGCCGGGAGGCAACGGCAGATTCTGCATGCGGATGTTCTCAGCCGTCAATCCCGTCCCCGTATGCCGTTCGCAGACACGTGCTGTTTTCTCGTCGCCCTCCTCGCGCATCAATTCGGCGCCAAGCCGCCCATGAATCAGATAAGGAGCTTTGCCAAAACAATGGATGGCTGGCGCGTCTGTCAAGAAGATGCCGACATCGTGCAACATAGAAGCGCGGTAAAGAAAGTCGCGGTCAAGATGCAGTTCGGGATGACGGTCGGCCACCGCCAAAGCCATGTCGACCACCTGGTGGCTATGATGAAGCAAGAGGCGGCGCAAAGCGTTGTCCTCAGGATAATATTTAAAGATGATTTCTTCTGCTGTCATGGTCAAGTGAAAATTATTAGGACTGTTCTCAATATTAAGCCAAGACAAAGTTACTATTTTCCGAAGATTACACTGAGAAATCCAAGGCTTTTATTTATTTTTGCACAGGAATAGGGGAAACACGACGAGCGCTATGAACTGTTCCGTGGCACCGCATGCCACCCGATGCACCTCATATTGCTCGATGTCCCCACCAACTGTCTGGATTTTTTCCAAGCAACCCCATCGCCCGTCAAGAGAAGGGCGCCGCAACGAACATCAAACAATAACTTTAAATTTATATACCACATTATGCTTATCATCGGAATTGCAGGCGGAACTGGTTCTGGTAAAACCACCGTCGTCAAGAAAATACGAGAAAGCCTGCCGGAAGGCGCGGTGGCAGTCATCCCGCAAGACTCCTATTATAATGACCAAACAGACATGCCTCTGGAAGAGCGAAAGAAAACCAATTTCGACCATCCCGACGCTTTTGAATGGCCGTTGCTTTCCCACCAGATTGCCGAACTGCGTGCCGGACGCGCCATCGAGCAACCCACCTACTCTTACATCACCTGCACGCGTTTGAAGGAAACGGTACACGTGGAACCCTGCGACGTCATCATCGTTGAAGGCATCATGACGCTCTACGACAAAGACTTGCGCGACCTCATGGACCTCAAAATTTTTGTTGACGCTGAGCCCGACGAACGCCTTCTGCGCGTCATTGAGCGCGACATCGCCGAACGCGGACATCCGTTGGAAATGCTGATTACGAAATATCGCAACATCCTCAAACCGATGCACGATGAGTTCATCGAACCGACAAAGCAGTATGCCGACATCATCATCCCTAACGGTGGCGACAACGAGCGCGCCATACAAATGATGCGCATGTACATTCTCTCTGCCCTCATGCGCCAAAGCAATCCTAAGAAATAAACAGCATCGCCCGATGCTGTCCCCATAGGGCAATGAGACCATTTAAGACAGACTTCCGCAAGCCAAGCAACAACGCTTGCAGAAGTCTGTCTTTTGTTATTCCCCTCTTCCATTTCCAACGCGCCCGCCCGATTTCCCGTCAGAAAAACCCATACTACACCAGTTTCGCACAAAACATCAGGCGAAAAATGCGTCCAGCCCCTAAAAAAAAAGTAAATTTGCAGTATGATACGGAAAGTTTTCTGCAGCGGCAGAAAAATTCCCCACACATTTTACAAACTGGCAGATGTTCATAATTGGCCTGCCCTAAAACATCTATCTCATCTATGTCATTTGATTACCTCCTTAGCCGGTTCAACCTCCAAGAGATGACCGGTGCATTCGTGGTTCTCTTTGCCGTGATCGACGTATTAGGATCAACGCCTATCATTATCAACCTCAAGCAACAAGGCCGCCCCGTCAATGCCCTCCACGCCACGCTGATTTCGTCAGCACTGCTGGTTGGATTTTTCTTTGCCGGCGACGCCATGCTCCATCTCTTCAGCGTCGACATCGAGTCGTTTGCTGTCGCTGGAGCACTTGTCATTTTCTTGATGGCCCTTGAAATGCTGCTTGACGTTGAGATTTTCAAGAACATGGGACCCATCAAAGCGGCAACGCTGGTTCCAATCGTATTTCCCCTTCTCGCGGGTGCAGGTTCCTTTACGACGCTACTGTCCCTGAAGGCCGAATACGCCTCTGTCAACATCCTCATCGCATTGGCCCTTAACATGATCTTTGTCTACTGCGTTCTCCGCGCCACCGACAAAGTCGAACGCCTTCTCAGCGCCAGCGCCATCTATCTGCTGCGCAAATTCTTCGGCATCATCCTCTTGGCCATCTCGGTTCGCCTCTTCACGGTCAACATCTCAGCCTTGGTCGACAAAATCGGATAACGCCCCAAGAGCAGCAAGCGCCGCATCATGCCAATGGCACACTGGCCACTGCCAAACACGGCAATAGCCATCCATCAACAAAGAAACAGAGGGGGCAGCCCATCCCATAGAAGGCCGTCCCCGAAACATATCGTTTGATTTTTTAATTCAAGAAAATGACAGATCTCGAAATTGCACACGCCACAAAACTTGCCCACATCGATGACGTGGCGGCCCAAATGGGCATTGTTCCCGATGAACTGGAACACTACGGGAAACACATTGCCAAGCTCCCCCTCAGCCTGATGGGAGCGCCCAAAGGCAAACTCATTCTCGTCACCGCCATCACAGCCACCAAGGCAGGCATCGGCAAAACCACCGTTTCCATCGGTCTGGCCCTGGGCCTCAACCGCATTGGCAAGAAAGCAGTCGTGGCATTGCGCGAACCTTCATTGGGTCCTTGCTTCGGCATGAAGGGCGGAGCAGCAGGCGGTGGCCACGCACAGGTGTTGCCAATGGAGCGCATCAACCTGCACTTCACGGGCGATTTCCACGCCATCACCTCTGCCCACAACATGATTAGCGCCCTGCTCGACAACTATCTCTATCAGCATGCCAAAGACGGCTTCGGACTGAAAGAGATCTTGTGGCGTCGCGTGCTCGACGTGAACGACCGCTCCCTGCGTAGTATCGTGACAGGACTCGGCCCGGCCACAAACGGCCTTACGCAGCAAGCTGGCTTCGACATCACGCCAGCCTCCGAGCTCATGGCCATCTTGTGTCTGGCCACCAGTGAGAAGGATTTGCGTCGCCGCATTGAGCAGATTCTGTTGGGATATACTTACGACGGCCAACCCTTCACCGTTAAAGACCTCGGCGTGGCTGGTGCCATCATGGTGCTGCTGAAAGACGCCATGGCACCCAATCTCGTGCAGACCACGGAGCAAACGCCTGCCATCGTCCACGGTGGTCCGTTTGCCAACATCGCACACGGTTGCAACTCTCTCTTTGCCACCCGCATGGCGCTCTCACACAGCGACTACACCATCACGGAAGCCGGCTTCGGTGCCGACCTCGGTGCAGAGAAGTTCTATAACATCCTTTGCCGCAAGAGCGGTCTGCAACCCGCCCTCACCGTCATCGTTGCCACCGCACAGGGTCTGAAGATGCACGGCGGCGTGGCGCTCGATGCCATCAAGGAGCCTAACCTCGAAGGCCTTCGCACTGGCCTGGCCAACCTCGACCGCCACGTGAAGAACCTGCGTAGCTTCGGCCAGAGCGTGGTGGTGGTGTTCAACCGCTTTGCCACCGACACCGATGAAGAAATGGCACTCCTCAAGGCCCATTGCGAAGAAACGCTGAAGGCACCATTCGTCATCAACAACGCCTACGCTGAAGGAGGAAAGGGCGCGGAAGAAATGGCACACCTCGTGGTCGACACCATCGAAAACAATCCGTCGCAGCCGCTGAAGTTCACCTACGACGACAACGACGACCTGCGCACGAAGATTGAAAAGGTGGCAAAAAACATCTACGGCGCCGCCAGCGTCACCTTTGCCAAACCGGCCCTCAACCACATCAAGCAGGCCGAGGCATTGGGCATGAACGCCTGTCCGGTTTGTATCGCCAAGACGCAGTTCTCTTTCTCTGCCGACGCCAAGCGCTACGGTGCGGTTGAAGGATTCGACTTCCTCATCCGCGACGTTGTGCTCAACGCCGGGGCAGAAATGGTTGTGGCCATTGCCGGCGACATCTTGCGTATGCCGGGACTTCCCCGCGACCCGCAAGCCAACCACATCGACTATGTCGACGGAGAAATCATCGGACTCAGCTAAGCTAAGAAAAAAGAAACTTAACTAATTACTGACAGCGATTCGGATGATACCCAACAACACCATCATCCGAATCGCTTTATTTGATTTATCATGAAAAAGATTCTTTCCATCTTCTTTGCCTTCGTCCTGGGCTTGGCTGCAACAAGCGCCCACGACTTCAAGATTGAAAAAGGCAAGTTCTGGCTCGACGGCAAGCCCGTCACTTTAGTATGCGGAGAAATGCACTATCCGCGCATCCCGCAAGAATACTGGCGCGACCGCATGCTTCGCGCAAAAGCAATGGGCATCAACTGCATTTCGACCTACGTTTTCTGGAACATCCACGAGCGCCAGCCGGGCGTCTTCGACTTCAAAGGTGAGGCCGACCTCGCCAAGTTCATCCGCACGGCACAGGAATTGGGCCTCTACGTTGTGCTCCGTCCCGGCCCATACGTTTGTGCGGAATGGGACTTCGGCGGTTTCCCCTACTGGCTGCAAAAAAACAAGCACATGGTTTGGCGCAGTGACGACCCCGACTTTTTGGCTGCCTGCGAAAGATACATCAACCGTTTGGGCAAGGAAGTTGGAAAATACACCGTCAACAACGGTGGCAACATCCTCATGGTACAGGTTGAAAACGAATATGGTTCCTACAGCAACGACCGCGTCTATCTTGGCAAGCTCAAAGACATGCTTCAGAAAGCCGGTTTCAACGCGCCTTTCATCACCTGCGACGGTGCCGGACAGATGCCAAACGGCTATATGAAAGACGTTCTGCCAACCGTGAACGGTTCTGTTGGCGAAGAAGTGAAACGCGCCATCGACCGTTTCTATCCCGGCGGCCCCTACTTCGTGGCTGAGTTCTATCCTGCTTGGTTCGACGTGTGGGGCACCCCGCATTCGAAGCGCGACTATAAAAGCCCTGCCAAGCAAATCGACTGGATGCTGCAACACGGCATTTCTGTGAATATGTACATGTTCCACGGCGGCACCAACTTTGCTTTCACCAACGGCGCCAACACTGTCGGAAGCGGCTATGAACCGCAGCCAACGAGCTACGACTACGACGCCCCTCTGGGTGAATATGGCAACATCACGCCGAAATACATGGCCTTCCGCGAGGTCATCCAGAAAAACCTGCCGGAGGGAGAAACCCTGCCAGAAGTGCCGGCACAAAATTCTGTCGCCACCTTCGCACCGATCAAACTGACGGAAACGGCTCCCTTGGGCGCCGCCTTTAAGCGCCGCGTCGAAGCGGAACGTCCGCTGACGATGGAAGATGTTGACCAAGACTTCGGTTACATCCATTACGAAACAACCATCAAAGATGCCGTCAAAGGTCTGATGGTCATTCGCCAGGTTCGCGACTATGCCATCGTCTTTGTCAACGGCAAACGCATCGGTACGCTCGACCGCCGTCATCGCCAAAACAAGATGCAGGTGGACATCCCCGCCGGTGCCAAATTGGAGATTTTGGTTGAAAACGTCGGCCGCATCAACTATGGTCCCGACCTCCTCGACAACCTGAAGGGCATCACCGAAAATGTGACCATTGCTGGCAAGGAAGTGAAGGGATGGACCACCACGCCGCTGCCGCTCTACAACCTCAAGAAGATGCCTAAGGGCAAAGCGCAAGACGGCAACCTCGAAGGTGTGGGCTTCCACCGCGGCACCTTCACGCTCAGCGAGCGCGGCGACGTGTTCCTCGACATGAGCAATTGGGGCAAGGGCGCCGTGTGGGTCAACGGCCGCAGCATCGGCAAGTTCTGGCAAATCGGTCCGCAGCAAACGCTCTACGTGCCTGGACCGTGGGTCAAGAAGGGAAAGAACGAAATCATCGTGTTCGACCTCGAAGACAAGGGCAACCACACCGTTGCCGGCCTGCCGGAACCCATCCTCAACACGCTCGGCACCGACCACAACGCACACAAATCTCAACAGCGCACGCAGCCAGAAGGCCAGCCCATCGTTGAAGAAGGCGACTGCCTCCTGAAGGCCACGCTGAAGAAGGAAGGCGGCATGCAGCGTTTCAATTTCAAGGGCGCCAGCACCATGCGCCACCTGCTCCTTGAAGTCAACTCTTCATACGATGACAAAAACGCTTGCCTGGCCGAAATCAACCTCATCGGTGAAAACGGCAAGCCGGTTGCCAAGGACGCATGGACCGTTGTTTACGTCAACACCGAACAGGCCGACGAAGGTCCGGCTGAATATCTCTTCGACGAGTCAGCGCGTAGCTACTGGCATTCCCAGTGGAAGAAGGAGCCAACCACGGCTTTCCCACACCGCATCATCATCGACCTCGGAGAAATCCAGACCATCACGGGCATCGAAATCCAGCAACGCAACCCGAACATGCCAGGCTGCGTCAAAGACTTTAGTGTCTACGGACGTCCGCAGTTCTTCTTGTTCAACAATGCGAAGTAATACATAAAAGGGGGATTTGCAGGTCGGCTGACCTGCAAATCCCCCTTTCTTTCTTCATCCCCCTCAACTCCAACACTCCTCCATGACAAAACAAAACCACTCATCTGCAAAAGGCCTCATCGCTGCCGCAGCGCTCGCCCTCGTGCTTCCCGCCAGTATGCCCGCACAAACGCTGCTGCCAAAGCCAACGCGTTGCAATTTCTTCAAGGGCCATAACGCCATTGCGCGGGTTTTCTCTCTTGAAAATGCCGACACGACAACCTCCAACGCCTTCCTGATCTGGGCCAAGGCGCAAGGGGCGCAAACGGGAAATGCCCCGCAGAAAACTGAGCAATCGGCCTCGCGCAAAAAGCCGCAAACACCAGTGATGAAAATCGGTGCGCTCAACGGCAACAACAACGAAGCCTACAGTCTGCGCGTCACGCCCGACTCCATCATCGTCTGTGCCGACAGCGACCTGGGATTTCTGCGTGCTTCGCAAACCGCCGACCAGTTGCTCCACAAAGGCAAACTCGCCTGCGCCGACATCTCCGACCAACCTGCCTTTGAATGGCGAGGCGCCATGATCGACGTGTCGCGCCATTTCTTCCCCATCTCTTTCCTGAAAAAGCAGGTCGACATCCTGAGCCGCTATAAAATCAACCGTCTTCACCTTCACCTGACCGACGCCGCTGGCTGGCGCATTGAAATCAAACGCTATCCGCGCCTGATGACAGAAGCGGCATGGCGCACAGAGGCATCGTGGAAAACCTGGTGGAACGAAGGCGGACGCCGCTACTCGGCTCCCGACTCCATCGGTGCTTACGGCGGTTTTTATTCGCAAACGGAATTGCGCGACCTGGTGGCCTACGCCGCACAACGCGGCATCACCATCGTGCCGGAGATTGAAATGCCGGCCCACTCAGAAGAGGTGCTAACGGCCTATCCTGAGTTCTCCTGCACCCATGAGCCCTACAAGCAGGCCGACTTCTGCATCGGAAACGCTGGAAGCATTGATTTCCTGGAGCACGTGCTCGACGAGGTGATGAGCGTTTTCCCCTCAGAATACATCCACATCGGCGGCGACGAAGCCGGCATGGCGTCGTGGCCTTCCTGTCCGCTCTGCCAGAAGAAACTCAAGGAAATCGGTGGCAAGGAGGTGAAGGCGCTTCAGAGCTACCTCATCCGCCACATGGGCTACTATCTGAAACAACACGGACGCAAGATGATTGCCTGGGACGAGGTGATCGACGACAACCTCATGCCAGGAACAACGGTTATGGTGTGGCGCAACGCCTCATTCGCTGCCGAAGCTACGAAACGCGGCTACAAAGCCATTCTCTCGCCCGGCGCCTTCTGTTATCTCGATGGCTACCAAGACGAGCCACGCACGCAGCCGGAAGCCATCGGCGGCTATCTGCCGCTCAGCAAGGTCTACGGTTTCAATCCGTTGGAATCGCTGACACAGGAAGAACAGAAAAACGTGACGGGCGTACAGGGCAACCTCTGGACCGAGTATATTCCGACACCGGAACATGCGGAATATATGCTCTATCCGCGCATGCTGGCGCTCTCTGAAATCGGCTGGAGCGGAAACCAGACGAAGGACTATGCCGACTTCCATGCCCGCGTTCTGAAGGAGACGGAGTGGCTGCGCACGCAGTCGGTCAGTGCCTTCCCGATTGACAAAGAGCGGGGCAACCGCAAAGAATCGCTGCAAAGGGCCTTGAAACACAAAGCCTATGGCAAAAAGGTGACATACAACCATGCCTTCCACCCCAACTACCCTGCCGCCGGAGCAACCTCTCTGACCGACGGTCTGCGTGGCGGTTGGGCCAACACCGACGGCCGCTGGCAGGGCTTCATCGGAAGACACTGCTTCGACGTGGTCATCGACCTGGAGAAAACGGAAAACATCCGGCGCGTGTCGACAGACTTTATGCAAATGTGCGGCCCTGAGATTTTCTATCCTTCGTCATTCATGATCTCTGTCAGCACCGACGGCAAAACCTTCAAAGAAGTCTACAACATACAGAACCCCTCCAAGAAGACCATCCAACCCGATGTGCGCACCTTTGAATGGAAAGGCCACAGCGTCAAAGCACGCTACGTGCGCCTCCAAGCCGAACCGAGCAGTTTCGGCGGCTGGCTGTTTGCCGACGAAGTGATTGTGGAATAAATCGAACCTTCCGGCGTTCCGCCAAAAAGTTCAACACCGCCACCAGATAACAACACACAGGTGTTCAAAATCGGTTTTTCAACCCTTGGTCTTACAAGATAATTTGAATATCTACCGACACATAAGGCGTGCTCAAACCTCACGTTCAAACACGCCGACAAAAGAGGGGAATGTGTTGTATGCGCATTCCCCTTTTATTGTATATTGCCAAAAAACACTGGCAAAAAACGCTTTCAAACGCCCGAGAAAACACTCTGACGACTCCCAACGAGTTGCCATCTTCTGGAATTTCTGCAAGCCCTAATAGAAGTCATCGATTCGCGGCCGCGAATCGTGCTACTCGCGGCCGCGAGTAATGCTACCGTCGGCCGCGAGCAGCGCTACCTTCGTCCGCGAATCGATAATTTGTCACGCTTTTCAGGAAGTTTTAAATCATGATGAAGAAATGAATCTGCAATGGTATGGTAGAACAAATAAAGGCGGACAAATGATAATTTACCGAAGCTTGACCGTTCATTAAAAGGGGCAACAACTCGTCTCGTTGCTTAGTTAATTCTGCAATTTGAATTTCATTTTGAATATAACTCGCCACTATTGGTTTAATCTGTCTATTGAACTTCTCCAGCACATCCAACTTAGGTAACACAGCGATATTCTTACATAAGTCAACAGGACTAAGATTTGCTTGTGCAGCACCTTTTGCCAAATTATTGCTCAATGTCTGATACTCTTCTGATGATAACAACAGATAGGCATAGTCAATATATTCATCATTACATGCCAATAATCCAACTCGTTGATTAAGAAGCAAATCATTTTCTGTTACGATACACAGACGCCCACAATTACCTGTCAATGATATTAGTCTATCATTGACAGACAAAGAACACCATTCTTTCATACCTTGCGGTATCTCATAAACATAGTCACAACTTGATGTATCCAAATGATGGTCTTGTACATTTTTAATTGTTACAACCTTGAACTTTCCTTTTGAAATATACGTTTCTGATTTGAAAGCAAAACCAGCCTTAATTTCTAACCATTTGTTCAGTTCATAACAATGCCATCCTTGCGGTATCTCACGCTTCAATTTTTCGTTATAAACCAAAGCCCCACCACTTGACTTATACGGCTTGCCCTCCTCATTCGGGAAGTCAAACTGCACAAACCAGTAGTCGTAGAGCTGCTTTGCCATAGCCTCTAAATTATCATTTATCAGTGTATTTCTTTCGGGCATTCTCTTATATTATATAGAGATCAAAACATTTTTTGGAATGAAAGAAAGAATTATACAAACCGTTTTAGACGGTATGCGAGCGTTTCTGACTGATAGTCAGTTAGAATTGCTGAAAGATATGACCAGAAAGGCACTTTCGGAGTGTGAGATTACGCCAAAAGGAACAGAGGAAGAACGACGCGACAAAGAAAACGCTGAACTTCTTGGGGCTTTTATATCTTCTAAGAAAGTGGAAGGCTGTTCTGACAAAACTATCCACTATTATAAGTCTTCCATTGAAAAGTTGATAGCAACTGTCAAGAAGAATGTGTGCAACATTACCACTAACGACATTCGCTGCTATCTCGCTGAACAACAGGAGCAACGAGAACTAAGCAAGATTACAATTGACAATTTGCGCCGTATCTATTCCAGTTTCTTCTCTTGGCTTGAAGATGAAGACTATATCACCAAAAGCCCTGTGCGCAGAATCCATAAGGTACGCACAGATGCTTTGGTAAAAGAGGTGCTGACGGATGAGAATATAGAAGTTTTACGTGACAGCTGCCAAGAAATACGTGACATTGCGATGATTGACCTACTGCTTAGTACAGGTATGCGCGTGGGAGAGTTGGTAAAAATCAATCGTGAAGACATTGACTTTCAAGAACGCCAATGTGTGGTATTTGGCAAGGGCAACAAAGAGCGTGAAGCATATTTCAACGCGCGTACTAAAATCCACCTTCAAAAGTATTTGGAGCAACGCACGGACACGAACCCTGCCCTGTTTGTAAGTCTGCACAATCCGCATACACGCTTAACCATTAGTGGGGTGGAAGTGCGTTTGCGACAACTCGGAAAGAAAGTAAACCTCAACAAAGTTCACCCTCATAAATTCCGTAGAACATTGGCAACAATGGCTATTGACAAGGGTATGCCGATAGAGCAAGTACAGAAGATGTTGGGACACGTGAAGATTGATACAACGCTGCATTATGCTATGGTGAATCAGACAAATGTCAAGATAGCACACCGCAAATTTCTTAGTTAAGGTTTATAAATTCTGCTTGATTTTGAGTACCTTTGCATCACAAAATAAAACCAAGCAGAATATGAAACTAAGTGATATTGCAGAATTTATCACAGACAAGATAAGCAGCAGTAGCATTTCTTTAGATAACTATGTTACTACGGATTCTTTATTACAAAACAAAAGAGGTAGAGAACTGGCTCAGAATCTACCTCCAATGCAGTGTGCCCTTACCAATTATAAGAAAGGCGATGTTTTAGTAGCAAACATTCGTCCTTATTTGAAAAAGGTTTGGTTTGCAGATTCAGAAGGTGGTTGTTCTTCTGATGTTCTTGTATTCAGAGCCAAGAATGAGCATTACCCTTCATTCCTTTATGCAATTCTCATGCAAGATGCTTTCTTTGATTACGCCATGTTAGGAGCAAAAGGAAGTAAAATGCCACGTGGCGACAAAAACCAAATTATGCGATATGAATTGCCGACATTCACTTCTGCGGAAGAAGAAAATATCGGCAATATAATGGTTGATATTATATCAAAAATAAATGTTAATCGTCAGATAAATGATAATTTAGAGGCGATGGCAAAGCAACTCTACGACTATTGGTTTGTGCAGTTTGACTTTCCGAATGAGGAGGGCAAACCGTATAAATCAAATGGCGGAGCTATGGTGTGGAATGAGAAGTTGAAGCGTGAAATACCAGAGGAATGGAATGTTGCCAATGTATTTGACGAATTATTCGTTCAATACGGCTTTCCTTTCTCTACGGAATTATTCACAGAAGAGCCAACAAATATTCCAATTGTACGTATTCGTGATATATTGGAGAATAGTGTTTCTGCATATTCTGAAGAGGAAGTTGACGAAAAGTATAAATTACAGAAGCAAGATTTAGTGATAGGAATGGACGGCAACTTTCACATGAATTATTGGAATGACAACGTTTCTTATCTGAATCAACGGAGTGTAAGGTTAAGGGCAAAATCCAAGTCGACAGTTTCTATTATGCAAGTAAAATATGATATTGAACCATATATAAAGGCAAAAGAGTTGAGAGTAAAAGGTTCTACTGTTGGACACCTTTCAGACAAAGATTTGAAGGAGTTATTTGTATTGGTCAGCCCAAATGCTGATTTTAGGAACATGTTTGACTCTATATTGGCAGAAATCATAGAAAACCGTTGCGAAATGATAGCTTTGACTAAGCAGCGTGACGAACTTCTGCCCCTCTTAATGAACGGTCAAGCATTAGTAAATTATCATTTATCTGCTTGTTGAGTTCAATCTTACCGTCAAGAGAATCCAAAATATCAGCAATGGTATTTGGGATATTATCATTTGGAACTCGAATGATTAGGTTTGCCAAATTCTCTTGTGATAATGTAGGGATGGCACTTCCTCCAACAATTCCGTATATCTGTTTCTGAAATTCGTCAGTTTTGAGGAAATATGCAAGATATACAGGGTTAATCTGTATATCCTTTAGAACTACAAACTGCGGATTGAGTGTCATCGGATGCTCAACATTGCGAATAATAGCAGTTCTACCATATGAATTGCCTGTTTTGACAAGCACTATATCATTTGGAGCAATCTTTATCTCTGGTGACTCTTCATATTTCTCCCAACTTATATATGTGCATTTAGACAAATCCATTATGCCATCAACAATATTTGAAGGGCTTAATGAAATTGCACCATTTGAAGGAGATGACACCAAATCTTCGGTAGTATAGCCACGAAAACCTATTCTACCAAAGATTTTGCAAATATCCCCCAACTTATATTTTTTGTATTCCATTAGTCATATTTATTCTTTATCCAGTAATCCTCTCACTTCCTCATCAAAATCCGAGTCAATTCGTTGCGTCTTATTGAAAATATCGTATTCCCCTTCCGCTTTCTTTTTGGCTTGTGCTGCAGATATTTTGCCTTTATCTGGCAAAATTTGGTAGCGACGGAAGGTAAGAAACTCATTGACACTTGCAGAAAACTGCGACATGTTGAACGTGTTTTCACGCTCAATAAGGTCCTCTATATAGTCGAAGAAACCTGTAACAGCACGCTCCAATTGTCGGATCTCCTTTTCTTGCAGATAGTTCTTGGCTATGCTGACATCCGATTTTAGAATACGCCCATCGGGAGCGTTCTTCCATGTAGTCAATCCCATGTGGTCTTTCGTGTGGTCTGCCTTTGAATAGATAATCTCCGCAGCAGTCTGCCCAGTGATGGCATAGTGAAAGCGGTTTTGTATCATCGCATAGAAATCACGTGTAGTCGGTGAGTTCTTATCATAGTCGGTGCTACATTCAGCGTAGATGTCTGTTATTTGTTGCCAGATACGACGTTCACTCGCACGGATAGAACGCACACGCTCAAGCAATTCGCGGAAGTAGTCCTTGCCAAACACAGCCGTTCCCTGCTTCAAACGTTCGTCGTCCATGGCAAATCCTTTCTTGATGTACTCACTTAAAATTTTAGTGGCCCATTGACGAAATTTAGTGGCTTTGAGAGAATTGACGCGATAACCCACTGCAATAATCATATCAAGATGATAGAAGTCAACCAACTCCTCAACTTCACCACGAATACCTCTATTTACGACAGTTGCAATTTTTGCAACTGTCGTATCTTGTTGGAGTTCCCCCGTCTTATAAATATTTGATATATGTCGGCTTATACCAGATTTATCAACCCCAAAAAGTTGAGCCATAGCTTTTTGCGTACACCAAAGCGTTTCTTCCTTGATGACCACTTGCACTTTGCCCTCAGCTTCGGGCATGGTGTATAATAGGAACTGAATTTCGTTACTCATTGTCTTTCCCCACGTTTTCATTAAACTTCAAGCTTTGCAGTTGCGCCATTATCTCCTTTTCCAACCGATGACTCTCTTCAAACTGTTCGGTAAGCGTCTGCTGGAAGTTTGCCATTCGGCGGTTAAACTCTTCCTCTGTGATGTCCACATAGTCAATCTTTATATCGAAATACTGACCAGCAGAGAGACTGTAGCCTTTCTCTTTAATTTCATCGTAAGTGACAGCCACCGAAAAGTCATCAACAGCCTCGCAGTTGCGGAATGTGCGGACTATCTGCTCTACTTCAAAGTCGCGTAAACGGCTCTTCTTGTTATTACCCTCTTTATATTCTTCGCCCAACTTACTGGCATCAATCAAAATCACCTTGTCAGCCTTGGCTGATTTATCGAAGAATAGCACCGAAACATTCGTACCCGTGGTAGCAAACACGTTGCTCGGCATCGACACTACACCATACACCCAATGCTCATCAACAATGCGTTGTAAAATACGTTTTTCCACACCACTCTTGGCTGTAATAAACCCTGTCGGAATGACAATGGCACCCTTTCCGTTTGGTTTCAACGAATTAAGTACATGCTGAATAAAGCAAGTGTAAATAGCCATTTTTGGCTTTGTCGGATCAACTTTCTTCACCGCATTGGGCACACCTGCCCAAAAGCGAATGGAATCCGTTGCCAACGTTTCGCGGAACTCGGGAAAGTCGAGTTTGAACGGAGGATTGCTCACAATGAAATCAAATTTCTTCAGTGTGCCGTTATCCTCCTTGTGCGAAGGCTCGGTGAGCGTATTGCCCTGCACCACGTTTTGCAACGAAGAGGCAAAGTTGTTGAGAATGAGATTCAAACGGAGCATTTCGCTCGATTTTTCTGAAATATCTTGGCTATAGATGGTGCAACGCTCCTCACCAATCTGGTGTGCCAAAGCCATCAGCAAAGTGCCTGTACCTGCAGATGGGTCGTAGCAAGTGACTCCACGAAGTTCAGCATCATCACCCACAAGCAAACGTGCCATCACCTGTGCTACAGCACGTGGCGTATAGTATTCAGCATATTTTCCGCCACCAGCATTGTTGAATCCTTTCAGCAGATGCTCGAAAATGCGTGAGAAGAAATCGTACTTTTCACCGAACACATCTTCAAAATTGAACGAAGCCACATTGCGCATCAATGAACGGGCAAACTCATCGCGTTTTTGCGTATCGGTAACATAGTTGGTGATGGTGTTGAAAATATTTACTTTGTTCTTGCCCGAAGTTGACACCGAGAAGTTGCGAGCATTGAGGTTGGCAATGTCCACCAACGTTTGGTCAAGTAAGGTAGAAAAATCACCTTGACTTGATGCGTTATAAAGATGTGAAAGCGTATGTTCTGGGCGCAAGCGCGGTACAGAAGCCGGCAGATAGCTGAACAAGTCCTCTACCTCTTCGTCGGTAAAAGTGTCGTATTCAGCATCCCATTTTTCAGCATTACGCAAGCGTTCGCCATACTCTTCATCGAGTTTGGCTTCATAGCCAAACTTGTCGTTGAAGAACTTATAGAGAAACATTTCAGTAACGATGCGATATTCGCTACCCGTTCCTGCCAATCCAAAGGCATTGGTTGTACTCTTCAGCGAATCAATCAATGCAATGGTGGCATCTGATATGTTGATGTTACTACTCATTTGTAGTTGTTATTTAGCGTTGATGTATTGTTGTAAATATTCGGTGGTGATGAGGTTGTTGATGTATTTGCGGTCTTTCAAGTCAGCGCGGATGTGCATACTGCGCAATTCCTTGCCGATGATGGCCAATACATCATCCTTGAAGCTTTCTTCGTTGTCGAGCATGTGAATATTAAGGAACAAACGATGGTCTATGTTCTGTTTCATTTTACTTAGATTCTCAGCAATCTCATACTCCTCGGCCGAGATTAAGGGGCGTTCAACACGTTGTCTATTGGTTTCTTCAATACGCTTGTGGATACGCACAAAACGCTCATCGCCCTCATATTTCTTTTTGAGTAAATTGTTGCGACGATTGATTTCACGGATTTTCTTCATCACCTCATCCATGTAGTCAATACTTTCCTTAGCATCGCTTGTATCTTTAGGAATAAAACCTTTCTTGCGAAAATATTCGCGGAACTCGTCAGCCAACAGCACATACTTTTCTTCCTTCGTATCAAAGTTTGCTTCAAACTCTGCCTGTACACGTTCACAGCGGTCGCGGATATCATTAACCATGATACGCAACTCCTCTGGCAAACCACGTTTAAACTCAAACTCGAGTTCAGATAATGCCACATTGATAATGCCCGACACGTCAGCTTTGTGTTCCGTGTTATTGAGCAAGTTTAAGCGTTCGATGCGGTGCGTTACTTCCGTTATCATAGTGGAAAATGCCATAGAGGGCAACGTGCGGAGTTTCTCCTTCGTCTCCTCATCCCCCAACGAGCGTGCCTGATTCACAACGGCCTTTGCATCGGCCAAAGCGGTGCGCAGTTCGTAGAGCGTTTCCTTTGACTCTATGTCGTCAAGTTGCTGGCGGAACTCCTCCATATTGTCGGTTGAAAAGTTGAAAAGCAAACTTTTTACCTGTTTCACTTTTTCAGCCACCTCCTCAGGTGTCACCAGTACATCTTCAGCAATATGTTGTCCTTCAAAAGGAATACCATTATCGTCTGTGGTGCGGTTCAATTCGCGCAGATAGCGGTTATTTGTCTGATCAAAATTCTCTTTGATATTCACGAAGTCCACCACGTAACCATACTTAAAATCGCGGTAAGGACGATTGACACGTGTAAGGGCTTGCAACAAATCATGCCCATCAAGTGAACGTCCAAGGTAGAGTTTCTTCAGTCGTGGAGAGTCAAAACCAGTGAGCAACATTTTATTGACAATCAGCACATCAACCTCCATCTGTTTTTTGAAGCCTTCGATATACTCCTTCCGTTCCAACTTATCTCCTTCATCATGAAGAATGAGTGAAGCTGTGAGCGGTTTCAACTTGTTGCCGCCATAGAGCATTGGATCTTCTGCAGCCACGAGCAAATTATTCTCTTTTTTCTCTTCTATATGCTTGGCAAAACCAAAACGATTCTGCCACAAGCGGAACAATTCACGTGCTTGCGGATTGGTTTTGCAAACAATCATCGCTCCAACAGTATCATCATCCTGTTGCAATCGGAATCGGCGGAAGTCGGAAATGATATAGTCGAGCAACGCATTCAAATAACTTTCGTGCTCAATGATTTTATTGCGGTCAATGTCGCTCTTCTTCACTTCAACACTCCCAGCCAGTTGGTCGAGAATGCTTTCGATTTTTTCCTTATAGATGGTTTCTACAGGTTCACGCATCAGTTTGCAAGTGTAACCATCTGCAATCGATTTATCATAATAATAAGTGTGGATGTAATCGCCAAATACTCGCCACGACTCGCGTTCTTCACGCAATAGCGGTGTACCTGTCAGCGCAATCTTGACTGATTCGGCGTCTGCTTCAAGCAAATTGGCCAAGAAACTGCCTTTTGGATTATAGCCACGGTGTGCCTCGTCAATAAAGAATATACGCTGCATGTGTGTGTTATACGATTCGCCCAACTTCACCTGCGTTTTATCTTCCTTGAACTTTTGAATGTTTACAACCATGATTTCAAGTCTACCTTCACTATTATGCGTGAGAGCATTGCTGGCTATATCATCCATCAACTCCGTACGACTTTTGGCATTATGCACAATAAGTCCACGGGCGGCAAACTCATCAGAGGCTTGTTCCATCAAATCAATGCGGTCGACAATGAAATAAAATTTCGCAACTACATTTCGCTTGGCAAAATAATCAGTTAGACTGCGTACAGAGTAATAAGCCAAAGCCGTCTTTCCACTACCTTGCGTGTGCCAAATAATGCCGCTTTTCATGCCTTTGTCCAACGTACGACGAATGGCAAACGAGGCAAACATTTGTTGATAGCGCATTACATGCTTTTGCAACTCCGTGCCGATAGTGCCGTCTTCAAGTTCGACTTTACGTTCCACATAAGCAAAGCCGTATCTAAGCAAGAACAAGAAACGTTCTTTGCTCAACATTGATGTAATGATACGGTTGGTTGGCGTAGTTGGCTGTTTGTTGGTCTGGTATTCGTTCAGACTTCTTAAAACAACACAGTTGCGATGTCTCAAAACCTTGTTTTCAATATCTGATGACAGAGGGAGATAGGGAAATCGAGCAACAAACTTTTTATCCTCCTCACGGAAAACATTGAAGAAAGCTTTTGAAAAAGAAGAGCAGCAATAGAATGCACCTTGAATGGGAACACGATTGGTGTTATCGTATTCTTGGTTGTTTGAAAATATCATCAACTGCGTAATATTGAAGAAGCTACGAAAACACTTTTTGCTCATACGCACATTGATACGATCGCGTTCGGCCAATATACCCTCATGATTATTAGGCTTTTTCACTTCAATAAAAGCCAAAGGCATGCCATTTACAAAACATGTAATATCAGGACGAAATTCATCATCCGTCTCATCATTATGGCATGTAAACTCGGTTGTAACGTGCCATTCGTTATTGTCTGGATTTTCAAAATCAACGAGTTTAACGCCGCTATTGGCTGAGAGCAAAGCATAAAATTCGCGTCCCAAGTCAGCGTTATCAGAGATATTAATAATCTTAGAATAAAGCATTGACACCTCTTCGCCTGTTGCATCAGGATTTATATGCCTAATCGACCGCAAGAAAACATCTGTCAAAATATTTGTCTTGTGGTCGTAAGCCATTATGTCTTTCTCATCCAAGTATTCATAGCCTAACTTGCATAAATGCAATGCAGCTGGCACTTGTACTCTTGTATTTTCATTAAAGTTGCTCATACCTTGCCTTTTATTTACTAAAATCTCCCCTAACAAAGAGGGCAGGAAGTAACAATAATTCGTATTTTCCTCACCAATTAGATATACCAATCAACTGATTTACAATAGAAAATAAGCACATTATTATAGATGCAAATATAGACATTTTGAACGAGCTTGCCAAGATTTTATCCGCCAAAGAACAAGTCCAAACAACATTTTAATATCGTGCTGGCGTAGGGAAACGGTAGAATCGTTCGATATTTCATATCCGCTCTTCGCTTTCATAGCATCAACAAAAAAACGCTGACTGAGCGAACTCAATCAGCGTCGTTTTAGTTGGGGTACCCGGACTCGAACCAGGAAAGACAGGACCAGAATCTGTAGTGTTGCCAATTACACCATACCCCAAACTGGCTTTGTAATCAGGTTTCCTGCTTGATTACGGGTGCAAAATTAGGGATTTATTTTTATACCTCCAAGCTTTTCACGAGATTTTTTTGATTTTTCTTCAAAAAAAATAATTTCGGGCCTTCGCACCCCTGGTTTTCCTTGATTTTCGGGGGAATACTCTCGGGAAACGCGGAATCTTCTATAACTATTCCTATTCCAAATTCTCGTCCTCCACCAATTCTTTTTGTTCTTCGGGCCAATTAACGAGATAAAGTCTGTCGGTGGTGCGGGTAAAAGCGGTATAAAGCCAGCGCAGATAAGACGTGCCGCCCATTTCCGGGGTGATGTAGCCCTGGTCAACAAAAACACGGCTCCACTGTCCGCCCTGTGCCTTGTGGCAAGTCACGGCGTAGGCATATTTGATTTGCAAGGCATTATAATAAGGGTCTTCGCGCAAACGTTTCATGCGTTCTTTCTTCGTCGGGATGTCGGCATAGTCGGCCAAAACGTTTTCATAGAGGCGCATTGATTCCTCGGAGGTCAGCGCAGGGGATTCGGAAGTGAGCGTGGAGAGCAAGACGCGGCAGTCGATCTCCGCATCGTCATAGTCGGGAAAGCGCAATGTGGCATCGGCAAACTGGAAGCCGTGCATCTCATGAACATTTCTCAACCGCACCACCTCAGCCGTATCGCCGTTGGCGATGAAGGAAAAGAGGTTGTCGGTCTGCGAAGCACTTTGGCCGTCGGCCTGTTTTTCCTTTGATGCCAGCATGGTCCAATAATAATTGTTTTTCACGGCCATCACGATGTCGCCACGCGTCAAGAGTTCTTCGCGGTCGAAGATGCGGGCGCGAATGCCGTTATTATAGATGTTAGCACGCTTGTTGGAGCGCGTCACGACAATGGTGTCCTGCGTGCCACAATCGGAATAAGCCGACTCAAGGGCCTCTATGAGTTCGTTGCCCGGCAGGAAACGCACCTCGCCGTGGCGACTGGCGGTGATGCGGGGCAAGAGTTCCGCGCCCTGAGAAAGATATTCGCGCAAGCGCGTGGCGCCAGCAAGCACGCCCGACTCTGCCGACTGGCGCACCACTTCTGTCAGTGTGACCTCCGCCACTTTTAGACCATAATTCTGCAGCAATTCCTTGTTGAGCGCGGGACTTTCTTCCTCGCCAACTGGCGGCAACTGCGCGGTGTCGCCCACGAAGAGCAAGCGGCAGCCTTCGCCTTCATAAACGTAGTGCAACAAATCATCGAGCAACACACCAGACCCGAAAACGCCAGATGCTCCCGAACCGCTGCCAATCATGGATGCCTCGTCAACGATGAAAAGGGCATGCTGCAGTTTGTTGAACCCCAACGAGAAACGTGTACCTTCGCCTTGAAATGTCTGCTGACGATAGATGGTCTTATGGATGGTGTAAGCCCGCTCTCCAGCGTGGGCTGAGAAGACCTTTGCCGCACGGCCCGTCGGCGCCATGAGCACCACGGTGCGTTGCAGGCGCTTCATGGTCTTCACCAAAGCCCCCACCAACGTGGTTTTCCCCGTACCAGCATAGCCCTTCAAGATGAAGGCCGCCTGCGGCACGGGGGTGGTGAGAAAGCGCGAGAGGTATTTCACGGCCAAAGCCTGGCGCGGGGTGAAATTCATCGAAAAATCGTCGGCGATAAATTCGGCCAGAGTATCTTCAATCATCAGAGTAACGCTTTAGGGGAGAGGGGGTTGATTGGCGTAAGGCTCTATTTGAAGCCCATATTTCCTACAAATGTAACATATTTATAGTAAATAATTGGATTGTTCAAACAAAAATACGTACTTTTGCAAAAAGTTCATACATCACGAAACATTTCATGGATTTACCCAACGACCCGATGATGCTCTTCAGCGTCATCAATATGAAACTGCGCGACCAATATTCTTCGCTCGACGAGCTCTGCAAAGGGATGGACATCGACCGCGAAGCGCTGGAAAAGAAGTTGGCGGCAGTTGGTTTTGAATACAGCGAGCAACACAACAAGTTTTGGTGAACGGACGGTTGGCATGCACAGACGATTTCCGCCACGACGCATGCCCTCACGGTTTCCAACCACCGATTATGATTATCCACTCAATGCCAACATGACGAAAAAAGAGTTTACAACACTTGTCTGGCGCTTCTTGAAGCGGTATCCGTTGGCTTGCTTCTGCATTCTCCTCACGTGGTATCTCTGCCTTTTCAAACCGCCACACACGCGGCTCGACGAAATCCAGAATATCGACAAGATTGTTCACGTGACGATGTATCTCGGCACTTGCACCATCATCTGGATTGAATATCTCCGCAGCCACTTCCGCGAACAGACGCGCAAAATCATCCTGTGGGCCATCATCGCCCCTATCCTGATGAGCGGCGTCATCGAACTGGCGCAAGAATACTGCACCGAAGCGCGGTCGGGCGAATGGGCGGATTTCGCCGCCAACAGCACTGGCGTGGTATTGGCGGCCTTACTCGGCCACTTCGTTTTGCGCCGACACATCCACCCCAAAAACAAAGACAACAACTCCAAAGAACAAGGAGGAAGAGTACGGGATTAACAGTCCTTCTCCATCAACCTCAAAACATATTGAACCTCAACGCATCATGTCTAATTCCCTGCCAGAAACGTTATTTCTCCGACTGTCCGGCAATGCCCTCCACATGGCACGCTATGACGCAGACAATCCGACAAATTTCGCCTACTCGGCCTACCGACTGAATCCGCAGATTTCTCTGGCAGCAAATTTGCGCGAGGCGGGACGCACCGAAGAACTCATGCAGGCACCACTGCGAGGGATGGTGCAGGTGTTGGTCGACACGCCAGTCACCTATGTGCCGCTGGCCGACTTTGAGGAAGACCACTGCGAAAGCACTTACAACCTGTGCTACCCGCCAGAAGGACGCCGACGCATTTTCTATGACGTGGTGGCCAACATCAACACGGTGGTGCTCTTCTCGCTCCGCGAAGGTATCTGCCGCGCATTAGAGGATTATTTTGAGAGCGTCAACTATGTCTCCACGCTCACCGCTCTCGTGCGCTATTTCGCCACGAAGGGGCTCGGGCAAACGACTGAAAAGCGCGAATTTGTCTATCTGAGCAGCAACCACGCCCATGTCTTTGTTTACGAGGGCAGCCGCTTCCTGGTGGGCAACAGTTTTGCAACACACAACCAGCAGGACACGGTTTATTTCGCCTTGAACATTGCCCAACAGATGGGACTGAAACTGGCGCCGCAAAACGAAACGGACGACGAGGGAACTGACGAGCGCTGCGACCGCTTTTATGTTGCCGGCGAAACGACAAACCGCAACGCGATTGCCGAAACGCTGGAGGACTATGCAGTCAACGTGGTCAACATCAACGCCAGCGCGGAATTTAACCGACACCCCGCAGCTGCCGCGCCCGACATCCCCTACGACCTGGTCACCCTGCTTTTGGCCAACACGAAAGGCGCTTTCTGAGGCACACAACGGATGCCTGCTTTCCCAAACAACAAATATTCTGAGGAGCACTTCTCTGCTTCTCTCAACAACAAACATACAACCCATGCGCATCATAACAGGACAATATAAAGGAAGACACTTTGAAGTGCCTCGTTCGTTTAAAGCCCGCCCAACGACCGACTTTGCGAAGGAGAATCTCTTCAACGTGCTCCGCGCCTACGTTGACTTCGAGGAAACGCGTGCGCTCGACCTCTTCGGAGGAACGGGCAGCATCAGCCTTGAACTCCTCTCGCGCGGCTGCCGCCAGGTGGTGACCGTTGAACGCGACCGCCAACACGCGGCCTTCATCCGCTCCTGCTTTAAGGCGCTGGACGATTCTGCAGCCACATTGCTCTGCGGCGATGCACTGCGTTTTATTGAACGTTGCCGCGAATCGTTTGACCTGGTCTTTGCCGACCCTCCCTACGCGCTCAAGGAATTGGGCGAACTGCCCGACAGGGTGATGAAGGGGAAGATTGTGGCTGAAGACGGTTTGTTCGTGCTCGAACACGGCAAGGACTACGACTTCAGCAACCACCCTGATTTCATTGAACATCGCGCATACGGCAGCGTGAATTTTTCTTTTTTCCGACATTCGCACCACGTCCACCACGACGGGAACGAAATGCCGGCTAATGACGTATGTACCCCTGAGGAACCTTAGTTGCAGCTTTCACACAGAAGAATCTGTGGAAACGCCAACAAAAGGGAATCGCCACACCATCAGATACATCACACAACACAAAAAAATAAAAGCAGCCTGCATTTCTACACTTGAATGCAGGCTGCTTTTGTTTAAGGATGTTCCGAAGGGCGGCGACTGCATTCTTTGCAGGTCTCTATTTTTCATAAAAACAAAATTTCTGGAACATCACAATATATTAACCCCCGACAATATGCTGAGAATTGCTATTCAGGCCAAAGGCCGACTGAATGAAGACACCACTGCCCTGCTCACCGACGCGGGCATCGCCATTGCTTCAAGCAAACGTAAACTCATTGCACGCGCAAGCGGATTCGAATTGGAAGTGCTCTATCTTCGCGACGACGACATTCCGCAAGCTGTGGAGATGGGCGTGGCCGACGCTGGCATCGTTGGCAGAAACGAAGTGGCAGAAAAAGGCATGGACGTCAGAGAGGAGATGTGTCTCGGCTTTGGCGCGTGCCGCATCTCTTTGGCCGTCCCGCGCGACACGGACTACAACGGACTGCAATGGTTCAACGGGAAACGCGTGGCCACGTCCTATCCGAGAATCCTCAAACGTTTCTTCTCAGAGAAGGGCATAGAGGCTGAAGTTCACGAGATTGCAGGCAGCGTGGAGATTGCACCGGCCGTTGGCATGGCCGACGCCATTTTCGACATCGTTTCTTCGGGCGGCACATTGGTGCAAAACGGATTGCGCGAGGTGGAAAACGTTTTTCCCTCGGAGGCTGTGTTGATTTCAAACACGGGACTGCCAGAAGAGAAACGCGCCGAAATCGAGAAACTCAAATTCCGCTTCCGCTCCATCGTTGACAGCCGCGGCATGAAATACGTGTTGATGAATCTGCCGAAAAACCGCCTGGAAGAAGCCGTTGCCATGCTGCCGGGCATGCGAAGCCCAACGGTGCTCTCGCTGGCCGACCCTGAATGGTGTAGTGTGCATTCCGTTATCAGAGAGAACGAACTCTGGGAGAAGATTGAACAGCTGAAAGCACTCGGCGCAGAAGGTATTCTGGTACTGGCTTTGGAAAATATGATACGATAAGTAGGTGATCAAACAGAAAACAAAATTTCATGGAAATATTGAATAACCCCTCACGCGACACCTGGGATGCCCTAACGGAGCGCAATATCCCCAACGACGCGGCCATAGAGGAAAGTGTGCGAGAGATTGTCGCCACTGTCAAAGCGCAGGGCGATGAAGCACTGCGCACTTATGCCCGGAAATTTGACGGGGCAGAGATTACGGAGATTGAAATCAGCGAGGCGGAACGCCAAGCGGCCACTGCAAAGGTGGCGGAAAACGTGAAACGCGCCATTGCCACTGCCGCCAAGAATATCGCGGCCTTCCACGCCGCGCAACGTCCGGCTCCCGTTGAGGTGGAGACGGCAAAAGGCGTCTGCTGTTACCAACGGGCCGTGCCAATCCAACGCGTTGGCCTTTACATTCCAGGCGGACAGGCACCGCTTTTCTCCACGGTCTTGATGCTGGGACTTCCGGCACGCATTGCGGGCTGCAAAGAGGTGGTGCTCTGCACACCGCAAGGACATGACGGAGAGGTTGCCCCTGAAATCATCTACGCTGCGAACGTTTGCGGCATCACACACATCTACCGCGTCGGAGGGGCGCAAGCCATCGCGGCAATGGCCTACGGCACGGAGAGCATTCGCCGCGTTGACAAAATTTTCGGGCCGGGCAACCGCTTCGTCACGAAGGCCAAACAAATCGTGAGCCAGACGACGGCCATCGACATGCCTGCTGGTCCCTCGGAGG